>WNGE01000333.1_pt1 | contig 73546 bp, 77 predicted proteins | sample 5400651 | NCBI WGS metagenome assembly WNGE01 (sample SAMN13153370, study PRJNA577476) | soil metagenome | isolation source: 60 cm soil or saprolite under grassland replicate 2 | place: USA:California | collected 2016-06-15 | reverse complement strand
CGGCCATCAAGGCGGTGTCCCAGGCGATCCGGCGCACCCGCGCCGGCCTCAAGGACCCCAAGCGTCCCTCCGGCTCGTTCATCTTCCTCGGCCCCTCCGGGGTGGGGAAGACCGAGCTCTCCCGCACCCTCGCCGAGTTCCTCTTCGGCGACGAGGACGCCCTGATCGCGCTCGACATGTCGGAGTACATGGAGAAGCACACGGTCAGCCGGTTGATCGGCTCGCCGCCCGGGTACATCGGCTACGAGGAGGGCGGGCAGCTCACCGAGGCGGTGCGGCGCAAGCCGTTCAGCGTGGTGCTGTTCGACGAGATCGAGAAGGCCCACCCGGACGTCTTCAACACGCTGCTGCAGATCCTGGAGGACGGCCGCCTGACCGACGCGCAGGGCCGCACCGTCGACTTCAAGAACACGGTGCTGATCATGACCTCGAACCTCGGCACGCGCGACATCGCCAAGGGCGCCACCCTCGGCTTCACCGCCCGGCCGGACGCCAAGGTCGACTACGACCGCATGCGCGACAAGGTCCTGGACGAGCTCAAGCGGCACTTCCGTCCGGAGTTCCTCAACCGGATCGACGAGGTGATCGTCTTCCACCAGCTCAGCCGCGAGGAGGTGTTCGCCATCGTCGACCTGTTGCTCAGGCGCGTGGTCGAGCAGCTCAAGTCCAAGGACATCGCGATCGAGCTGACCGACAGCGCCAAGGCGATCCTGACCGACAGGGGCTACGACCCGGCGCTGGGCGCGCGCCCGCTGCGGCGCACCATCCAGCGCTTGATCGAGGACCCGCTTTCGGAGAAGCTGCTGTGGAAGGAGTTCAAGGCCGGCGACCTGGTCGTGGTCGACGCGGAGGAGGGGGAGATCATCTTCCGCACCATGGACCAGCCGGCCGACGTCGACATCCCACCGGCGGAGCTGGCCGGCAAGGAGTAGGCGTCCCAACTGTCCCACCCCAGGGATAGACGGAGCCCCCGGGTTCGCCCGGGGGCTCCGTCGTTCCGTGGCAATTTCCTTCGCCATCCGCTCGCCCGTTTGCGACACTCGGGCGAGGAAGGATCTGGCGACCATGAGCGAGGCACCCAGGCTGGCGCGCCGCGGCGAGCCAGCATACGACCCGCTGGCGGTCCAGGCCCGCTGGCAGGCCCGCTGGACGGCCGACCGCCTGGACGAGGTGGACACCGCCCAGGTGGAAGGGCCTGGCTCGCTGCAGCGGGCCGGCACTGGACGGAAGTTCTACAACCTGGTCGAGTTCCCCTACCCGTCCGCCGAGGGCCTGCACGTCGGCCACGCTTACACCTACTACGGCGCCGACACCCACGGCCGCTGGCTGCGCATGAACGGCCGCACGGTGTTCCAGCCGATCGGCTTCGACTCCTTCGGCATCCACACCGAGAACTACGCCCTGCGCGTTGGCCGCCACCCGGCACCCTTGACCGCCACGACCACCGCCCGCTACCGCCAGCAGCTCAGGCGCCTGGGCGCGGCCTGGGACTGGGGCCACGAGCTGTCCACCAGCGACCCGGCCTACTACCGCTGGACGCAGTGGCTGTTCCTGCGGCTGTACGAAGCTGGGCTGGCGGTGCGGCGCGAGGCGCCGGTGATCTGGTGCCCCTCCTGCCTGACCGTGCTGGCCAACGAGCAGGTCGAGGGCGAGCGCTGCGAGCGCTGTGACACCCGGGTCACCACCCGGGTGATGCGCCAGTGGTTCCTGCGCATCACCGCCTACGCCGACCGCCTGCGGGACGGGCTCGACGGGCTGGACTGGCCGGAGACGGCCAAGCGCTCGCAGCGGGAGTGGATCGGCGGGCTGCACGACTGGCTGATCTCGCGGCAGCGCTATTGGGGACCGCCGATCCCGATCGTCTACTGCGAGGGGTCCCGGGGCTGCGGCACCGTGCCGGTGCCAGAGGACCAGCTGCCCGTGCTGCTGCCGGAGGTGCGCGACATCCGGCCGACGGGAACGGGCGCTTCGCCACTGGCGGCCGTGGCCTCGTTCGTCCACACCACCTGCCCGTCCTGCGGTGGACCGGCACGGCGGGAGAGCGACGTGTCGGACACCTTCCTGGACTCGGCCTGGTACTTCCTGCGCTACCCCTCGGCCGACCTGGACGAGGTTGCCTGGTCGCCGGAGCGCACCGCCCGGTTCCTGCCGGTCGACCTGTACCTGGGCGGGCCCGAGCACGTCAACCGCCACCACCTGTACGCCCGCTTCGTCACCATGGCCATGCACGACCAGGGCCTGCTGCCGTTCGCCGAGCCGTTCCCCCGGCTGCGGCTGCACGGCCTGCTGCGCAAGGACGGCCGCAAGATGTCCAAGCGCCGTGGCAACGTGGTCGACCCGGACGCCTACGTCGGCCGTGTCGGCGCCGACAACCTGCGCATGTACCTGCTGTTCTGTGGGCCGTGGGAATTGGGCGGGGACTTCTCCGACGCCGCCCTGGCCGGGATCGAGCGCTTCTCGGCGCGGGTCTGGCGCCTGGTCACCGAGCCCCACCAGCCGGGGCCGGGGGGCGTGGACCTGCGGCCGCTGGACCGTGCCGTGGCCGCGGTCGGGCGGGACCTCGGCAGGCTGCGGTTCAACACCGCCCTGGCGGCGCTGATGGAGCTGGTGCGCTGGGCGCGGCGGCAGCGGGCGGCGCTGTCCGCCGCCGAGTGGGAGCGGGTCGCCCGCACGCTGGTGCTGCTGCTGGCGCCGTTCGCCCCGCACCTGGCAGAGGAGCTGTGGAGCCGCGGCGGCGGGCCGTACTCCGTGCACCGCCAGCCCTGGCCGGACCACGACCCATCGGCACTCCAGGCCGAGCGCGTCAACCTGGTGGTGCAGGTGAACGGGAAGCGCCGCGACGTGGTGGCCGCCCCCGCCGGCCTGAGCCGGCAGGAGGCGCTGGCGCTGGCCATGGACAGCGAGCGCGTCCGCAGGCAGCTCGCCGGCCGGGCGCCCGTGCGCACCGTGTACCTGCCCGACCGGCTGCTCAACCTGGTCGTCTGAGTCCAGGGGTCCGGGGGCTCGAGAGCGAGGCCGGAGCCCAGCGGCGGACGACCACGCAGAGCCGAGCGGTAGCCCCCCGGTTGGTCACGGGCGCCGCGTACGATGCGCCTCATGCCGTCGTCGCCTCCGCCAGCGCGTCAGGACCCGGCGGGCCTCGGCGAGATCGCGCCCGAGCTGCTCGGCGGGCTCAGGAGCGAGGTGCTCGCCTGGTTCGCGGCCGCCGGCCGTGACCTGCCGTGGCGCCACACCCGCGACCCGTACCGCATCCTGGTCGCCGAGATGCTCGCCCAGCAGACTCAGGCCACCAGGGCCGCGGCCGCCTGGCCGGAGTTCCTCGAGGCCTTCCCGACCGTCGAGGCGCTGGCCGCCGCCAGCCCGGCGGCGGTGCTGCGAGCCTGGCAGGGCATCGGCTACAACCGGCGAGCGCTCGCCCTGCGGGCCGCCGCCCAGGCGGTGGTCGACCGGGGCGGCTGGCCATCGGACGTCGCCGGGCTCACGGCCCTGCCCGGAGTCGGCCCGTACACCGCCCGCGCGGTCGCCTGCTTCGCCTTCGGCCAGCAGGTCGCGCCCGTCGACACCAACGTGGCGAGGGTACTGGCCCGCTCCCTGGTAGGGGCCGACCCGTCCGGCCTCGGCGCCGCCGCCAGGCAACGCCTGGCCGACGCGGCCATGCCGAGCGGCCGCGCCTGGGAGTGGAGCTCGGCGCTGATGGACCTTGGGGCGACCCACTGCCGCCCCCGGCCCCGCTGCCAGGGCTGCCCGCTGGCGGCCCGCTGCCGCTGGAAGGCGCTGGGGCCGGCCGCGCCGCCACCGCGGGCACGGCCCACCGGGCCGTTCGCCACCTCGGACCGGCGCTGGCGCGGTGCGGTGGTGCGTGCCCTCGCGGCCGCACCGGCCGGGCTCGACCAGGCCGCCCTCGCCGCCGAGGTCGAGGCGGACGCCGCCGGCCGGCCTCCCGGCTGGTTCGCCGGGCTGCTCGCCCGCCTCGAGGCCGATGGCCTGGTAGCAAGCGAGCGCGACGGCCGCCTGCGCCTGCCTGGTTGACCTGGCTGCCGGCGGAATACGCCCACGCGGGTAGGCTGTTCCGGGCATCGAGAGGCGGACCCGACGAAGGGTGGACGCGGTGGCTGACGAGCGCGCCGAGCACGCAGGGCAAGCCCAGGCCAGTGGTGGCAACGGCGGCGCGCCGGCGGCGGGCAGCCCCGGCGGCGGGGAGGCCGTCGACGGCGGGCTGGTGCGCTACGCCTCGCCCAGAGGCCGCTGGATCCTGGTAGCCACCATCCTCGGCTCCGGCATCGCCTTCCTCGACGCCACCGTGGTCAACGTCGCCCTGCCCACCATCGGCCGGCAGCTCAACACCGGGTTGGCCAGCCTGCAGTGGACCATCAACGCCTACACCCTCACGCTCGCCGGGCTGCTGCTGCTCGGCGGCTCGCTCGGCGATCGCAACGGCCGCAGGCGCATCTTCGTGATCGGGGTGATCTGGTTCGCCGTCGCCTCGCTGCTGTGCGCGATCGCGCCGAACGCGGGCGTGCTGATCGCCGCCCGCGCCCTCCAGGGCGTCGGCGGGGCGCTGCTCACCCCCGGCAGCCTGGCGATCATCGAGGCCAGCTTCCACCCGGAGGACCGCTCCACCGCCATCGGGGCCTGGTCGGGCCTGGCCGGGGTGACCACCGCCTTCGGGCCGTTCCTCGGCGGCTGGCTGGTCGAGGCGTTCAGCTGGCGGCTCATCTTCCTGATCAACCTGCCGCTCGCCGCCCTGGTGGCCTGGATCACGGTGCGGCACGTGCCGGAGAGCCGCGACCCCGCCGCCGCGCCCCAGCTCGACCTGGCCGGGGCGGCGCTGGCGGCGGTCGGGCTGGCCGGGGTGACCTACGCGCTCACCGAGGGTGCCGGCCTCGGCTGGACCTCCCCGCTGATCCTGACCACCGGCGTCGGCGGGGTGCTCGCACTGGCCGCCTTCGTGGCCGTCGAGCGGACCTCGCGCCACCCCATGCTGCCGCTCGACATCTTCACCTCGCGCCAGTTCACCTCCGCCAACCTGGTCACCTTCGTGGTCTACGGCGCGCTCGGCGGGTCCTTCTTCCTGCTGCCCATCCAGCTGCAGCGGGTCGCCGGCTACTCGCCGCTCGCCTCCGGGGTGGCGCTGGTCCCGACCACCCTGGTGATGCTGCTGCTCTCGGCCCGCGCCGGCCGGCTCGCCCAGCGCATCGGACCGCGCCTGCCGATGTCGCTGGGGCCGCTGCTGGCGGCGGTGGGGCTCGCCCTGCTCGTCCGGATCGATGCTGGCGGCAGCTACCTGGTTGACGTCCTGCCTGGCGTGCTGGTGTTCGCCCTCGGCCTGTCGCTGACCGTCGCCCCGCTGACCTCGACGGTGCTGGCGGCCGCGAGCGCCGAGCACGCCGGCGTGGCCTCGGCGATCAACAACGACGTCGCCCGGGTGGCCGGGCTGCTCGCGGTGGCGGTGCTGCCGGTCGCCGCCGGCATCTCGGGAGCCGACGCGCTCACGCCGGCGGTGTTCGGCGCCGGCTTCCGCACGGCCATGCTCATCGCGGCGGGGCTCTGCGCCGCGGGCGGGCTGCTGGCCCTCGCCACCATCCGCCGCCCTGGCGAGATCCCGGAGGAGCAGCGCCGCCACCACGAGCCGTGCACCAGCTGCCCCATCTCGGCGCCGCCGCTGCGCCAGGTCAAGGTCGGCGCGGAGAGCTGACCTCGGCGCGGCCGCCCCGGCGCTGGCCACTCAAGCAGGACCCGGCCAGGGCCGAGTAGTTCAGCAATGTCTGCACCGACCAGGATCCTGCTGGTGGAGGACAGCCGGTCGGACGCCCGGCTGCTCGAGGCGACCCTGCAGGACGCCGGCATCCACCGCTTCCGGCTGACCCACGTCGAGCGCCTGGACGAGGCCCTCGCCGCGCTCGGCGACGGCGGCTTCGACGTCGTCCTGCTCGACCTGCACCTGCCGGACAGCCAGGGGCTCGACACCCTGGCCCAGCTCAAGCGCGAGCAGCCCGGCGTGCCGGTGGTGGTGCTCACCGGCCTCGACGACGAGGAGCTGGCGGTGTGCGCCGTGCAGGCCGGCGCGCAGGACTACCTCCCCAAGGGCGTGGTCGACGGCGCCCTGCTCGCCCGCCTGATCCGTCACGCCGTCGAGCGCCACCAGATCGGCGTCGAGCTGGAACGCGCCCGCGCCGAGCAGATCCGGCTGCGCGACCAGTTCCTCACCCACGTCTCCCACGAGCTGCGCACCCCGCTGGCCGCCATGCACCAGTTCCTCGACATCCTCGCCGACGGCCTGGCCGGCGCGCTCAACGACGAGCAGCAGGCCTACATCCAGCGCACCCTGCGCAACGCCCGCCAGCTCGAGAGCATGGTCGCCGAACTGCTCGACGCGGTCCGCGCCCAGACGGGCAAGCTCGCCGTGACGGTGCAGCGGGTCGAGCTCGCGCCGCTGGTCTCAGACGCCGTCGGCGGCTTCGCCGGCCGCGCCGCCGACAAGGCCATCGACCTCGGCGCGGAGGTCCAGCCCAGCCTTGCCGCGGTCAGGGCCGACGCGGGCAGGGTCGGGCAGGTGCTCGGCAACCTGCTCGACAACGCCCTGAAGTTCACCCCTGAGGGCGGCGAGGTGCGCGTCTCGGCGCTCGAGGACGGCGAGCCTGGCTTCGCCCGCGTGGAGGTGGCCGACAACGGGCCCGGCGTGCCCGCCGACGTCGCCGAGCGCATCTTCGAGCGGCTCTGGCAGGTGGAGGACGACGCCGGCCCCAGCCGCAAGGGCCTCGGCCTCGGCCTGCACATCTGCCGCGAGCTGGTCGCCAGGCAGGGCGGCCGCATCTGGGTCGACTCCCGCCCAGGCGAGGGCGCGACCTTCGCCTTCACCCTGCCGCTGGACCAGAAGGGTGCTGACCAATCCGTTCCCGCCGCGACCGCCGAAGCGAGCAGTCCCGGGTGAGGGTGTGCGGATCGGTCGGATCCTTCTGCTGGGCGGGCCGGCCGGCCGCCTGAGCCCGTGATCTGGTAAAGCGGCGACCAGCAGCGGTCGATGATCAAGCTGGCAGGCGTCTCGCCGAGGCCACCCGACCGGGTGGCCCCGACCGTCTTCGGAGGTCTGGTTGGACGCATGCCCTGGCGGTAGCCCACCACGGAACGTGGTCCAACGGCGAGGTGAGCGGTGTTGCCTGGAAAGATCTTGATCGTCGACGACGACGAGGACCTGGCCCTCGGCCTGGGGGTGCGGCTGCGGGCCAGCGGCTACGAGGTCGACGTGGCCTCCGACGCGGTCGCCGCCACCGCCGCCACCCGCAACGACGGCGTCGACCTCGTCATCCTCGACCTCGGCCTGCCGGCTGGGGGCGGGCTGGCCGTGCTCGAGCGCATGCGCGCCCACCTGCCGACCGCCCTCACCCCGGTGATCGTGCTCACCGCCGGTGATGCCACCCTGGCCGAGCGGACCCTCGCGGCGGGTGCCGACGCGTTCTTCCAGAAGCCGGCCGACAACCTCGAGCTGACCGCGGCGATCTCCGGCATGCTGGCAAAGGTGGGATGAGGGCCCGAGGGCGTTCAAGCCTTGGGCGGGCCCTCGACGTCGACGGTGCCACCGGCGCGCCAGTAGACCCCCCCGGACCGGTCCATGAACTCCTCGTCCACCAGGTAGCGGCGCAGCGCCGCGAAGTCGGGATGGTAGGCGGCGAGGGCCTGGTTCACCTCGGCCTCGGTGTAGCGCACGCCCGGTTCGAACAGGCCGGCCAGGTGGTCGAGGACCACCCGGCGCTTGCTCCGCTGGGCGGGGATGGCGACCAGGCGCCCGTCGACCAGGAAGCGCTGCAGCACCACCTCGTCCGGGTCCCGCCCGGCGGGCCTGTGGGCATCGCCCCCGCCGCCGGAGTGTTGGTCTAGCATGCTAGCCTCTTTGTATCACCGGGCCCTGCGGTCCCGCGTTCCCGACGCCGTCGCGAACGGCCGCCCCGACCGGCGCGTCGGTGGGAGCCTTTCCTCGTGGCGAAGACCATCCGCACCACCTACGCCTGCAGCGAGTGCGGGGCGGCGTCCCCGCGCTGGGTGGGACGCTGCCCCGCGTGCGGGTCCTGGAACAGCCTGGTGGAAGAGGTCGTCGCCCGCTCCGGCCCGCCGCGCCCCGCCGGGCCGGTCACCCCGGCCGTGAGCATCGTCGAGGTCGCGCCGCAGGTCGGCGCGCACCGCCCGACCGGGGTGGAGGAGCTCGACCGGGTACTCGGCGGCGGCCTGGTGGCCGGCAGCGTGGTCCTGCTCGCCGGCGAGCCAGGCATCGGCAAGTCCACCCTGATGCTGGGCGTGCTCGCCGGGATGGCCGAGGACGGGCGCGTGCTGTACGTCTGCGCCGAGGAGTCGCGCGAGCAGGTCAGGCTCCGCGCCGAGCGCCTCGGCGCGCTCCACCAGGATCTCTACCTGGCCGCCGAGACCGACCTCGGCGCCGTCCGCGCGCTGGTCGACCAGGTCGACCCGAGGGTGGTGGTGGTCGACTCGGTGCAGACCGTCGCCGACCCGGAGCTGGCCGGCGCGCCCGGCGGCGTCGGGCAGGTGCGCGAGGTCGCCGCCCAGCTGGTGCGGCTGGCCAAGGAGCGCGGCGTGGCCACCTTCCTGGTCGGCCAGGTCACCAAGGACGGGGCGGTGGCCGGCCCGAAGACCCTCGAGCACCTGGTCGACGTGGTGCTCAGCTTCGAGGGCGACCAGCACCACGCGCTGCGCCTGGTGCGCTGCACCAAGAACCGCTACGGCCCCGCCTACGAGGTCGGCTGCTTCGAGATGACCGACGCCGGCCTGCTGCCGCTGGTCGACCCGTCGCGCCTGTTCCTCTCCGCCCGTGAGGCCGGCGTCCCCGGGGTGGCCTGCACCGTCAGCCTGGAGGGCCGGCGCCCCCTCGTCACCGAGGTGCAGGCGCTGGTCGCCCCGACCGCCGCACCGATGCCGCGGCGCACCGCCCAGGGGCTCGACCCGGGCAGGCTGGCCATCCTCGTCGCCGTGCTGGAGCGGCGCGCCCGGGTCGCGCTCAGCGGCCAGGACGTGTTCGCCGCCACCGCCGGCGGGGTGCGCATCTCCGAGCCGGCCGCCGACCTGGCCACCTGCCTCGCCCTTGCCTCCGCGGCGCGTGACTGGGAGATCCCCAGCGACCTGGTCGTCTTCGGCGAGGTCGGCCTCGGCGGCGAGGTCCGCCCCGTGCCCCAGCTGCCGCGCCGCCTGGCCGAGGCCGGCCGGCTCGGCTTCCGCCGCGCACTCGTCCCGGCCGGCCAGGACGCCGCCGCCGGGCTGTCGACCATCGAGGTCGACTCGGTCAGCCACGCGCTGGCCACCCTGCTTCCCCTTCCTTCCCCAGGACCACGGTGATGACCTACGCGCAATTCGACGACCACCTGATCAAGGGGCTGGAGCGGATCGCCCCAGGCACCCAGCTCCGCGAGGGGCTGGAGCGCGTCCTGCGGGCCGAGACGGGCGCGCTGGTCGTGCTCGGCGCCCCGCCCAAGGTGCAGGCCCTGTTCTCCGGCGGCTTCCGGATCGCGGTGCCGTTCACCGCCCAGCGGCTCTCCGAGCTGGCCAAGATGGACGGGGCCATCATCCTCGACGAGCCAGGCTCGACCATCCTGTGGGCCAACGTCCACCTGATGCCCGACCCGGCGATCCAGACCGCCGAGACCGGCACGAGGCACCGCACCGCCGAGCGCGTCGCCAGGCAGACCCAGGTGCCGGTGGTGACCGTCTCGGAGTCCATGCACATCCTCACCCTCTACCTGGGCGAGCTGCGCCACGTGTTCGAGAACGTCGCCAACGTGCTGTCACGCGGCAACCAGGCGGTGCAGACCCTGGAGCACTACCGCGCCCGCTTCGACGAGGTCGCCGCCACGCTCACCAGCGCCGAGCTCGAGGGCACCGCCACCCAGCGGGAGGTGCTCGCGGTGCTGGCCCGCGCCGAGATGCTGCGCCGCATCGGCGAGGAGCTGGTGCGCTACGTGGCCGAGCTGGGCGTCGACGGCCGCCTGCTGCGCCTGCAGCTCGACGAGCTCTCCGAGGGCGTGGAGGCCGCCAGGCTGGCGGTGCTCCGCGACTACCTGCTGCCCCGGCCCGGCCACCAGCACAGCGACGTGCTGCTGGAGCTGGGCCGCCGCACCCCGGAGGAGCTGGTCGACTCGACCAGGCTTGCCAAGGTGCTCGACCTGGTCGAGGAGCCGGAGGCGCTGGACATCTCCCTGGTGCCGCGCGGCTACCGGGTGCTCGCCAAGGTGCCGCAGCTGCCCACCTGGGTGATCGACCGGGTGGTGGAGCGCTTCGGCTCGCTGAAGGTGCTGCTGGCCGCCGGACTGGACGACCTGGAGGAGGTGGAGGGGGTCGGCCGGGAGCGGGCGAAGCAGGTTCGCGAAGGGCTCGGACGGCTCGCTGAAGCGTCGATGGTGGAGTATTACCCCTGACCGCATTCGGTGGCAGAGTTTTTCATTCCAATAACAATCAGGCCATCTACCTGCGGATTCGCTTGTTCTGGGACATTTCCGAGTGGTAACATATCGGTGTCGGTCTCGACGAGAAGGGGTTTCCACGTATGTTCAAAGTCGGGGACAGCGTCATCTACCCGCAGCACGGCGCGGCCACGATCGAGGGCCTGCAAGACCGCGAGGTGGGTGGCGAGACCCGCGAGTACCTCGTCCTGAAGCTGACCTACGGCGACCTGACGCTCATGGTCCCCCGTGAGAGCTGTCAGGAGGTCGGCATTCGCGAGGTCTGCAGCTCCGAGGACGTCGAGGGCGTGATGGACATCCTCCGCACCGGCGAGTCCTCCACCCAGGGCAACTGGAGCCGGCGCTTCAAGGGCAACATCGAGCGCCTCCAGTCGGGTGACATCTTCCAGGTCGCCGAGGTGGTCCGCGACCTCACCGTGCGGGATCGCGAGAAGGGCCTCTCGGCCGGCGAGAAGCGCATGCTGCAGCGCTCCCGCCAGATCCTGGTCTCCGAGCTGGTCCTGGCCTGCCACTGCGGCGACGACAAGGCCATCAAGCTGGTCGACGAGGCCCTCGAGAGCTGAGTCGACGGACACCTTCCGGGGGGCGCGGCCTGGCCGCGCCCCCCGTTTCGTGTCCGGCCGGCCTGCCAGGTCCGTGAGGCGTACCCTGCCCACCGTCCCGGCGCGCCCGATCGTGCCTGGCACACCCGACCTGGGGAGGCGACGAACGACGTGGAGGCGGTCGAGCGCGAGCCGGCGCCAGCGGTCGCCGCGGTCGTGCCCGCCGCGGGCAGCGGCCGGCGCCTCGGCGTCCACGGCGCCAAGGCGCTGGTGCACCTCGCCGGGCGACCGCTGCTGCTGCACGCCGTTGCCGACCTGGAGGCCAGCCGCAGCGTCACCGCGATCGTGGTCGTCGCCCACCCCGACCAGGTCGCCGCGAGCGCCGAGCTGATCGCCGCCGCCGGCTTCGTCAAGGTCGCCGCGGTCGTGCCCGGCGGCCCGACCAGGCAGGCCAGCGTCGCGCTCGGCCTCGCCGCCCTGCCACCTGGCGCCCGCTACGTGGCGGTGCACGACGCCGCCCGCCCGCTCGCGGGAGGCCGCCTGCTCGACCAGCTGCTCGACCAGCTCGTCGCTGGCGGCCCGAACGGGGCCGCCGGGGTCGTGCCCGGCGCGCCCGTGAGCGACACGGTGCGCCGGGTCGACGCCGACCAGCGGTCGCTCGGGATCCTCGACCGCGAGCAGCTCCGTGCCATCCAGACGCCCCAGCTCTTCGACCGGGCCGTCCTCGAGGAGGCGCACCGCCGCGCCGCCCGCGACGGCGTCGAGGCGACCGACGAGGCCGCCCTGGTCGAGTGGGCCGGCCACGCCGTCCGGGTGGTCCCGGGACCGGTCGAGAACCTCAAGATCACCACCGCCCTCGACCTGGCCGTCGCCGAGGCCATCGTGGCCCGCCGCCGGACCACGGGCGCGCCCCCGTGAGCGGCCAGGCGCCGCGGCCGGCGGGGTCCCCGGCCGCACTCGTGCCACGCGTGCGCGTCGGGCAGGGGATCGACCTGCACCCCCTGGTCGACGGGCGACCGCTGGTCCTCGGCGGGGTGGTGGTGCCGTTCGAGCGCGGCCTCGCCGGCCACTCCGACGCCGACGTGCTCACCCACGCCGTCTGCGACGCGGTGCTGAGCGCCGCCGGCCTCGGCGACCTCGGCCAGCACTTCCCGGCCAGCGACCCACGCTGGGCCGGCGCCGACAGCCTCGGCTTCTGCCGCCAGGCCGCGGCGCTGGCCGGCGAGGCCGGCTGGACGATCGCCAACGTGGCCGCGACCGTCGTGTGCGACCGTCCCCGGCTCGGCACCTACCTGCCGGCGATGACCACCGCCCTTGCGGCGGCACTCGGCGTCGACCCCGGCCAGGTCCAGGTCACCGCCAAGGCCGCGGAGGGCCTCGGCTTCACCGGCCGCGGCGACGGCATCGCCGCCATCGCCGTCTGCCTGCTGGCCGGCCAGGGGCGCTAGCATTGAAAGAGAAACGGACGTGGCAAACCTCGCGCTTTGCTAATACGTTCCCTTGGAGACATCCCCACGATCCAGGAGCCGCTTCGTGGCCCTGCACCTGACCAACACGCTGACCCGCCGCAAGGAGCCGTTCGTCCCCCGGGACCCCGGCAAGGTCGGCATCTACCTGTGCGGGATCACGGTCTGGAACGAGCCGCACATCGGCAACCTGCGCAACGTCGTGGTCTTCGACGTGCTCCGCCGCCACCTGGTCGCCTCCGGCTACGAAGTGCTGATGGTGCGCAACTACACCGACGTCGACGACAAGATCATCAACGCCTCCGGGCACGACCCGCTGCGCATGTTCGTGCTGGCCGAGCAGTGGACCCGGGTCTACGACGAGGTCACCGCGGCGCTCGGGGTGATCCCGCCCGACATCGCGCCGCGGGCCACCGGCCACATCCCCGAGATGATCGAGCTGGTCGCCAAGCTGGTCGACGTCGGCCTCGCCTACCAGGCGAGCAGCGACGTCTACTTCGCGGTCGGCAAGTTCCCCGAGTACGGCAAGCTCTCCGGCCGCGACCCCTCCGAGCTGCTCGCCGGGGCGCGTGTGGAGGTCAACCCGGACAAACGGGATCCGCTCGACTTCGCGCTCTGGAAGGGCGCCAAGCCCGGCGAGCCCTTCTGGAACTCGCCGTGGGGGCCCGGCCGGCCCGGCTGGCACCTGGAGTGCTCGGCCATGGCGGCCAAGTACCTCGGCCGGGGCTTCGACATCCACGGCGGCGGTGAGGACCTCGTCTTCCCGCACCACGAGAACGAGATCGCCCAGTCCGAGGGCGCCACCGGCGAGCCCTTCGCCCGCTACTGGCTGCACAACGCCTTCCTGATGATCGACGGGGCCGAGATGCACAAGTCGGTCGGCAACGTGGTCACCCCGCGCGAGCTGTTGCAGCGCCACCGTGGCGTGGTGCTGCGCTACGCCCTCATGAGCGCCCACTACCGCAGCCCGCTGGAGTTCTCCAACGAGGTGCTGGAGGAGTCGGCCGCCGCCTACGGCAGGCTGGCCACCTTCGCCACCAACGCCGCCCGCGCCCTGCACCACCAGCGGGTCGCCGCCGGCGGGGTCGACGGAGGCGACTGGCACGAGCGCTTCGTGGCGGCGCTCGACGACGACCTCAACATCCCGGCCACGCTTGCCGTGCTGTTCGACCTGGTGGCCGCGGCCAACCCGCTGATCGCCCGGGCCGAGCGGGGCGTGCCCGAGGCGGTGGCCGGGCTCCACGCCCGCCTGGTCACCTTCAGCGACCTTGCCAGCAGGCTCGGCTTCACGCCCCTGCTCGACCTGCCGGAGCAGACCGTCTTCCCGGCCGTGCTCAAGCTCGTGCTCGAGCTGCGCGAGCGGGCCAGGGCGGCGCGCGACTTCGAAGCCGCCGACCTGATCCGCGAGCGTCTGCAGGCGGTCGGCATCCGCGTCGAGGACCGCGCCGGAGGACCCCGGTGGCACCTCGCCCGCTAGGCGGCCGGGGAGGTAGGAAGCCCGGCACCGGACGGGGCGGCGCCCAGGACCAGGGCCGCTCCCGTGCCGGAGGCCCGAAGGGCCAGCCCGGCCGCCGCTCCGGCGCGCCGCCCGGTCGTGCCGCCGCGGCTGGTGGCAGGGCCGGTCCACCAGGCGCGTCAGGCGGCCCCGGTTCCCCTGGTGGCCGCTCCAGCTCGGGCGCGCCGGGTTCGTCAGCGGGCCGCCCTGGCGTCCGCGGGCCGGCGGACGACCGCCGCCGGCAGGGGCGTGGCAAGGCCGACAGGTTCGCTACGACGCCCGCTGGGGGACCGGAGGTCCAGCGCCCCCGCGCGCCAGCCGAGAAGCGGCGCGCCGCCGGGGCCGCCGCCAAGCGGACGGCCAAGCAGGCACGCCGGCGCGACCAGTTCGAGAGCGCCCGCCAGGCGCTACGGCCAGGGCCCGACGAGGAGCTGATCGAGGGGCGCCGCCCGGTGATCGAGGCGCTGCGCAGCGGCCGGCACGTCGCCCGGGTGCTGCTCGCCGGCGGCAGCGGCCGCGGCACCGTGACCGAGCTGGTGGCCCTCGCCGAGGAGCGCGGCGTGCCGGTCGAGACGGTGCCACGCTCGCTGCTGGACGCCGCCGCCGAGACCGGCGCCCACCAGGGCGTGCTCGCCATGGTGGCGCCGATCGAGCCGATCGGCCTCGACGAGCTGCTGGCGATCCCGCTCGCCGGCCCCGAGCCACCCTTCTACCTCGCCTGCGACGGGGTGGAGGACCCGCGCAACCTCGGCGCCCTGGCCCGCAGCGCCGACGCGGCCGGGTGCCACGGCATGATCGTGCCACGGCACCGCAGCGCGCCCCTCTCGGCGGTGGCGGTCAAGGCCTCGGCCGGCGCGCTCCAGCACCTCCCGGTCGCCGAGGTGCCCAACCTCGCCCGCGCCGTCGAGCGCCTGCGCGCCTCCGGCGTCTGGTGCATCGGCCTCGACGAGGACGCGGAGGCCGGCCTGTTCGCCATCGACCTGGCCGACGAGCCCGTCTGCGTGGTCGTCGGCGGCGAGGGCGCCGGCCTCCACCGCCTCGTCCGCGAGGCCTGCGACCTGGTGGTCGGGATCCCCATGGCCGGCCACGTGGCCAGCCTCAACGCCTCGGTGGCCGGCGCGCTGGCCCTCTTCGAGGTCCGCCGCCGCCGCGGCGCCGCGGCGCCAACCCCGTTGGCCCGCCCCTCACCGAGCCGCTAGGCTCTCAGCAGCACCCGCTGGCGTGGCGCAATCGGCAGCGCAGCTGTCTTGTAAACAGCAGGTTCCGGGTTCGAGTCCCGGCGCCAGCTCCAAAACCCCCAGGTCAGCGACCTGCACGCTGCGTTCGTTGATGCACGGTATGTGCTTGATGGGTGTTTCGCAGGGTGTCGCCGTCGTGACGGTTCCGGTAGATCGGTGCCGTGGTGGTTGGGGCGGGACCCGGTCGAGCTGCCAGACGCCGAACCTGGATCAGGTTCGCAGGTAGGCCAGGACGGCCAGGACCCGCCGGTGGCCGTCGAGGGCCGGTGGCAGCCCGAGCTTGGCGAAGATGCTGCCGATGTGGGTCTCCACCGTCTTGGCGCTCAGGACCAGCCGCTCGCCGATGGCCTGGTTGGAGCGTCCCTCGGCCATGAGCGCCAGCACCTCCCGCTCGCGGTCGGTGAGCTCGTCGAGGGGGCCTTGCGTGCGGCGTCGGCGCAGGAGCTGGGCGACGACCTCCGAGTCGATCACCGAGCCACCGCTGCCCACCCGCCGGACCGCGGCGCAGAACTCCTCGAGGTTGGTGACGCGGTCCTTGAGCAGGTACCCGACGCTGCCTGCCCCTCCTCCGAGCAGCTTGATGGCGTGCTGGGTCTCGACATGATGCGACAGGACCAGCACGCCGACCGCCGGGTGGTCCTGCCGGATCCGCAGTGCGGCCAGCAGGCCCTCGGTGGTGTGGCTTGGGGGCATGCGGATGTCGACGACCGCGACCTGGGGTGGGTCGGCCGCGACCAGCTCCAGGAGCTGGTGGGCGTCGCCGGCTTGCCCGACGACCTCGAAGCCCCCGTCGGCCAGCAGGCGGGCCAGGCCCTCGCGGAACAGCAGGGAGTCGTCGGCCAGGATCACGCGCATGGCAGCTCGGCCACCACCCGGGTGCCGCCGCCGGGCGGGCTGTGCACCTCCAGGCGCCCGTCAAGGGCGGCCACCCGGTCGCCCAGGCCGCGCAGGCCGCAGCCCTTGCCCGGGTCGGTGCCGCCAACGCCGTCGTCGGTGACCTCCACCAGGAGCTGCCCGCCGGCCTGGCGGGCGCTGATGGTCGCGGTGCAGGTCCCGGCGTGCTTGGCGACGTTGGCCAGGGCCTCGGAGACCACGAAGTAGGCGGTGGTCTCCACCGCCGCGGGCAGCCGGCGGTCGGGGGCGGCGACGATTCTGACGGGCACGGCGGCGCGGGTGGCCAGCGACTCCAGCGCCGCCGCGAGCCCCTCCTCGGTGAGGATGGCCGGGTGGATGCCCCTGGCCAGCTCGCGCAGCTCGGCCAGGGCCAGGTCCAGCTGCTCGGCGATGCGGCCAAGACCGTCGGCGAGGGCGGGGTCGGCGGTGGGGTCCAGGCGCTGCTGTGCCATGCGGATCGTCAGGGCGATGCTGACCAGCCGCTGCTGCGCGCCGTCGTGGATGTTGCGTTCGATGCGCTGGCGTTCCTGGTCTTGGGTGGTGACGATCCGCTGGCGGGAGGCGCGCAGCTCCTCGACCAGGCGGACGTTTCTGAGGGCGAGGCCGGCCTGGGCCGCCAGGTCGGCAAGCAGCGTGTCCTCGGTGGGGGTGAGGGGCTCGCCGGGGGGCTTGGTGAGGGTGAGCACGCCGAGCAGCTCGCCCTGGTGGCGGACGGGCACCGCCCGGGAGACCCCGGTCAGCGCCGGGAGTTGTTCGCCCACCAGCGGGATGGCGGCCGGGTGGTCCGGCTCGGTGATCGGCGGCCAGCAGGCGGCGTGGTGCAGGCGCTCTCCCACCCGCAGCCACACCTGGGCGGTGGTCGCCCCAGTGCCCTCGGCCAGCGTCCGGGCCATCCTCGTCAGCAGGTCCCCGGCCGCGTAGGTGGTCGCCATCGCCGCCGAGAACCGCGACAGGACCTCGTAGGGGGTGGCCCGCTGGCCGTAGACCAGCCGGTCGGCCAGCCGCTGGACCCGTTCGCGCACCGGCTGGAAGCAGACCGCCACCACGGCGGTGGCCAGGATCGACAGCCCGAGGCTGGGTTCGGCCTTGGCGCCCAGCACCTGGCCGAGGCCGGCCACCACGGCCACGTAGACGGTGGTGATGAAGGCGCCAAGCACCCCGACCACCACGGTCTTGTGGACAACCAGGTCGATGGCGTACAGGCGGTACCTGAAGATCGCCACCGCCACCGCCAGCGGCATCGCGACCGATGCCACCGCCACCAGGGCCGCCCCGATCCGGTCGGTGGTGTCGCTGGGGCCGAAGAACAGCATGCCGAAGCCGACCGGCACGAGCGCGGTGGCGTAGACGAACCACTTCAGCTGCTGGCGCGCCTCGCCGCGGGCGCGGCGCAGGCGCAGCACCAATGACACCGCCGCGGCCAGCAGGACCACGAACAGCAGCAAGAAAGCGACCACAACCAGCGGCGTCAGGATGCGGTGCAGAGCGGGACCGATCTGGACCGGGCTGCCGATGCCAAGGGGTCCGATGGTGAGGGTGCCGGGATCCACGATCCACGCCAGCACCAGCAGCGCGGCGGCCGCCAGACCCGTCCACACCACCGGCCGCCACCGGACCGACGGCAGCCGGCCGTCGGGAAACAGCAGGAACACCAGAGCGGCCCCCAACAAGGTTAGGGGCTCCATCGGCCGGTGCACCAGCGCCACCGGGATGGCGGCGGGCAACGAGCCTGGATGGGCGACCAGCCCATAGGCGGCGTAGCCGAAGGAGCACTGCTGGATCGCCCAGACCAGCGCGGTCCCGGCCAGCAGCCAGCCGATCGGGTGGGACGGGCGGCGCGCGGCCAGCAGGCTGCCCACAGCCGACCACACCAGGATGGCCGCCGACATCACCGCCACGCCGACCAGCCCCATGGTGGGGTCCTCGGGGGTGCCGGCAAGCCCCTGCAGGACCAGCCCCACGGTCGTGAGGACCCCGTACAGGCCCAAGGGAAGCCAGGCAAGCAGGCGGGCGGTGGGACGCATCGTCGTGGCGCCCCTTCTCCCCACGGGCGCGGCAGCCGGTCCTTGCTGGCTCACCTAGGCTCCTTCGGCTCCGTGGAGGAGTCCCTCGAGCCGTGCCGCTGACAGCTCCGCCTTGGCGATGAAGCCCACCGCCCCACTGGCCGCGATCCGCCCGCCGTAGTCGGCGGCGTCGCGGCTGGAGGTCAACACCACGACGACGGCGTGGCCGTCGGCCAGCAGCAGCCTGGTCACCTCGAACCCGTCCAGGTCGGGAAGCTGGATGTCGAGCAGGACAACCTCGGGCCGCAGCGCCCGGGTAGATGCGAGGGCGGCGGTGCCGTCCCCGACCTCCCCCACGACCTGGAAGCCTCCGGCTTGGAGCAGCTCCCGGGCCAGCGACCGGAAGCCGCTGTGGTCGTCCACGACCAACACGGTGCGCATCACGGCTTGATCGTCTCACCCAAGCACGGCGGGGTCCTCAGGGCCAGCCCTGATTCCAAGACCAGGGGCCGCCCCGATGTCGCGCCGGTAGGGCCCGCGTACGGTCCAGGACCAGCTAGCTAGCAGCCGCGGGGATGCGAATCGAGGGAGGAAACATGGCAACGGTGCAACTGCAAGTGGAGCGCACGCGCGGGGGCCTTGGTCTTTGGCGTCGATGGGTGGCGGCCAACACCGTGGGCCTTGCGGCCGGCTGGGCGGTCTTCGCCCTGGTCGCTGACGGGCTGGGCGGCCCAGAAGGAACTCGGCGCAGCGACAACGCCCACCTACTGGGCCTGCTTGTGGCCGGCAGCCTCGTCGGGCTGCTACAGGGCGCCGTGCTGCGCCGACAGGCCAGCCACTCCGCTCGCGCGGCAATGGCGAGCGGCCTGGGCCTGGCGGTGGGCTTCATGGCCGGCTACGCCCTTGGCGGGCCCCCCGTGGACTTCCTGCTGGGCTTCACCATGCTCGGCATCGCCGGCGGGATCGCCCAGTGGCGGCTGCTGCGCCGGCGGGTCCGCCGAGCCGGCTGGTGGGTGCCGGCCAGCGGCCTGGGCTACGCGGTCGGCGGCGCCGCCGGCGTTGCCGCGGTGATGCTCGTCGCCGACGCCGTGGACCAGGTCCTCGGCAGCGGGCTGGTCGCCTTCGCCGCGGTCCTGGCCCTGCTCGGGGCGGTCGGCGGCGCCTCGGGCGGGGCGATCACCGCCATCGTGCTCGTCCGGCTGCTGCGCCAGCCCGCGTCCCCGCACTAGCCCACCCGACGGCGGCGACCACAGCACCAGGGCAGCCGTGCAAGGAACGGCCTCGGGGTGCTGGTGGTGGACCTCCAGAAGTGCTAGCGCCGGCGCATGACAACAGGGGCGGGGTCCGCCCCCACCATCGACACCAACCTCAAGGAGTTCGGACATGCGACGACGACTGCTGGCCTGGCTCACGGGCCTGGCACTGTCGGGGGCGCTGCTCGCGCCGACCGCCGCCTTTGCGGCCCAGACCGAGACCATCCACGTCAGCGACAGCGACTCCTTCGCCCACGTGAACCCCTGCTCGGGCGCGACCGGGACGCTGACGGTCGCCCTCTCCGGTGTCCTCCACATCACCACGCTGGACAACGGCACCGTCCACGTGACCGAGACCCTGACCACCACCGCCACGTTCGTCCCCGACGACCCCAGCCAGCCGACCTACACCGGCCACTACGCCGAGTCGGATAGCTTCAACACCAATGCCAACAACGTCACCGGCACGGTCGCCTTCAACGCCATCGCCCACGGGTCCGACGGGTCGCTCATCAAGATGCACGTGCTCTACCACCGCACGGTGAACGCCATCGGGACGGTCACCTCGTCGATCGAGACGGAGAAGTTGACCTGCCTGTAGCGCTTCGCTCGGCCTCCAAACGGTCAGACCGACCGGCCCAGGTGCCTCGCGCAGATCGTGCGGGCACCTGGGCGTCTCCGCAGGCTATCCTCGCCACTTGTCCTACAAGGACCTGCCGGCGATCGTGTGGCCCTGTAGTGACGCACTTGCAGGTAGGTTGCCCATGATCCCTCGTCCTTCGCCCAAGTCCTGCTTGGAGGTCCCTCCCACGGTGCGCGTGTTTGGATCGGCCGGGGTTGGTTCGTCACCGCGAGGGTCGCGCCTTGGTCGATCGTTGGTGCGCTACCGGGCCGCCGGCCCCGCCGGCCGCGCGTGCGAGGGCCGCAGCCACAGCGATACCTCGGTCGGCTGCATCGTGTCGTGGACCGCCGCCAGCAGCTCGACGGTGAGCGTGTCCAGGTCGGTCTGCTGGCGTAGCCGGGCGCTGAACGCCTGGATGGTGCGGGCGGCGTCGTAGCGGCGCCGGTTGAAGCGCCGATCCACCGCCCGCTGGACGCGGCGGCGGGCGGGCTGGAACGCCGCCGCCACCGCCAGGGTCGCCACGGCCACCACCAGGCTGGAATTCTGGCCGAGGCGCTGGCCCAGCCCCAGGACCACCCCGGCGTAGGCGCCGCCGAGCAGGACGGTGAGCAGCCCGTAGGCCAGCGTGCGGCTGACGATGCGGTCCAGGTCGTAGAGCCGGTAGCGCAGGATCGCCACCCCCGTAGCCAACGGCAGCAGCGCCAGGCAGGCAGCGGTCAGCACGCCGAGGAGCAGTTCAGCGGCCGGCTGCGCCAGCAGGGGCACCAGCGCACCAATGGCCACCACCCCAAGCGCCGACAGCGCGGCGGCGAAGGCGACCCAGCGTAGCTGCTGGCGCTCCGCACTTCTGGCACGGCGGAAGCGCACGATCAACGAAGCTGCACCCGCCAGCAGTGCCAGTCCGACGACAAGCACACCCAGCCAACTGGCGTAACCGGCTGGGCCGGCGAGGGCGGGCACGGCCAACGGGCTCGTGATCGACTGGAAGGGCGGGTTCAACGGTCGCGTTTGCAGCGCAGCGCCCAGCAGCCATAGCGCCGGTGCAGCCGCCGCAATCCTGGCCCACCAGCGCCAGCGCGGCGAGGGCAACGATCCGGTCGGAGTGAGCAACAGGATGAACCCGAGCACGGCTGGCCAGACAACGAAACTAGAGTCGTCCCACCACGCCGCGTAGTCGGCGGCCCACAACGGCTCGCCACGGACCAGCAGGCCATAGCCGGCGTACCCGGTGCTCACGCCGGCCGCCAGCACCGACAACCCCAGTGCCAGCAGCAGCCAGCCGACCGGGTGGCGCGGCCGGCGCAGGGCCAGCAACGCCCCGACCGCGACCGCGCTCGCCACCGTCAGCACATAGCCGTAGTCGTCGAAACCCAGGGGGGACAGGTCCAGCCTGCCGGCCTGGCGCAGCAGGTGGTCGAACCACACGACCACGGCCAGGCCGAGCACGGCCAGCGCGACCAGCCCCCAGACCAGCGTGCTCGACCACCGGTGCGTCCGGTGGGGTCGGGGCGCGGGGGTCACCGCCACCATCGTCGGGGCATCCAGCCCACCTCCGGCACCGTCGTTACCGTCCGAGCATGTAGGTCACCCGCCAGTATCACCATCCCCCGTCTCGGGAACGTTACGGACGGCGATACCGCCACCTCTAACACCCAAAGGGAGCGAAACAATGTCTAAACAGTCAGCACGGCAGTACTACGCACACACGATCACGTCGGAGCCCTGAGGGGCGGACGACGGGGGATGCCTCACGGCACCTCCGCGACCACCTTCGCCTTGGCGTGGCCTTGTTCCAGGTAGGCGATCGCTGCGGGGATTTCGGCGAACGGATAGCGCCGGTCGATCTGCGGGCGCACCTTGCCGGCCTCAATCAGCTCCGAAAGGAGCTCCAGATCCTTGGCGGCCACGTGCGCCGACACCATGGCGATATCCTTGCCGCCGCGCAGCGAAACGCCCATCAGCCTCGCCACACTGGTGAACCCGGTGACGGCGGCTTTGCCGCCCTCGGCAAGCCCACGTCTGAGATCGGGCACCGATCGGTTCCCGACCGTGTCGAGGATGAGGTCGTAGCGCCGCCCGCTACCGACGAAGTCGGTCGTCGTGTAGTCGACGACATGATCGGCGCCGAGCGAACGGACGAGGTCGATGTTCCGGGTGCTGGTCACGCCGGTCACCTCGGGCCCGTATGACTTGGCGACCTGGACCGCAAAGGTGCCGACGCCGCCGGAAGCGCCATTGATCAGCACCTGCTGCACGGGCTGGATGTCTCCGTGGTGGCGAAGGCCCTGAAGTGCGGTTACCCCCGCCATCGGAACGGCAGCCGCTTCCTCGAACGACAGGTTCGCCGGCTTCAACGACATAACGTCAACCGGCACCGAAACGTATTCTGCAAAGCCGCCGTAACCATGGTCCAAGAGATTGGCATAGACCTCGTCGCCGGGCTTGAACCGAGTAACGCCGCTGCCGACCGCCTCCACCTGCCCGGCAATGTCGACGCCGAGGATCTCATGCTTCGGCCTCAGCAACCCCAGGGTGGCGCGCGAAAAAAGGGGCTTGCCGCGCATGGAATGCCAGTCCGCTGCATTGACGGATATTGCCAGCACCTTCACCAGGACTTCATCGGCGTTCGGCGCAGGCTGCTCGACCTCCGCCATCCGAAGCGTCTCCGGCGGCCCGTACTTCTCATAGATGAACGCCTTCATGACTGGCCCCTCCGGTTTACGTAGCGTCACCAAGTCTGGTCCGACCGTTGTGACCGCGAATTGACTGAGGTGAAAATCCCCTGCGGCGCCTCCTATGCGGGCTCGGCGAGAGGTTGGAGGGGCCTACGGATCTGGCGGCTGCGGCCCGCACAGCTACAGCGGGGCGGTGAGCTCCAGTGCCACCCCGTCGGGGTCCTTGAACGGCAGCACCGCGATGCCGAACGGCGGTAGGTCATGGATGCCGCTGTGCTCCACGCCACGCTCCTCGAAGGCCTGCACTGCCGCCTCCAGGTCGGCCTTGGCGGCCACGCTGAAGCTGAGGTGGTCAAGGCCGCAGCGGAACGGGTCGAAGCGGTCGTTGGTCCGCTCGGTGTCCACCGGGCGCAGCCCAATGAGCAGGTCGCCGTTGACCATGACGATGCCGTCCTGCAGCAGGTCCACGGTCAGGTCGTGGTGGGGATCGTCGGCGGAGGGCGGAGCGTCCATGGCGATCTGGAACCCGAGCAGTTCGGTGTAGAACGCCCGGGACCGTTCGACGTCGGTGACGGTGAGGCGAAGGTGGTGGACCGGGCCGAGCGACAGCGGGACTGCCATCGAGCGCCTCCTCGTGTCGACAGCGGGTGGCGGGCCCATGATGCGGCCGGACGCCGGACCAGGAAAGCGCCGTCGCTAGGACGGTCCATGGACGGCGCCGGAATGCCTGGCCGGTCATTCCAGTTGAAGTGGCGCGACGTCGACCTCAGCCAGGGCGAGGTGCTGATCGCGAGCGGCGCCGTCCGCGTCGCTGGCCGCCCGTCTTGGTGTCCGCGCCGGTTGCACGACTTGTGCCGGCGGCTGCGCAACCTCCACGAGGCGCTGTAGCATCGGCGCCCAATGCAGCCCCTCGACGACCAGTCGCGCGAGTCCGAGGCCGCCGGGCCTGGTGCCTTGCTGCAGGCGGCGCTCAACGGCGACCGCGTGCATCCCGCGGCGCCGCGCACGCCGGGGGAGTTGGCCGCGGAGGCGCGCGCGGCCGTCGACGCCGGTGCGCGGTCCCTACACCTGCATCCCTACGACGGCCACGGCCAGCAGACGCTTGCGGCGGCACCGTGCGCCGCGGCGCTGCGCGCCGTTCGGGCCGCCTGCCCGGGAATCCCGATCTCGCTGAGCACCTCGGCGGGCGTCGAGCCGGACCCCGAGCGCCGCTACGCGCTCGTCGCCGCCTGGACGGACCTGCCGGACCTTGTGACCGTCAACCAGGGCGAGGACGGGATCTTGGAGCTGTGCGAGCTGCTCGTTGGGCGTGGCGTCGGGTTGGAGGCCGGCCTGCTGTCGCTCGAGGACGCGCACGCCTTCGTCGCGGCGGGGATCGCGCGGCGCTGCGTGCGGGCGATGGTGGAGCCCCTGGACGCCGACCCCGACGACGCGGTCACGCACGCGGCCGCCATCGAGCGGGTGCTCGCCGAGGGCGGGGTGCAGCTCGAACAGGTCCACCACGGTGATGGCGTGGCCTCCTGGGCGGTCAATCGGCGTGCGGTGCCGCGGGGGCACGGGATCCGGACCGGTCTCGAGGACACGCCAGTCCTGCCCGATGGGCGTCAAGCGTCGGGCAACGGCGAGCTCGTCGCCGCTGCTGCCTCGCTGCTGGCGCAGAGCCCGAGGCAGCCCCCCGCCGGGTGACGGCCTGTTGTGGCTGGGTCTGCCGCGCGCCACCGCGGCCCTATCGGCCCTGGTGATCGAACGTCAGCCAGCTGGTGCCCAGGAGGTCGCGGTGTTGGGCACCGGGCCGCGGCGCGAGGAAGCGGGGTTGGCTACGCGAGTGGCCCTCGTACACGCTGGGCAGGTCTCTTGTAAACAGCAGGTTCCGGGTTCGAGTCCCGGCGCCAGCTCCACAACCCGCAGGTCAGAGACCTGGACTTCTTCAACCAGCCCGTGACCGGCCCGCAGGTGCAGCCGCCCGGTCGACCTGCCCGCGTCCCAGACCGGCTGGACCGCGCCGGCCGCGACCCTGCTGGTGCTGGCCTAGCGCGGCTGGCTCACCTGCTCAGCGAGGAACTCCTCCCACGTCCGCTTGCCGATGGCGTGCTCGGGAGCCAGGGTGGCGCCGGCCCGTACGGCACGGGCGGCCCGGCCGGGCAGCCAGACGGGCAGGATCGGCCGGCGTCGATGTGTGGCGCGCAGGTACCCGCGGATCAGGTCGGTCGTGCTGTACACATGCGGTCCGGCCAGATCGGGTACCAGGCCCGCCGGTTCGCCCAGGGCGAGCTCGACCAGCCGGGCCGCGACCTCGTCGGTGTCGACCGGCTGGAAGCGCGAGCCAGCAGGGACGGGTATCACCGGCAGCTTCGCCAGCGCCCGCGCCACCATCAGGATCAGGTCGTGGAACTGGGTGGCGCGTAGCGTCGTCCACGGCAGGCCGGACCCGGCGACGACCCGCTCGCTCGCCAGCTTGGACCCGAAGTAGCCGAACATCGCGCGGTCGACCGCGCTGGCGATCGGGATGCGGTCGGCGCCGACGACCGAGATGTACACCAGGTGCGGTGCCCCAGCCCGCGACGCCGCCCGTACGAGGTTGCGCGTCTTGTCCTCGTCGCCCTTGCTGCTGCCCGCGCAGTGCACGATGGTCGCGACCTCGTCCACCGCCAGCTCGATCCCCTCTCCGGTCGCCAGGTCACCGGTCACGAACTGGACGCCGTACTCGTCTGCCCGGCTGCCGCGGGTGAGGACCCGGACGTCACCACCGGCTTTCTGCAGGCGCGGGACGAGGCGGCGGCCGAGGGTACCGGTGCCACCGGTGACCAGGATGGGCAACGTCATGGTTCACTCCCTTTGTCGCATGGGACGCGTTACATCCTCCATGGTGATGACGCGACGCTGCTGCCGCATGTGACGGCGCGGCTAGGCCCGGCATCCCGCTGGGGGCCCCTTGCGTTCCCGCGCCGGGCCGTGCCGTGGACCTCCCAGGCTCGGCCGAGGGGGGGCGTCACGTGGCAGACTCACCGGACCGCGAGACTGCCGAACGGCGGCAGGTCATGGATGCCGCTGTGCTCCACGCCACGCTCCTCGAAGGCCTGCACTGCCGCCTCCAGGTCGGCCTTGGCGGCCACGCTGCAGCTGAGGTGGTCAAGGCCGCAGCGGAACGGGTCGAAGCGGTCGTTGGTCCGCTCGGTGTCCACCGGGCGCAGCCCAGGCATTGGGGGGGTCACCCGGGGATCTCGGTCACGTACGCCGCGATGGACTTCTCGCCGAGCGCCCGGGCCGCCGCGACCCGGTGGTGGCCGTCGGAGACGTAGTAGTGGCCGTGCAGCCGGTAGACCTCGATGGGTGGCAGGGTCGTTCCCTGACGAAGCGCGGTGACGAGTGCTTGAAAGCGCGAGCGGCTCCGCTCGTCGGTGGGGAGGAAGTCGCGGTCGAACTTGCCGGCGGCGCCGTCGGCGGTGCCGACGATGTCGCGGATGGGGATCACGAGCTCTGTGGGGTTGCGCGGCCCGACGAGTCCCAGGGTGGCCGCCGCCTCGAGGGTCGGCAGGTCGAGCCGGTGCGGCTGCCGATGCAGCACCGCCACAAGGTGATGGCGCTGGTGCTGCCGGCGTGCCCGGTCGAAGGCGTCGTCGGCGTCCAGCCATGCACGGCCGGTTGGGCCGGTGAACGGTCGGTTCAGGCCGAGCAGGCGCCCCGCGAGCCAGAACACGGCAACCGGGGTCGCGCACACCGCGGCGTACAACAGCAGGTTCCGGACCATGGCATACCCACAGGGTCGAGAACCCTAGATTCGCCATATTTGGTGTTGCGCGTCAACGGCCAAGAGGTCCCGGCGGCCACGTAGAGGACACTCTACGGTGCCTGATCGGGCACCGGGGCCGGTCCGAACAGCTGCACTGCCTGCCTTGGTGCTCGTTCCTGCCGGGACGCATAGTTCGACTGGACCCTATCGAGGAGGGTCGGTGCTGGGGGTGACCGTGCATCAGCATGCTCGCGGTCCGCAGAGGACCGAGCCCCAGGAGCGTCACGGCGCGGGTCCGAAGGACCGGGTGCGGCCCGACCTCGATCGCCTCCGGAGGTGGAAGGTGAAGCCCGCTCGCTGGGCCACGCCGCCCGGCAGCGCCTCGCCGACCTGGCCAAGAAGAAGAGACCTCCCGTCGGCGTCGGAGGCGTAGTGCGGCGGCGCGTCCTCCCCGGCCATCACCCGCCGGAACCAGTTGCGCTCCACGACAGCTTTCCGGCGGCGATCAGCGCGGCACTGGTCGTCACACGCGGGGTCTCCGGTCTGGGGTCAGCGCTGCTGGAGCCGCACGCAGCATCGTCCGGCGGCGGGGTCGAGCTTGGCGTCGAGGGTGGTTGCGCCGATGCCGTCGAGCACGCCCGCGAGGTAGGCGCGGTTCATGCCGCACACGATCTCGGTCGCTTCGCGGGTCAGGGCGTGGAACGGACAGTTCGACAGCGTGATGCCGTCCCGGTCCTGGCGGGGCTCGTAGCCGTGGGCGGTGACGGCGTCGACTACCGCTGCCTCCGCCTCGTTCCGCTGTGCTCGCTGACCAAGACTCGGTGCGACCTGCATCCCGGCAATGCGCCCTTCCTGGGTGGCGACGGCGTGGAGCGCATCCGTGGCTGGTGATCCGGTCCGCTCCGCGTGCGCGACGGCCTTGACGAGGAGCCGGCCGGCGAGGTCGTAGCGACGCTCGGGCAGGCTGACGTCGAGGTCGGTGTCGCTGCGCCGGTAGACCTTCGCGGGACGCCCCGCGCCGGGCCCGCCCCTTCCTGGGGCTCGGCGGTAGCTGGCCTCGAGGAGGCCGTCGTGGACGAGGCGGTCGAGGTGGAACTTGGCCGTGTGCTGGGCGACCCCCACGCCGGCGGCGGCCCGCTCCCGGGTCACCGGCTCGGGCTGCGCCGTGACGAAGCGGTACAGGGCGCGCCGCACCGGCTCGCCGAGCGCCGCGACCTGGTCGAGGCGGGCATCGAGGTCATTGCCCACCGGCTACCTCCGATGACGGGTTGGCTCCCACCGTGGAGAGCTCTCTAACGGACATCGCAGTTGACGAAACCTGCATGAACGTCTAACGTCCATTCTAATGTCCGTTAGAGATGGAGGCAACAGATGGCCACCACGCTGGTCCGTCCGGTTCCAACGGCCAGCATTTCCGAGGAGGTCGGTCGCTCCGGCTGGCGTCGCGACTTGCGCGTGGTGGATGGCGGCGGTGCCGTCGACCTCGACGCCGCCGCCCGGGCGGTGGCCGACCTGCTGGTCGCGCTCGGCCACGACCCGGCGACGGAGCACCTGGCCGAGACGCCCCAGCGGGTGGCACGCGCCTACGCCGAGCTGCTCACGCCCCGGCCGTTCGACCTGACCACGTTCCCCAACGACGAGGGCTACGACGAGTTGGTGCTAGCCCGCGACATCCCGTTCGAGTCGCTGTGCCAACACCACCTGCTGCCCTTCCACGGTGTCGCTCAGGTGGGCTATATCCCCGGTGGACGCATCCTTGGCCTGTCGAAGCTGGCCCGGGTGGTCGAGCTGTTCGCCCGTGGGCTGCAAGTGCAGGAACGACTCACCCAACAGGTGGCCGACTGGCTCGACGAGCACGTCGCGCCCAAGGGCGTCGGCGTGGTCCTCGAGGCCGAGCACCTGTGCATGTCGCTGCGGGGTGTGCGCGCCCAGGGATCGCGCACGGTGACGTCGGCGGTGCACGGGCTGCTGCGTGACGACGCCCGATCCCGCCAGGAGTTCTTCGCCCTCACCGGGACCAGCCGGTGAGGCGGCCGTCGAGTCACGATCAGAGCAACGAGGTGATCCCGTGAGGAGGCTCTCCGTTCGCCCGCCGCTCACCCTGAAAGGCCGCAAGTTCAAGGGGCTGCGAGGCTGGTCGGGCAAGCCGTTCCACCCCCCGCTGACCGACTTCCCGATCGTCGCCTACGTGCTTGCCGCCGTGTTCGACGTGATCTCGGCGCTCGCCGGGAAGGACCATAGCTGGGCACGGGAGCTGTGGCACGCCGCCACGTACGTCTTCGTCGGCGGCGCCACGGTGTCGGTGCTCGCCGCCTTGACGGGCCTGTGGGACGCCTGGAGGTCCTCTGAGGCCGGCACCCAGGCACGGCGCACGATCAACGCCCACGCCACCATCATGGTCACCGTCACGGTGCTCGCCCTGGCCGACATCGCCTGGCGGTTGAACGACCACAACACCGCGGCGGTGACGCCAGGGGGAATCGCGCTGCTGTCGGTCGTGATCGCCCTGCTGGTGTCGGTGGGTGCGACCTACGGCGGCAGCCTCGTCTACGACTACGGCTTCAACGTCGAGACCGCCGGCGACCACCCGGTCTGGCACAAGTCCGAGACCGACGTGTTCCCAGGGCGGCACGACTGACGACAGGAGCGACGACATGACCAGGCTCCAGCGTCTGTACGACGAGCAGGGCCAGAGTCCCTGGCTCGACAACCTGACCCGGATCTACCTCCGCGACGGCACGCTCGGTCGGCTGGTGGCCGACGGGATCCGGGGGGTGACGGCCAACCCGACGATCTTCGCCAGGGCGATCGAAGGCTCCGACGCCTACGACGAGCAGTTCGCGACGCTCGTCGCCCAGGGGCGCCCGGTAGAGGACGCGTACTGGGAGTTGGTGGTCGACGACATCGTCGACGCGATCGGCGTGCTACGCCCGACCTTCGATGCCAGTGGCGGCACCGACGGGTTCGTCTCGGTCGAGGTGGCACCCGAGCTCGCCCGCGACACCGACGCCACCGTCGCCGCCGCCCGCAGGCTGCACGAGCGGATCGCCCAGCCGAACCTGTTCGTGAAGATCCCGGCCACCGGCGAGGGCGTGCCAGCCATCCAGGCGATGATCGCCGAAGGGCGCAGCACCAACGTCACGCTGGTCTTCTCCCTGGCCCGCTACGCCGAGGTGATCGACGCCTACCTCTCCGGGCTCGAGACCCTCGCCCAGCGCGGCGGCGACCTCGCGTCGGTGCGCAGCGTGGCGTCGTTCTTCGTCAGCCGGGTCGACACCGAGGTCGACCGTCGCCTCGACGCCATCGGCACCAGCGACGCGCTGGCGCTGCGGGGCCAGGCCGCGGTCGCCCAGGCCAAGCTCGCCCACCGGCTGTTCCGTGACCGCTTCGCCGGCGAACGGTGGCAGCGGTTGGCAGCCAAGGGCGCGCACCCGCAGCGGCCACTGTGGGCGTCGACCTCGACCAAGGAGCCCTCCTACCCCGACACCCTCTACGTCGACAACCTCATCGGACCCGACACGGTCAACACCATGCCCGAGGCGACCATCGCCGCGTTCGAGGACCACGGCACCCTCGCCCGCACGATCGATAGAGGCGTCGTCGACGCCGAGGCGGTGATGCACGCGCTGGCCGAGGTCGGTGTGGACGTGGACGAGGTCGGCCGCGCCCTGGAGGACCAAGGCGTGGCCAGCTTCCACGAGTCGTTCGCCCACGTGCTCGATGCGCTCGAGAGGAAGGCGCGCCAGCTGGCGCCGCGCTGACGTGGAGCGGATGCGCCAGCTGCTGCCCACCCCGGTCGACGTCGACCCGGTCGACGTCTATGGGCGGCTCGCCGCGCTCGGGCCTGGCCGACCCGCCGTGCGGTTGAACATGATCGCCAGCGCCGACGGGGCCGCTTCCCTCGAAGGGCGGGTCGGAGCGCTCGCTAGCCCGGCCGACAAGGCCTTGTTCGTGACATTGCGGTCGCTGGCCGATGTCGTCTTGGTGGGTGCCAGCACCGTGCGGACCGAGGGCTACGGCCCGGCCCGGCTCGCCGACGACGCCCGGGGCCGGCGCCGAGACTGGGGACTGCCGCCGGTGCCGGCCATCGCGGTCATCACCCGCTCCTGTCGGCTCGACTGGAGCGCACGGTTCTTCACCGAGGCCGAGGAGCGGCCGCTCGTCGTCACCATCGCATCCGCCTCCGCCGCCGATCGAGCGCGAGCCGCCGAGGTAGCCGACGTGATGGTCATGGGTGACACCGACGTCGACCTCGCCCGCACGGTGGAAGCGCTGGCCGAGCGGGGTCACACCAACGTCCTTGCTGAAGGCGGGCCCAGTGTCGCCGCTCAACTCGCCGCGGCGGACCTGCTCGACGAGCTCTGTCTCACGGTGGCGCCGCTGCTGACCGCCGGCGAGGCGCCGCGGATCCTCGACGGCGCCGCGCTGGCGCCGCCGTCCAAGCTCGAGCTGAGCCATGTCTTGGAGGCCGAGGGCTACCTCTTCCTCCGCTACCTGCAGTGACGTCGACTAGCACCCCACCCCACGCATCTGAACCGGGCGCACCCGCCCGGCGGGTGGTCGTGCAGCCCGTGGGAGGACGCCCAGCCGGTCAGCCGGCGGCGCCGAGGAGGTGCCTGGTCAGTTCGCCGCCGTCGAGGACCAGCTCGTGCATGGCCTGGTCGAGATGAGGGCCTTCCACGACGATTGCGTCGCTGGTCCCGTCCCCGTCGCCGGACCTATCCGACGGCAGGACGGCGAGCAGCGCGGCCTTGCGCAGCAGCTCGCGGATGAAGGCGGGGCTCACGCCCTCGGTCCGCTGGACCAGCCGGTCGAGTCCGCCGGCGTCGAGGCGCAGGGTAAGGCCGTCGCCGTACAGCTCGATCAGGCGACGGCGGCAGCCGGCGTCCGGCAGGGGCACCTCGACCACTACCCGGATCCCTGGTGCAGTCGCGCCGCGGCGGCGTCCCTGGTCTCGTCGGCGACCCAGTGGCCGGCGAGGGGGTCGGCGCCGTCCAGCGCGTCGGCGACGGCCGCGAGGACCGGCCCGCGCAACTGGTCCTTGACGTGCTCGAAGGCTCGGCGCGGCAGCGTCGCGAGCTCCTCGGCGCGCTCGAGGGCGCGGCCGAGCACCTCGCCTGGGGGCACGACCTCGTCCCACAGTCCCTCCCGCTCGGCCTCCTCCGCGTCGAGCAGGTGTGCCCGCAGCACCAGGCGCCGCAGGACCGGCGGCGCAAGCTCCGCCCGGGCGATCGCCAGCACCACGGCCGGATAGGCCACGCCGACGCGTACCTCGGTGAGCCCGTAGCGGCCCTCGGTGGTCCCGACCCGCCAGTCGCCGCACAACGCGAGGAACAGCCCACCCGCGATCGCATGGCCGTTCACCGCGGTCACCACCGGGCGAGGGCAGCCGTACCAGCCCGCCATCAGCCGGTTGATGCCGGTCACCATCGCCCGCTGGCCCGCCTCGTCGAGGTGCGGCGCCACGGTGAGGTCGATGCCCGCGGAGAAGAAGCCGGGCCGGCCGGTGAGCACGACCGCGTCCGGCCGCTCCCGGGTCATCCGCGCCGCGACCGCGGTGGCCTCGTCGAGCAGCGCCTGGTCCAGCGCGTTCGCCGGTGGCCGGTCGAGGCGCACGAGCGCGACGTTGCCACGAGCCTCCACCGAAACGTGCTCGCCCACGGAGCCTCCTCGGTCGTCGGGCCAGGCATCAGAGCTGAGCAAGGGCCGGCTTCTGCCGGTTCGCCGAGACTGTGCCATAGACTGTGCCAAACCGTGCAGAAGGAGCGGTGCTCCATGTACGACGTCATGGTCTTCGACCACCGTCTCGCCGAGCATCGACCGCTGGACTCCAAGGCAGAGCTGGCCCGTCTCCTGTTCGGCTACACCACCGGCAACGACCAGCGCTTCCCGGCGCAGCCCGAGCTGGTCCGGTTCGTGGTGCGTCCCGGCAGGGACCGCGACGAGCAGGTCGACCTGACCGGGCCGGAGGCCATCGCCCGCGCCCAGGCCGGCGAGGTGGTCCGCTTCGTCTACCGTGCCGAAGGCCGGCGCACCGAGGGCTCTCTTGCGCGCATCGGCGGCGGGCACCTGAGGGTCCGATGAGCGGACGCCCCCAGCTGCTGCGGTACTGGTGAGCGTTGCACGACCGGGCTCCTGATCGTCCCTGAGGAGCTCCACCGGCCCGGCCGTCCCGCCGTCCTGCACTAGCATCTGACGAGACGAGCGGCACGGCACCCGGCCGTATTGCGCTGTTGCCACGCCCGCTCTCGATCGCGGGCGACGAGGAGGGTGGGCGTGGCGGTGGGGCAGCTCCAGGCACTGGTCTGGGACATGGACGGCACGCTGATCGACGCCAGGATCGCCGTTCCCGACGCCTACCTCGCCACCGTCGAGGCGCTCGGTGGCATCGCCAGCACCCGCGAGCAGGTGATCGAGCTGTATCCGCTGGGCCCACCGGCCAACCTGCTCGCGCGACTGCTCGACCGGCCGTCCACCGCCGCCGACCTCGAGGAGTACCACCGGCGCCTGGGCATCAGCGCCGCGACGGTTCCCGTCTACCCGGAGATCGCCGATGTGCTGGCGAGCCTGCACGGTCGGCTGCCGATGGCGGTGTTCACCGGCGCCAGCGTCCAGGCGGCCCAGCTGCTGCTCGAGGCGACCGGGCTGCTGCACCGCTTCGACGCGGTGGTGGGCGGCGACCAGGTCGAGCGGCAGAAGCCCCACCCCGACGGCATCCTCCGGACCTGCGAGCTGCTCGCGGTGCCCGCCGAGGCGGCCGCCTACGTGGCCGACGCGCCGATCGACCTGGTCGCCGCCGAGCGCGCCGGCGCGCTTCCGGTCGCCGCGGGCTGGGGGCACCTCTACCAGCCGACCGCACCGTCGCAGGTGGTCCTGCAGCGACCAGGCGAGCTGCTCGAGCTGCTCGAGGTCGTCTGAGAGGGTTCCTGTCGGTCGGCGCGGCCACCGTCACAGTGGCGTCGCAGAATCGTTGCCGATGTCGAGGCCGAGCCGCCGGTTCCGACGTCTCCCGTGAGGGGCGTCGTCGGCACGGACCGACAGCGCCGCACCCATGCCTCGTCACCAAGGAGCTCATCTTGCCGATCCCACCTACCCAGCCGACGACCATCTCGATCCCGCGGCTGCGCGCCGCCTTCGACGGTCGCGTGATCGCGCCCGACGACGCGGGGTACGACCAGGCGCGCACCCTGTTCGCCGGCGGGTTCGACCAGCGGCCGGCGGTCATCGTCCGGCCCGCCGACGCCGACGAGGTCGCCCAGGTCGTCGCGCTGGCGCGCGACACCGGGATGGAGCTGGCCGTTCGCAGCGGCGGCCACAGCGGCGCCGGCCACAGCGTCTCCGACGGCGGGATCGTGCTCGACCTGTCGGCCATGCGGGCACTCGACGTCGACGCCGGACGGCGCACCGCGTGGGCCCAGACAGGCCTGACCGCGGGCGAGTACAGCGTCGCGGCGGGTGCCTACGGCCTGGCGACCGGGTTTGGCGACACCGGCTCGGTCGGGATCGGCGGGATCACCCTTGGCGGTGGCATGGGATACCTGGTGCGCAAGTACGGCCTGACCATCGACGACCTGCTCGCCGCCGAGGTGGTGACCGCCGACGGCCGGCTGCTGCGCACCGACGCCGAGACCTATCCCGACCTGTTCTGGGCGATCCGCGGCGGTGGTGGCAACTTCGGCGTGGCCACCCGGTTCCAGTACCGGCTGCACCCGGTCGGCACGGTCACCGGCGGCATGCTGATCCTGCCGGCGACGCCCGAGGTCGTCGCCGGGTTCGTCGCCGAGGCGGAGGCCGCGCCGGAGGAGCTGTCGGCGATCGCCAACGTCATGGTCGCGCCACCGATGCCGTTCCTGCCCGCCGAGCTTCACGGCCAGCTCGTGGTGATGGCACTGCTGGTCCACGCGGGCGCCGTCGAGGACGGCGAGCGCGCCGTGGCGCCGTTCCGGCGGCTGGCCACGCCGCTGGCCGACATGCTCGGGCCGATGCCCTACCCGGAGATCTATCCGCCGGAGGAGGCCGGCTACCATCCGACCGCGGTGGGGCGCACGATGTTCGTCGACACCGTCGACCGCGACGTGGCCGAGACGATCGTCGAATACCTTCGAGCGTCCGACGCGTCGCTGCGCGTCGCGCAGCTGCGGGTGCTCGGTGGGGCAATGGCCCGCGTGCCCGTCGAGGCCACCGCGTTCGCGCACCGCCAGAGCCGGATCATGGCGAATCTCGCCGCGTTCTACGAGGGGCCCGAGGACCAGGCCGTGCGTGAGGCCTGGGTCGGCGACTTCGCCGCGGCGCTGCGCCAGTGGGACACCGGGGCGTACGTCGGCTTCATCAACGACGAGGGTCCAGACCGGGTCCGTCAGGCCTACCCGGGCACGACCTGGGAGCGGCTTGCGGCGGTCAAGCGCCGCTACGACCCGACCAACCTGTTCCGGCTCAACCACAACATCCCGCCGGCGACCGACGGCCAAGGGGGGTGAGCGCGGAGGTGTCGGACCGATGCCAGCTGGGAGGCGGGGCCTCGGCACGGGCAGGTTCAGCCAGACCCGCTGGCGTCTCCAGCGCGTGCACCCAATGGGGGCTCCAGCGGTAACGTATGCCGGGCGACAAGGAGGTCCGGTTTGTGGAACAGGCGGCGTAAGGCCTCAGGGGCAGCCGAGGCGTTGCCTCCGCCACCGTCCGGCCAGTCTCCGACGCTCGCGGCCTGGCGCCCGCGAGGGGGGCGACGCATCTGGGCCGGAAAGAACTGGCTCGCGGTCGCGTCGACCCTTGGCCACAAGTGGGTGCGGACCGACGAGCTCGTCGCGGTCAGGTGGGTGATCGACGGCCACATCGCCATGCGGGACCGCCAAGGCCGCAAGCTGATCGTCAAGCCGGCTGACCTGATCGAGAGCCCGGAGCTCCTCGGCGTGGTCACCGCCGCGGTCCGGCGGTCGGTCGCCCACGGTCTGTTCCTCGGTGAGATGCTGCGGGAGCAGTTCGGCCTCGAGGAGGCCGAGAGCGACCACGACCCGGACCCCGGCCCGGAGTACATGGGCCCGCTCGGCTAGGTCACGCCAGGCAACGCGGCTCAGCTCCCGAAGGCCGAGCGGACCGCCTTCGCGCCGGTGCGCGTTCGCTCGAAGTACGAGTAGGTGCCTTGCTCCCTCAGCTCACGGGCCGCTTCGACCAGCGCGCCGAGGGCCGCGAAGGCGAACGCGCCGCCGACCGACACCCGGCGCACGCCGACGTCGGCAAGCTCGGGCACCGACGGCGCCCCGGGCAGGGCCAGGACGTTGACGGGCCGGTCCACCGAGGCGACCACCTGGCGGATGTCCTCCAGGCTGCTGAGACCCGGGGCGTAGAGCACGTCGGCCCCTGCCTCCTGGTAGGCCCGCAGGCGGGCGATCGTGTCGGACAGGTCCGGCCGGCCGTGCAGGTAGTTCTCGCACCGCGCGGTCAGCACGAGGTGAACGGGACCGGCGTGCGCGATCTCCGCCGCTGCCGCCACCCGCTCCGCGGCCAGGCCGGCGTCGTAAATGGGCGCGTCCTCCCGCCCAGTGGAATCCTCGACCGAGCACCCGGCGAGCCCGGCGCCGACGGCGCGCCGCAGCGTCTCCGCGACCTCGGCCGGGTCGTCGCCGAAGGCGTTCTCCAGGTCGGCGGAGACCGGCAGGTCCGTCGCCTCGACGATCGAGGCCGCGTGGCCCACGGCCTCGTCCCGGGTCACCGACCCGTCGAGCCGGCCGAGGGTCGCCGCGTGGCCGCTGCTGGTCGTCGCCAGCGCCTGGAAGCCCAGCGCCGCGAGCAGCCTCGCGGAGCCCCTGTCCCACGGGTTGGGCAGCAGCAGCAGGGGACGGTCGCCGTGGTGCAGCTCGAGGAACCTGCTCGCCTTCTCGGCCTGGTCGGTCATCGCGTTCGCTCCTGGTCGGCGCTCGGCGGGTCGTCTGCGAGTGTGCCAAAGCCGGCGCCGCCGTGATCAGCGGCTCGTGCTCGCGCTCGCGCTGGTCTGCGCCTCGCTGATCTCCCAGAGCCGGCGTGCCGCCTGCACGTCCTGGCCGGCCCTGCTCGGAGTGGCGCGCCGGCGGTCGACGAAATAGCCGCCGCTCTGGTCGGCGACGGCGGCCGAGTCGACCAGCCACACCAGCGTGTCGGCGCCCTGGGCCGGGCTGCGCGAGAAGGGCCTGATGATGCTCATGGCGGAGCGCATGAACCTGCCGTTGTTGCGGTTGAAGCCGCTGGCGACCAGGCCCGGGTGGAAGCAGTTGGCGGTCACGCCGGTGCCGTCGGTGCGTCGCGCCAGCTCGACGGTGAACAGGATGTTCGCCAGCTTGGTCTCGCCGTAGCGGGGGAAGCCACGGCCACGGTAGGAGCGCTCGGCGCCGAAGTCGTCGAACGGGATCTTGCTCGGCTTGTGGGCGTCCGACGAGGTGGTGACCACCCGCGTCGGCGCGCTCTGCCGCAGCCGTTCGAGCAGCAGGGAGGTGAGCAGGAACGGGGCGAGGTGGTTGAGCGCCCAGGTCCGCTCGATGCCGTCCACGGTGAGCTGGCGCGTGCCGAAGACCGCGCCGGCGTTGTTGACCAGGACGTCCAGCCTCGGGTAGCGGGCGAGCACCTGGCCGGCCAGCTCGCGCACCGACGCCTGCGATGCCAGGTCGGCCATCAGCACGTCGACGGTGGTCCCGTTGCCGCCCGCGGCCTCGATCCGCGCCACCGCCCGGGCGGCCTTGGCCTCGTCACGGGCGACGATCGCCAGTTGGGCCCCGCGGCCAGCCAGCGCCTCCGCCGCGGCCAGCCCGATGCCGTCGGTCGCGCCGGTGAGCAGGACCCGCTTGCCAGTAGCGCTCCACTCCGCCATGCCTGTCGCTCCTCCTTGAGCCACTCGGCCGGCCCCCCGCCACCGTGCGCCGATACCATACCGTTCCCGCCCAGCACAGGAGGCTGCCGTGACCACCTACCTCCCAGCTCCCGGCCGCTACGACGCGATGCAGTACCGCCGCTGCGGCCGCAGTGGGCTGCAGCTGCCCGCGGTGTCCCTCGGCCTGTGGCAGAACTTCGGCGGCGACCGGCCGCTGGAGGCGCAGCGGGCGATCGTCCGCCGCGCCTTCGACCTGGGGATCACCCATTTCGACCTGGCCAACAACTACGGCCCGCCCTACGGCTCGGCGGAGGAGAACCTCGGCCGCCTGCTCGCCACCGACCTGCGTGGCCACCGCGACGAGCTGGTCGTCTCCACCAAGGCGGGCTACGACATGTGGCCGGGGCCGTACGGCGACTGGGGCTCGCGCAAGTACCTGCTCGCCAGCCTCGACCAGAGCCTGACACGGCTGGGCCTCGACTACGTCGACATCTTCTACTCGCACCGCTTCGACCCGGCCACGCCGCTGGAGGAGACGCTCGGCGCGCTCGACTCGGCGGTGCGGCAGGGCAAGGCGCTGTACCCCGGGATCTCCTCCTACTCGCCGCGGCGCACCCGCGAGGCCGCCGGGATCATGCGACAGCTCGGCACGCCGGTGCTGCTGCACCAGCCGTCGTACTCGATGATCAACCGCTGGATCGAGGACGGCCTGCTCGACGTGCTCGGTGAGGAGGGGATCGGCTGCATCGTCTTCTCGCCGCTCGCCCAGGGGCTGCTCACCGACCGCTACCTCGGCGGGATCCCGGCTGGCTCGCGGGCGAGCCGGGAAGGCTCGCTCGCCAGCAACCTGCTCAGCGACCAGAACCTCGCCAAGGTGCGCGCCCTCAACGAGATCGCGGCGCGGCGCGGCCAGACGCTGGCGCAGATGGCGCTGGCGTGGACGCTGCGCGATCCGCGGGTGACCTCGACCCTGATCGGCGCGAGCAGCGTCGCCCAGCTGCAGAGCAACATCGCCGCGCTCGACCGACTCCTGTTCGACGACGACGAGCTGGCCGAGATCGACCGCTACGCCACCGAGGGCAACGTCAACCTCTGGGCCTCGTCGAGCCACGCCTGAGAGGTGTTTGCATTCGGGGGCGTCGCCCTGCTCAGCGGGCAGTCGTATGGTGGAAGGGATGAGCGGGACGGGGCGGCGCAGCCGCGGGCTGACGCGGCTGGCCGGGGTGCTTGCCTTGGCCGCCGCGGTCGGGGGCTGCGGTGGCGACGGTCAGGGCGAGCGGAGCCCGCTTTCGTCGGCACGGCCCGTGCCCCAGCCCGTTGCCACCGCCGACCCGGGCGTGCGGCTGCAGGAGTACCCGGTCCCTGGTGGCTCCCATCCGCACGACGTCGCGCCGGCGCGGGATGGGACCGTCTGGTACACGGCGCAGGCCAGCGGCCGGCTCGGGCGCCTCGACCCCAAGACCGGGCGGACCACTGAGATCCCGCTGGGGGAGGGCTCGGCGCCGCACGGCGTGATCGTGGGGCCCGACGGCGCTCCCTGGATCACCGACGGCGGGCTGAACGCGATCGTGCGCGTCGACCCGGGCAGTGGCGCGGTGCGGCGCTTCCCCCTGCCGGCCGACCGCCCCACCGTCAACCTGAACACGGCCTCGTTCGACCGGCACGGCGTGCTGTGGTTCACCGGCCAGGGCGGCGTCTACGGCAACGTCGACCCGCGCAGCGGGCGGCTGCGCGTCCTCGACGCGCCCGGCGGGCCCGGCCCCTACGGGATCACCACCACGCCCGGCGGCGAGGTCTACTACGCCTCCCTGGCGGGCAGCCACATCGCCCGGATCGACCCGGCGACCGCGGAGGCGACCAGGCTCGACCCGCCAACGCGTGGGCAGGGCGCTCGGCGTGTCTGGTCGGACTCCAAGGGCCGTCTCTGGGTGAGCGAGTGGAACGCCGGCCGGCTCGGCAGCTACGACCCGGCCACCCGGCGCTGGCGGGAGTGGCGCCTGCCCGGCCAGAGCCCGCAGCCCTACGCGGTCTACGTCGACGACCGGGACAAGGTGTGGCTCAGCGACTTCGGCGCCAACGCGCTGGTCCGCTTCGACCCGGCGACGGAGCGCTTCACCAGCTTCACCCTGCCGACCGCCGGCGCCAGCGTGCGCCAGCTCCTCGGGCGTCGCGGCGAGCTGTGGGGGGCGGAGTCGGGTGTCGACAAGCTGGTGGTGCTGCGCACCTCTTCCTGAGCGGCGACGGAGGAGGCGAGGGCGAGCGCGTGCGGCCGGACCCGACACCGTGCCTGTCGGACCCTGTGCAGTCTGCCCCTCCTCTCGACAGCCCGGTCCGCACGCCAGGTCGACCGGAGCCGCGCCCGCCCACTGTCCATATCGGCGCACATGGCCTCAGGGTTGAACCCGCTGACGCGGCTGTCCACAGATTCCCGCAGCCGCGGGACAGGTGGTTGCCGCAGGTCCTGTCCTGCTGCTCGTGCTATCGGAATACCATGAAGTGATCTATCATAATTCTCGGGTGATGATAGATGGCGCGCACCGTTCTTGATATCAATCGGGAGCTGCTGGACGAGGCGCGGCAGGTCCTCGGCACCTCGACGATCACCGAGACGGTCAACCGGGCGCTCGCCGAGGTGGTCGCCGCGCAACAGCGCGAGGCGTTCCTCGGCTTTCTGGCCAGCCGTTCAGAGGAGGACTTCGTGGCCGCCCGGGACAGCAGGGCGGGCTGGGGCTCCCGGTGACGCCCTACCTGGTCGACACGAGTGCCCTCGCCCGCTATGCGAACCCGGCCGTCGCCGGGCGCCTCCAGACGCTGACCGCCGCCAACCAACTCCGCATCTGTCCCCCGGTGGCCCTGGAGATCGGGGTAACCGCGCGCAGCCGAACGGAGCACCAGCAGGCGCTCAGCGGGCTTCGCGGCTTCCCGTGGGTCGACGTCACCGGCGCGGCCTGGGAGCGGGCGCTCGACCTGCAGTTGGCGCTCGCCGGGCGTGGCTGGCACCGGGCCGTGAAGCTCCCTGACCTGGTCATCGCTGCGACCGCGGCGGTTCACGGCCTGGCGGTGCTGCACTACGACCGCGACTACGACCTGGTTGCCGAGGTCACCGGGCAGGCATGCGAGTGGATCGTGCCGCGTGGCGCGATCACCTGACGCCCAGACTCGACCAAGCACTCCGCCAACGCCGCTGCCCGGGGTGAGCTGCCTCCTCGGGCGCTTCAGCCGTTGGGCTAGGTAGTTGCATAGCCAAAGGGGGCTCTTGAGGCTGGACGGTCATATGGATCAAAGTTCGTTCTCACCCTGAGTCGTTCAGCGCCCCGTCCGCTTCCTGAGGACGGCCAGGTGGCCTCCTACCTCCACCGGTCCGGTCTCCGGGTGCCCCCCTCGGCACGGCCCGCGACCCGACCAGTCCCGGGTCGCGTGGCCTCGCCGATCTCTTCCCTCACCGGTCGTCGTCGGGCGTGCGAGCGCCGCTCCGGTCCCCGATGAGGGCCTCGATCTCGGCGATTGCCTGCGCGTTGTGCTCGAACGTGAGTGCGCTCGTCCAGCGCTCCCTGCCGCAGCCCGAGGCGTGCCTCCCAGCGCTCGGGCACGCCCGTCGGGGTCGTGATCTCCTGCACTCCGCCGATGTCGAAGACGATCGCCCGGACGGCCATGGGATCACATGCCCATCTCGGCCTTGTCCATGATGCGCCGCACCTCCACCAGCGAGCGCCGCGTCTCCGGCAGGCGCGCAGCGATCTCGGTGGCCCGCTCGAGGCCGTCACAGTCGAGCAGATAGTAGCCGGCGAGGACCTCCTTGGCCTCGGTGAACGGCCCGTCGGTGACCACCGGGACGCCGCTCGGCGCCCGCACGGTGCGAGCCTTCAGCGTGGTGAGCCCCTCGGTGCCGAGCAGCTCGCCGGACTCGGTGAGCTCCTCGATCAGGCCAGCGTGGGCCTCGTAGTCCCCCTCGACCATGGCGTCCCAGGTCGCCTGGTTGCCGTAGATCAGCAGCATGTACTTCACCGGGTGGCCGCCGGCGTGGTCAGGTCCCGGATGGCGGCCAGCCGGTCCTGGCACCTCGGGTGGGAGCGCAGCAGCGCGCGCAGGCCGTGCGGCCTCGGCGTGATCCGCTCGGTGCGGAGCAGCAGCTCGAGCATGCGGGTCAGGCCGGGACCATAGCCGAGCTCGACCGCGTGGCGGTCGGCGGCGTACTCCGCCGCACGTGAGAGGGCTGAGGAGAGCAGGCGGGAGGTCCAGACCAGTAGCGCCAGCGGCAGCCACACCACGCCGAGGAGCAGGACGGCGGCCACGCCGGCGACCACCAGGGCGCCGACCACCACCATGGCGGCCAGGATGCCGAGCAGGCCGTCGATGCCGCCCGCAGGGGCACCCGTGCGCAGGTAGGCGAAGACCCGTGCGAGGAACGCCGTGGTCGAGCGGATGCGGCGCAGCAGCCAGTCGGCCGCCTGGAAGGGCAACCCGTACCACCAGCCGAGGCCGGTGGCGACGGGGTGCAGCTCGCGGTGGTGGCCGAGCTCGTGGGCGATGACCGCCTCCAGCATGTCGTCGGGCAGGCGCAGCGCCGCCCGGGTGACCGCTACGAAGTGCCCACCGATGGCGAAGGCGTTGAGCGTCTCGCCCTGTTCGACGCGGAGCAGGTAGCGGCCGGGGTCGGCGCCGGCCCGGTGGCAGACCCCGAGCCAGATCGGGGTGAGGCGGTTCAGCTCCTCGCGGTCGGGGCGGCGCAGGCGGAACAGCAGCCGCCCGGCGAAGGTCTCGATCGGCCGGACCAGCACCAGCGTGCCGCTCAGCGTCCACAGCAGCGAGCCGAGCGCCAGCCCGGTCCAGCGGTCGCCGAGGGCGAGCTCGCCGGCCGCCAGCGCCAGCGGCGCCACCAGCACGTGCGAGAGGCACCAGATGAGCACCACGGTGGAGAACATGGCGAGCGCGGTGCCGGTCACCTGGCGGCCGGCCGGCGTGGCGGCGTCAGCCTCGCCCCGCCGACGCCCGGCCCCGGCCGACCCCGCATCGATGGCGTCCCGCATGGTGCCAACATCCTGCACGCCCGGCGTCCACGGCGCCATCCCGTCCACGCTGCGGTGCCCGTCTCGGCCAGGTGGTGCGCCACGCTTCCGCGCGGATCTACCGGGCGGTCTGGTTCGGCACGTTGCGCCAGGGTGTCCAGCCGCGGGGCGGCGAGATGGTCGAAGCGGCGATCGACGCGGCTGGCCGGTGCTGGGGACCATACGGCGATCGCCGGCAACGGAGCCGGTGGGGGAGGCGAGGTCACCGTGGACACGACGATGCACGAGTCGACCACCGCCTGGGACGCCGCACTGCAACAGCTCGAGGCCGCCGCCGACGTCCTCGGCCTCGACCAGGGCATGCGCGACCTGCTGGCCACCCCGAAGCGGGTGCTCACCGTCGCGGTGCCGATTCGCAGGGACGACGGCCGCATCGAGGTCTTCGAGGGCTACCGCGTCCACCACAACGTCACCCGCGGGCCAGCCAAGGGCGGCATCCGCTTCCACCCGATGGTCTCCCTTGACGAGGTCAAGGCCCTGGCCATGTGGATGACCTGGAAGTGCGCGGTGGTCGGCATCCCATTCGGCGGGGCCAAGGGCGGGGTGGTGGTCGACCCGGACACCCTTTCCACCTGGGAGCTGGAGCGGGTCACGCGCCGCTACGCGGCCGAGCTGCTGCCGTTGATCGGACCCGAGAAGGACATCCCCGCGCCCGACGTCAACACCGACGAGCAGATCATGGCCTGGTTCATGGACACCTTCTCGATGAACAAGGGCTACTCGGTGCCTGGCGTGGTGACCGGCAAGCCGCTGGCGATCGGCGGCTCCGAGGGCCGTGGCGGGGCCACCAGCCTCGGCGTGGCCTACGCGCTGTTCGCCGCGCTGCGCGAGCGCGGCAGGCAGCCGCAGGACATGAGCGTCGCCGTGCAGGGCTTCGGCAAGGTCGGCGCCGGGGTCGCGGCCCACCTGCACGACGCCGGCTGCAACGTGGTGGCCGTCTCCGACGTGGCCGGCGGGATCTACAACGCTCGTGGGCTCAACCCGCAGGCGCTGGTCAGGCACAAGCGCGAGACCGGGTCGAGCACCGTGTCGACCTTCCCGGGCGCCGACCGCATCAGCAACGACGAGCTGCTGGCCCTCGACGTGGACGTGCTGGTCCCGGCCGCGCTCGAGGGCGTCATCCGGGCCGACAACGTCGACACGGTGCGCGCCGGCATCGTGCTGGAGGCCGCCAACGGCCCCACCACCCCGTCCGCCGACAAGGTGCTCGACGACCGCGGCTGCCTGGTGGTCCCCGACGTGCTGGCCAACGCGGGCGGGGTCACCGTCTCCTACTTCGAGTGGGTGCAGGACCTGCAGGCCTGGTTCTGGTCGGAGGAGGAGGTCAGCTCGCGCATGCGCCAGGTGATGGAGCGGGCCTGGGGCGAGGTCTCCGCCCTCGCCGAGGAGCGTGGCCTCAGCCTGCGCCTGGCCGCCCAGGTGATCGGCGTCGGCCGGGTCGCCGAGGCCCACCGCACCCGCGGCCTCTACCCGTAGCGGCCGGACAGCGAGCGGCCCGCGCCGTGGCGCGGGCCGTCGGGGGGGCGCGGGAGATCACATGACGCGGCCGTAGCCGGTCACGTCGCTGCCTACCGGCTGGATCCTGGCCGTGGAGCCGGTGTGGGTCTCGCCGATGCGCATGCCGTTGCCCAGGTAGATGGAGACGTGCGAGACCGGGTTGTAGTAGAAGATCAGGTCGCCCGGCTGGGCCTGACTTGCGGAGATGCGCTGGGTGACGGCGTACTGCTGCGCGCTTGAGTGGGGCAGGCTCTTCCCGGCCTGCTGCCAGGCCACCATGGTGAAGCCGGAGCAGTCGAAGTAGGGCCCGGCGCCGCCGTACTGGTAGGGGACGCCGAGGTGCGCCTTGGCCCAGGCGATCACCTTGGCGGCGCCGCCGCTGACCGGCACGTTGGGGGCCGGGGCCGAGGTGCCGCTGCTGGAGGCACCGGTCGCCTGCGCCCGCTGGGTCGGGGTCATCCTGCCGAGCAACGCCTTGGTGCGGCTCACCGCCGCGTCGACCTTGGCCTTCTCGGCGGCGAGGCGCGCGACCGTGGCCGCCTGCTTCTTCTCGGCGGCGACCAGCGTCGCCCGGGTGCTCTGGTAGGAGCGCTTGGCGGCCTGCAGGTCGGTCACCGTCTGGGCGTCGCGCTGGGCGAGCAGCTCCAGCGACTGCATGCGCTGCAGGGCGACGGTCGGGTCCGACGCCCCGAGCAGGCTGGCGATGTCGGTACCGGTGCCGCGGACGTAGGCGGCGGTCCACTGCGCGCTGACGGCCGCCTGCAGCTGGTTGTAGTCCCGAGCGGCCTGGTTGGCGCGGCCCTGCAGCTTCTTCATGTCCGTGCGGGTGCTGTCGAGGAGGCTCTTCGCCTGCAGGTAGTTCTCGACCAGCTGGTCGGCTTGGTGGTTGAGCCGGTCGAGCTGCTGGTTCAGGGACTCCTTGGAGGCGGGCGCCACCTGCGCCGAGGCGGTGGACCCCAGCGACAGGCTGGCCAGCGGGAGGACGACGGCGACGAGCAGCAACGCCCGCATCGCACGATGCGGTCCTCGGCGGTGCTGTACCCGTCGAGTGCGTGGCGGCAAAGCGAGCTCTCCTTTCAGGGAGCCTGCGGCCGACGAACCGGGGCGACTTCGGGGGAAGTGGGGGCGCCCTGACCTCCGGAGGGGGCCGGAGGGATCCATCCGCACCGTGTTGGGGGCTTACGGGACCCGCTGTCTTTCTGCGGGATTTGGCTCACGTCGGTCTACGGCGTGAAACGTGGCTGTCCGGTGATCGTTTCGTGACCAGGCGAGTCCGGAGGCTACGCCTCCCGCCTCCGGGAGCCAAATCCACTGGTGGCCACGGGCAAGACGAGCAGGCTTGCCCTCCACCAGATGTGGGGTTATGGTGGCGACCAGCCACAACATCTTGCGGTTTCGACCCACTCTGCGGCGATGGGCGGGTCAGCCGGATCGGAAGAAGTACCGACCTCGTACCTAGGGAGGCGCCCAGCCATGGCCGAGGCGACGGCAGCTTCGCTGACAGAGCGTGACCGGGCCGTCCTCGCCTTCGAGCGGCAGTGGTGGAAGTATGCGGGGGCGAAGGAAGAGGCCATCCGGCGGCAGTTCGGCGTCAGCCCCACCGCGTACTATCAGCTCCTCAGCCGGCTGATCGACGACCCGATGGCGCTCACGGCGGATCCCATGCTGGTCAAGCGCTTGCAACGTCAGCGCGCCGCGCGCCGCCGGCAGCGCGCCTCCCGCGCCCCGAGGGCCCAGGGAGGCGAGGTGGCCACCCCTGGGGAGACGGCCGCTGCCGCCGAGCCCGCGGGGGGGTCCGGGAGGGCGCCGTCTGCCCCCTCGGAGGATCGGGCGGAGTCCGGGGTGGCGCCGGCCGGCGGCTAGCCGCCCAGGGCCGGCCGGGCGACGGCCAGCGGCTCACGACTGACAGGGAGGTCAGGTTGCGACCCGGTCCGACCGCTCGTGCGGCGGCGGTGCTCGTCGTCTTCCTCGCGCTGTTCTGGGCGGTCGACCACTTCCTTGGCGCGGGGACGCCCGGCGGGCGCCTCACGGCGGCGGCGCCGGCCACCACCTCGACCACCAGGACGACCACGACGACCGCCAGCACGGCCACCTCGACCAGCGAGCCGTCGCGCGGCACCGAGCCCGCCGCGACCGGCACCAGCCTGCCCTCCGTCAAGGGGGTCACCGTGCAGGTGCTCAACGGCTCCTGGCGCGGCGGAGCCGCCGACGACATGGCGGCGCGCCTGCGCCGCTCCGGCTACGACGTGGTCGCCACCCAGCTCGCCCTCGGCGAGTTCCCCTCCTCGCGCATCTACTACAGCGAGGGCCACCTCGCCGACGCGCTCGCCCTGCAGCGCCGCTTCCCCGAGTTCCGCCAGGTCGAGCCCGCCCCGAAGCGGCTCTCCCGCGAGGTCGCCCTGCACGCCGTGGTCGGCCGCGACTACCGCCCGTCCCAGTGAGCGCGCCGGGGCTGCTCGACCCGGGCGGCGTCGCCGCCCGCGCCGCCGAGACCGCCCTGTGCCTCGACTTCGACGGCACCCTCTCGCCGATCGTGCCCGACCCCGAGGCCGCGGCACCCCTGCCAGGCGTGCCCGACCTGCTCGCCCGCCTCGCCCGCCGGTTCGCCGCCGTGGCGCTGGTCTCCGGACGGCCGGCCCGCTGGCTGGCCGAGCGGACGGGTGCCGCCGGCGTCCGCTACCTCGGCCTCTACGGCGCCGAGGAGCTGCTGGACCAGCGCCTGCGGACCGACCCGGCCGCCGCCGCCGCGCGGCCGGCGGTGCGAGCGGCGCGCGACGAGCTCGCCACCGCCAGGGCGGTCGTCGCCTCCGGCGCCTACATCGAGGACAAGGACATCAGCGTCGGCGTCCACCTGCGGCGGGTGGCCGAGCCCGGGCGCTGGGCCGAGCCGGTCGCCGCGGCGGTCGAGGAGGTGGCCGCCAGGCACGGCCTCGAGGTGCTGCCGGGACGCCTGGTCTGGGAGCTGCGCCCGGTGACCGGGCAAGACAAGGGCGCGGCGGTCCGGCTGGTGCTCTCCTCGTCGGGCGCCAGCGCGCTGGTGGTGGTCGGCGACGACGTCGGCGACCTGGCCGCCTTCCGTGCCGCCGCGGAGCTGGCCGCCGCGGGTGGCCAGGCGCTGCGCGTCGCCGTGCGCTCGGCCGAGGCCCCCGGCGACCTGCTGGCAGCGGCCGACCTGGTGGTCGACGGCCCCGAGGGCGTGCGCGACCTGCTCGCCTCCTGGGCGGGCGGGGACTGACGGCGGGGTCAGCCGCGGCGAGGCGGCGCCGCCCGCAGCCGCTCCAGGTCGTCGCGCTGCTGGCTGAACCAGTCCTGGGGCGGTAGGGCCGAGGCGCCCTCGCGCAGCCGCTCCGCCCGCTTGGCGCGCTCGTCGGAGGGCATCGCGATCGCGGTCGCCATGGCCTCGGCCAGCTCGGCCGTGTCGAACGGGTTGACCAGCAGGGCGCCGTCGGCGAGGTCGTCGGCCGCGCCGGCGTTGCGCGACAGCACCAGCACGGCGTCGCGCTCGCTGACCGCCGGACCCTCCTTCGCCACCAGGTTCATGCCGTCCCAGATCGGGTTGACCACCAGCACGTCGGCCAGGGACATGGCGGCCAGCGCGCGGGGGTAGCTGTCGCGCAGCTCCAGCACGACCGGCTCCCAGGTGCGGGTCCGGAAGCGCTCGTTGATCGCCTCGGCCGCCTGCTTCACCTCGGCGGTGTAGGACTGGTACTCGGACAGGTCGCGCCGAGACGCGTAGGCCAGCGCGTAGTGCACCACCCGCTGCCTGGCGCGGGGGTTCTGCTCCAGGAAGAGAGCGTAGCCCTCCAGGCCGCGCAGGATGTTCTTGGACAGCTCCATGCGGTCGACCCGCACCACCAGCTTGCGCCTGGCGGCCAGCTCACGGACGCCGCGGAGCTGTCTCTGGGCCTCGGCGCCCGCCAGGCGGGCGCGCAGGTCGTCGCGGTCGATCCCGAGCGGGTAGGAGCGCACCTGCACCGTGCGGCCGTCGCCGGCCAGGACGGTGCGGTGCTCCCGGTCGACCACGTGGCCGGCGTCCTGGCAGCAGCGTAGGAAGTTGCGCGCCCAGCGCGGCACCAGGAAGCCGAGCAGGTCGGCGCCGAGCATGCCCTCGAGCAGCTCGGCGCCGACCGTGCTCGGCAGCATGGCGAAATAGCCCGGGTCGGCCCAGGGGCAGTGGGTGAAGTGGGCGATGCCAACGTCCGGGCGGCGCGCGCGCAGCATCGCCGGAGCCAGGCAGAGGTGGTAGTCCTGTAGGAAGACGGCGCCGCCGGGGTCCACCTCCTCGTCGCAGGCAGCGGCGAACCGCTGGTTGACGCTCTGGTAGCTCGTCCAGGCGAAGCGGAAGGTGCGGTCGAAGCGCGGGTGCCTCGGGACGTCGAACAGGTAGTGCTGCAGGAACCAGATGGTGCGGTTGGAGACGCGGTTGTAGTAGGCCTGGTACTCACGCGGGTCGAGCACCAGGCTGCGGAGCTGCACCGGGCCGCTGAGCAGGTCGATGCGGCGGCGGTGGCCGCTGCGGGCGGCCCGTCTGGCCGCCACCCGGTCGCCGTCGCTGATCGCCGCGGCCACCCAGGTGCCGCCCTGGCCTGCCAGGGCGGGGCCGAGCGCGGCCGCCATCCCGCCCGCCCCTCGTCCCGGACGCAGCGTGCCGTCGTCGTCGACCTCGAACTGCACCGGTCCGCGGTTGGAAGCCACTACGAGTTCAGCCATCTACCTGTGCCTTTCCGTCCCGGCCAGGGTTGCGTATGCGCCGGGCCCTCTTCATATTGTCGACACCGAGGGCAAGTCCTACGAACGTCCAGTTCGCGCCTTGTTGTCCCTACCGACTGGGCTCGGGACGGCCGCAAGCGTCGAGGAGCGCGCATGACGCAGGGAACCGAGGAGCTGTCGCGCGCTCGCGTCCTCGAGCCGAAGCAGCAGCGGGGTAGCGGCTACGACCGCTTCATCCGCTTCGGCATCGCCGCCTGGGCCGGCATCGGCATCCTCCTGCTCGCCTGGCTGCTGCTGCGCGTGCTCGGCTTCGCCCGCCCGACGCTGGCGCCGCTGCTGATCGCGCTGGTGGTGGTCTACCTCCTCAACCCGATCGTAACGGCGCTCGAACGCCGCGGCACCCCGCGGGTGGCCGGCGCGGCCGTGGTCTACCTGCTGTTCATCGGGATCGTGGCGCTGGTGCTCTCGGTGCTGGTGCCGGTGGTCGGCCGCCAGGTTGCGGCGGTGGCCAACGACTTCCCCGCCTACGTGGCGGACGCCCAGGGCCAGGTGCAGCGCCTCGGTGAGCGCTTCGGCCAGCACTGGGAGCCTCACCTGGACGCCAACAGGGTCAGCCAGTGGCTCAGCGAGGCTGGCAACCGGCAGACCGTGACCAGGTACCTCATCGGGCTGCGCTCGTTCACCACCTCGCTGCTGCACGCCCTGGTGGTGCTCGTCCTCGGGCCCATCATGGCCTTCTACCTGCTGGTGGACCTGCCACGGCTGCAGCGGGGGGCGCTGGCGATGATCCCGCCGGCCCACCGCGACGACATGCGCGAGCTGGGCGACCGCGTCGGCAGGACGGTGGGCGGCTTCTTCCGCGGCCAGCTCCTGGTGGCGCTGTTCGTCGGCATCGCCTCCAGCCTCGGCCTGTACCTTGTCCACCTGCCCTTCTGGCTGCTGGTGGGCATCGTGGCCGGCCTCTTCAACCTGGTGCCGCTGATCGGTCCGTTCATCGGCGGCGGCCTTGCGGTGGTGATCGCGCTGCTCAGCGGCAAGCCGGTGGTCGCGCTGCTGGCCGTGGTGGTGCTCACCGTGGTGCAGCAGATCGACAACCACCTCATCTCGCCCAACGTGATGGGCCGCACGGTGCGGCTCCACCCGGTGGTGGTGATGCTGGCGCTGCTGCTGGGCGCGACCGTCGGCGGCCTGTTCGGCATGCTGGTGGTGGTCCCGCTGGTGGGCGTGGCCAAGATCGTCTTCCTGTTCTCCTGGACGCGCCTGGTCGACTACGGCGGCGAGCTGGTCGAGGCTGCCCCGGCGGCCGAGGGCGCCGGCCAGCCCGAGCGCGCGAAGCGCTAGAATCCCGCCCGCCCTCCCGCCCGCATGCTGGTGGCGCCGTGAGCCGTCCGGCGATGCACGCCCACGCCGTCGTGCTGGCGTCAGCCGCCTTCCTCGTCGAGCTCGGCCTCGTCATCTACAGCCGCTACTACCTGCAGGGCAAGACCGGCCAGTCGTGGGGCAAGCGCGTGGTGCACCTGCGCCTGGTGCGCATGGCCGACGGCCAGCCGATCGGCGGCGGCATGGCCTTCGTGCGCGACCTCGCCCACACCGTCGACGGGCTCATCTGCTACATCGGCTACCTGATGCCGCTGTGGGACGACCGCAGGCAGACCGTCGCCGACAAGCTGCTGAACACCGTGGTGCTCGACGAGCGCTGACCAAGGCCCCCAGGTCCGCAGTGCCAGGCCGGCCCAGCGGCCGACGAGAGCGGTCAGGCGTTGGCCCCCGCCTGCCTGCGGGCGGTGAGCGCCCCGACCGCCTCTGCCCAGCCCGCGCCGGCTGGCGACGGGGTGACCACCACCGGCACCTGCAGGTCGCCCTCGGCGGCCGCCCAGGCGCCGTTGGCGACCAGGAACATCGCCCCGGTGACGCCGCCGACCTCCAGGTCGGCCGGGGCGTCGCCGACGGCGGCTGCCTGGCTGGCCGCGAGCCCCCGCCTGGCCAGGTAGGCCGCGGCGGCGGCCGCCTTGCTCACGCCGGCGGGTGCCAGGTGGTAGGCGTGCGTCTCGCCGTCGCCCAGGTGCGGGTAGCCGCCCCGTAGGCGGCCGTTGTCCCGCAGGCGCGCCCAGCCGAAGCCGGCGGCGGAGAGCGCCTCGTCCGCCTCGGCCACCGCCACCTGGCCGCGCAGCAGGGCGGTGCCCTGGCGGCCCTCGGTCCACGGCGTGTGGGGTTCGAGCCGGCCGGGGAAGGCGTCGAGCAGGGCCGCCAGCGCGCCCGAGCGGGCCAGCGCCGCCGCCGGGGTGGCGCCGAGGTCGCGCGGGCAGGCCCCCCATTGCAGCTCGGCCTCGCGCCCGAGCAGCAGCACCGCGCCCAGCTCGCCGATGGCGTCGCGCAGGCCGAGCAGGCGGCACGCCTCGAACAGCTGGGCACGGGTGCGGCCGGAGACCAGCACCACCTCGAGCCCCGCCTGGCCGGCGGAGACCAGCGCCTCGGCGGCGGCGAGGCTGGGGCGTCCGTCGAGGTCGGCCAGCAGCGACCCGTCGCGCCCGACCAGGGTGCCGTCCACGTCGGAGAACAGCACCACCGGGTCGAGCCGGTCGAGCACCGGCCCCGCCTCGGCCAGGGCCAGCGGCCGCATGGTCAGGCGCTCGACCCGGCGGCGAGCGCGCTGCGACGCTGCCGGTAGCTGTCGACGGTGGCCATGGGCGGACGCTGCGCGATGGCGATCTCGCGCGGCTCGATGTTGTACTCGCGCAGCCGGTTGGCGAACTGGAGCAGTGTGGTCGACCAGCTCTCCGGGGCGACCTTGCCCTCGTCGACCAGGCGGCTGAGGGCCGCCTGGATGATGCCGAAGCTCATCCTGGACAGCGCCTGGACGTCCTGGTTGCGGTGCACCCGGCGTTCCAGGTCGACCTGGGCCATGGCGTTCACTCCGGAGTGGCGGGCGATGTCGATCAGCAGGCCGAGCTCGACGCCGTAGCCGGAGAGCATCGGGATCTGCTCGAGCACCTCGCGCCGGCCCGCGTACTCCCCGGAGAGGGGCTGCACGAAGCCGGCCAGCTCGGGCCAGAACAGGTTCAGCAGCGGCCTGGCCACCAGCTCGGTGACCCGCCCACCGCCGGTCGCCTGCAGGGTCCTGCGCTCCTGCAGCGGGCGCTCGTAGAACGCCTTGACGTAGACGATCCCCGGGTCGTCGAGCAGCGGCCCGAGCAGTCCGTAGACGAAGCGTGGGTGGATGTTGCGGATGTCGGCGTCGATCCAGCACACCAGGTCGCCGTGGCAGACGTAGAGGCTCTTCCACAGCCCCTCGCCCTTGCCGGTCACGGAGCCCAGCTCGGGAAGCACGTCCAGTTCGCGGTAGACGGCCGCTCCCTCGGCCTCCGCGATCTTCATGGTGTCGTCCTCCGACCCGCCGTCGATGACCACGAGCTCGTCGACCAGGCGGGACCGCTCAACCAGTGCCCGACGCAGCACGCGCACGATCGGGCCGATGGTGGCTGCCTCGTTGCGGGCCGGCAGGCAGACCGAGATGGTCACGCCGGCACGCTCTCGAGCTGCCCGCAACTTCGCAAGCGGCTCGAACTGGCTGTAGTGGAAGGTCCGATTCCCGAACCACTCCCACGTGTCGAGTTCGGTCAATGCCGTCTCCTGGCTAGGGGTGGCGCTTGCGCTCCACCGCCTGAGCTACCCTTGTTCCCCCAATGATCGGGGTTGACGCCGATTCGCGTTGACGGTTTCGAACATGCCAGGGCAAGCTGGCAGTTGACAAACCGAAGACGGCGACGCATCGAGAGGGGCGGAGGGACTCGGCCCGAAGATGCCCCGGCAACCTCCCCACCAGTGGGAACGGTGCCAACTCCGACCCCGGCCGGCGCGCAGTGTGCCACGCCGGGGAAAGATGCGCGAGCGGTCGGGGTGACCGTGGCGCACGCGATCGCCGGAGGCAGCTGAGCTGCCTCGCAGACGCGTAGGAGGTCACCACATGACCGCACCCCTGGATCGTGATGGTTTCGTTGCCGAACGGGGGGCCGAGCACCCCGAACGCGACGTCCAGGCCGCGGTGGTGCTGCGCTGTCGCGGCTGCCGCACGCCCTACCCGCCGGGGCTGCGCCATGCCTGCCCGGCCTGCCTCGGCCCGCTCGACGTGGACCGCGGCCCCCTCCCCGCCGCCCGGCTCGACCCGCGCGCGGTGGCGGCCGGACCGGCCTCCATCTGGCGCTACCAGGAGCTGCTGCCCGCCCGTCCGGGCAAGGGCGACCTCGCCCCCGGGCTGACGCCCCTGCGCCCGGCGCCCCGGCTGGCCGAGGCGCTCGGCGTGCCAGGGCCACTGTGGCTCAAGGACGACACCGTCAACCCGACCAACTCGTTCAAGGACCGGGTCGTCGCCGTTGCCCTCGCCAAGGCACGTGAGCTGGGACTCTCCACCGTGGCCTGCGCCTCGACCGGGAACCTCGCCGGTGCGACCGCGGCCGCCGCCGCCTCCCAGGGGCTGGAGTGCGTGGTGGTGATCCCGGCGGGGCTGGAGGTGGGCAAGGTCGCCTCCGCGGCCGCCTTCGGTGCCACCGTCGTCGCCGTCGAGGGTTCCTACGACCAGGCCAACCGGGTCTCGGCGCAGGCGGCCGAGGAGTTCGGCTGGGGCTTCGTCAACGTCAACCTGCGGCCCTGGTACGCCGAGGGCTCGCTCACCGTCGGGCTGGAGGTGGCCGAGCAGCTCGGCTGGTCGCTGCCCGACCACGTGGTCGTCCCGGTCGCCTCCGGCGCCCTGCTGACCAAGCTGCACCAGGGCTTCGGCCTGCTGGCCGAGGCTGGGCTGGTGGACGGCGGCCCGGCGCGGGTGCACGGCGCCCAGTCGGACGGCTGCGCGCCGGTGGCGACCGCGTTCGCCGAGGGCCGCGACCAGGTGCTGCCGGTCAGGCCGAGCGGGATCGTCAAGTCGCTCGGGATCGGGGACCCGGCCGACGGGGCCGAGGTGCTCGCGGTGGTGCGCGAGACCGGCGGGCGCCTCGAGGCGGTCTCCGACGAGGAGGTGGTCGAGGCGATCGGCCTGCTCGCCCGCACCGCCGGCGTGTTCGGCGAGACGGCGGCGGGGGTGACCATCGCCACCCTGGCCCGGCTCGCCGCTGCCGGGGCGCTGCGGCAGGGCGAGCGGGTGGTGGCCCTGGTCACCGGGCACGGCCTCAAGACCATCGAGGTGCTCGACGGCCGCGTCGGCCCCACCGTCACCATCCGTCCCAACGTCGACGCGCTGGAGGCGGCCCTCCAGCCGATCCGCCCCGGACTGCTCACCACGTCCTGACCTGAGCATCGTGGGTCCCCGGCTGCTTGACCGCCGGCGCTGGGTCAGCCGGGAGTGTGACTGCCAGGGAGGGAGGAAGGGAGGGAAAAGGTGACCAAGGAGCACGACCTGATCGTGATCGGCCTGGGGGTCGGCGGCGAGGAGGTCGCCGGCCGCGCCGCCGAGGCTGGCATGGACGTCCTGGGCATCGAGCGCAAGCTGGTCGGCGGGGAGTGCCCCTACTGGGGGTGCATCCCCTCGAAGATCATGGTGCGGGCGGGCAACTCGCTGGCCGAGGCGGCCCGGGTGTTGCGCCTCGCCGGCGACGCGCGCGTCTCGCCGTCCTGGCGGCCGGTGGTCGAGCGGGTGCGCGAGGCCACCGCGAACTGGGACGACCAGGTCGCCGTCGACCGCCTGCGCGGCAAGGGCGGCACCTTCCTGCGCGGCCAGGCCCGGCTCACCGGCCCCCGCGAGGTCGAGGTCGACGGGGAGCGCTACCGCGCCAGGCGTGGCGTGGTGGTCGCGACCGGCGGCGAGCCGGCCGCCCCGCCGATCGACGGGCTCGCCGAGGCCGGCTACTGGACCAACCGCGAGGCGATCGAGGCCGACGAGCTGCCCGCCTCGCTGGTGGTGCTCGGCGCCGGGCCGATCGGGCTGGAGCTGGCCCAGACGTTCCACCGCTTCGGCACCCAGGTCACCGTCGTCGAGGTCGCCGACCGCGCGCTGCCCATGGAGGAGCCGGAGAACGGCGAGGCCATGGGCGAGGTCCTGCGCGAGGAGGGCATCGTCCTGCACAGCGGCGTCGGCGCCAGCGCCGTGCGCCGGGCCGACGGCAAGGTCACGGTGGAGCTGGCGGACGGCCGCCAGGTCGACGGCGAGCAGCTGCTGGTGGCCACAGGCCGGCGGCTGGAGGTCGGCTCCCTCGGGCTGGAGGCGGCAGGGCTCGATCCCGAGACCAGGTCGGTCGCGGTCGACGAGCACCTGCGCGCCGGGGACGGCGTCTGGGCCGTCGGCGACGTCACCGGCAAGGGTGCCTTCACCCACCTGGCCGTCTACCAGGGCCGGATCGCGGCGGCGGACGTGCTCGGGCAGGACCACGCGCCGGCCGACTACAGCGCGCTGCCCCGGGTCACCTTCACCGACCCGGAGGTCGCCAGCGTCGGCATGACCGAGGCGCAGGCGCGCGAGGCCGGCCTGACGGTTCGCACCGGCGTGGCCGCCACAGCCTCGTCGACGCGTGGCTGGATCCACGGCCCAGGCGCCGAGCACGGCGTCGCCAAGCTGGTCGCGGACGCCGACCGGGGCGTGCTGGTCGGCGCCTCGGTGATGGGGCCGGCCGCCGGCGAGGTCCTCGGCCTGCTGCTGCTCGCCGTCAAGCGGCGCGTGCCGCTCGGCGCCCTGCGCGAGCTGATCTACCCCTACCCGACGTTCGTCCGCGGCCTGGAGGACGCCCTGCGCGAGCTGTCGTAGAGGAGAACCTTGACACTGTCATATAACAGTGTCAGATTGGAGGCATGGACCAAGCCCATGCCCCCTGGACGCTGGCCGAGCTGACCGACCGGGTCGCCGACGCGCTCGCGGTCGGCTACCGCGGCCAGCGCAGCGGCCGCGTCCGCGACGTGCCCGACCAGCGCGCGATCCGCTGGTACACCACCCTCGGCCTGGTCGACCGTCCCGCCGCCATGCGTGGCCGCACCGCCCTCTACGGCCGCCGCCACCTGCTCCAGCTCGTCGCTATCAAGCGCCTGCAGGCCGAGGGCCGTTCCCTGGCCGAGGTCCAGGTCGAGCTGGCCGCCGCCGGCGGCGAGCGGCTCGAGCGCATCGCCCGCCTCCCCACCGCCCCGACCCCCTCGCGCGGCGCGACCACCACCCTCGCCCGACGGTCCCCACCACCGCACGCCGCGCCCGCCGTCGTCCCCGCCGGGCTGGGGCTCGCGGGCGAGCCCAGGGCCACCACCGAGCCGGGAACCGCGGCGGTGCCGGCGACCACGCCGGCGACCACCGACCGGGCCAGGTTCTGGGCGGCCGGACCGGCCGGCCCGCCGCGGGAGGGCTCGCAACTCGTCGGCGGGCCCCCGCCGCCGCCCGACCGGCCAGAGGTCGCCCAGCTCCAGGCGGTCCAGCTCGGCGACGGCGTGACGCTGCTGCTCGGCGCGGCCCAGCCCCTCGCCGGCGACGACCTCGACGCCCTACGCGCCGCGGCCGAGCCCCTGCTGGCCGCGCTGCGCGCCCGGGGTCTCGACGACCCCGCCACCACTCGAAGGGAGCTCCCATGACCACCACACGCCTTCCCCTGCTCCCCGACCACCAGCTCGCCCGGCTGCTGCCGCCGGGCGACGAGCCCGGCGTCGGCGCGCTCGCCACCGAGCGCGGCAACCTGCCGCTCGAAGCGATCGACGTGCGCGCCGCCGTCGCGGGGCTGCTCGCCCGCACGGTGCTCACCCAGACCTTCGCCAACCCCTACGACGAGCCGCTGCAGGCCACCTACGTGTTCCCGCTGCCCGACAGGGCGGCCGTCACCGAGTTCCGCATGGAGGTGGCCGGCCGCGTGGTCGACGGCGTGCTCGAGGAGCGCGCCAAGGCGCGGGCAGCCTACGACCAGGCCATCGCCGAGGGCCGGCGTGCCTCGATCGCCGAGGAGGAGCGGCCAGGCGTGTTCACCATGCGGGTCGGCAACCTCCTCCCCGGGGAGCGGGCCACGGTCCGGCTGGCCATGGCCGGGCCGCTGCCGTACGGCGACGGCGAGGCCACCTTCCGCTTCCCGCTGGTGGTGGCGCCGCGCTACGTCCCGGGCAGGCCCCTGCCCGGCCAGTCGGTGGGGGACGGCACCGTGCCGGACACCGACGCCGTGCCCGACGCCTCCCGCATCACCCCGCCGGTGCTGCTGCCCGGGTTCCCCAACCCGGTGCGGCTCTCCCTCGAGGTCGAGGTCGACCCCGCCGGCCTGCCCCTGCGGGGCCTCGCCGCGAGCCTGCACGCCGTCCAGGTCGAGGAGCGGGACCGCCTGGTGGTGCGGATGCAGCCGGGGGAGCGGGCCAACCGCGACTTCGTGCTACGGCTCTCGCTCGGCGAGGAGGCGGTCGCCACCGCCCTCGCCACCGTGCCCGACGCCGAGGGCGACGAGGGCACCTTCGCGCTCACCATCCTGCCGCCGCCGGCCGAGCGCGCCGCGCGTCCCCGTGACGTGGTCCTGGTGCTCGACCGCTCGGGCAGCATGGCCGGCTGGAAGATGGTCGCCGCCCGCCGGGCGGCCGCCCGCATGCTCGACACCCTCGGCGACGCCGACCGCTTCGCCGTGCTCGCCTTCGACAACGTGGTGGAGCGCCCGCCGGCGCTCGACGGCGAGGGGCTGGTGGCGGCGAGCGACCGCAACCGCTTCCGCGCGGTCGAGTTCCTCAGCCGCATGGACGCCCGCGGCGGCACCGAGATGGCCGAGCCGCTGCGCCAGGCGGTCGACCGCCTGACCGGCGCGCCCGCGGAGGAGCGCGCCCGCGACCGTGTGCTCGTGCTGGTCACCGACGGCCAGGTCGGCAACGAGGACCAGCTCATCGGCTTGCTGGGCACGCGCCTCGGCGAGGTGCGCGTGTTCACCGTCGGCGTCGACGTGGCGGTCAACGAGGCCTTCCTCAAGCGCCTGGCCGGTCTCGGCGGTGGCGCCTGCGAGCTGGTCGAGTCGGAGGACCGGCTGGACGCGGTGATGGAGCGGATCCACCGGCGCGTCGGCACGCCGGTGCTGACCGACCTGGTCGTCGAGGACGCCGGCCTGGGGATCGAGCCGGACTCGCTGACCCCGTCGGCGCCCGGCAGGGGGTCCGGGGGGCTCGAGAGCGAGGCCGCAGCCCAAGTGGCGGGTGGCCAGGCAGAGCCGAGCGGTAGCCCCCCAGTCAACAGGGGGTCCGGGGGGCTCAAGGAGCGGAGCGGTAGCCCCCCGGTGGGCAGGGGGTCCGCTCGCCGCCTGCCGGTCCTGTTCGCGGGGACGCCGCTGGTGGTCACCGGCCGCTTGCGCGGGCGGCCGGGCGCCGCGGCCTCCGACGGTGCCCTGGTCGTGCGCGGCCGCCTGGCGTCCGGGCGCGAGTGGCGGGCGGAGGTGCCCGCCCGTCCCGCGGACAACCCGGCGCTGGCCGCCGTCTGGGCGCGCGGTCGTCTGCGCGACCTGGAGGACGCCCATGCCGCCGGCCGCGGCGCCGACCAGGAGCTGGAGCGCCGCATCGTGGCCACCTCGCTGCGCTTCGGCGTGCTGTGCCGCTTCACCGCCTTCGTCGCGGTCGACAACCGCGTGGTGAACGAGGGCGGGCGCCTGCGCCGGGTCACCCAGCCGGTGGACGCGCCCCAGGGATGGGACATGTTCGGGCCCTCGCCCGTTGGGGCCGGCGTGGCCGGTGCGGTCATGGCCGCGCCGGCGGCGACCGACCGGTCGAGGGTCGTGCGCCGCGCCGCGCCGACGGGCGGGATGGTCCGCCCGCTGCTGGCGAAGGCCTCGCCGGTGCCGCTTCCCGGCCGCCGCGCCGCCGCGCCGGTGGTCGTCCCCCTCGACGCCTACCGCCGCCGGGCGCGGGAGCTGCGGGCGCGCTTCGCCGAGGCCGGCGAGGGCGAGCGGGCCGGCCGGCTGGCCGGGCTGCGGCGGCAGCTCGGCGAGCTGCTGGACGACCTGCGTTCGGTCGGGGCTCCCGCGGAGGAGCTGCGCCCACTCGACGAGCTGCTGGCCGAGCTCGCGCGCCTCGACGGCGAGCCGCTGGCGGGGGCGGAGGTGCTCGCCGGGGTCTGGGAGCGCGCCCTTCAAGTCCTGGACGCCTTCGCCGGCGCGGAGGGGGTGGCCACGCTGCCCGGGCCGCAGCGCGGCCGTACGGCCGACTTCTGGAAGCGTCCACCGCGCTGAGCCCGGCCGCGCCTTCCACGGCGCCGGCGACGCGCCGCCCGGGCCGTCGCCGGCGCCGCCGCGTCCGGCTGGCGACGGCCGATGCACCTGGTCAGGTCAGGGACAGCCTGGCTCCACGGCTCAACGGCGAGTCGTGCAGCTCGACGGCGAGCGGGCGGAAGCTCGTCGGCACGTCGTAGACGAGCGTTCCGCTGACCGAGTTGCCGGGGTTGATGCGCGCGAGCAGCAGCTTGCTGCCTGCCCGCAGGGTGGCACCGGCGTTCACCTGGTTGCGGGTGCCGCCGACCGCGTAGAGGTACTGCGCGTCCGCGTCGATGTTCCGCGGCTCGCGGCCGATGTTGCGCACCTGCATGGTGAGCAGGCAGAACTTGCCCTGGGCGCGGATCGCGGAGGTGCCGGCTCCCAGCGTGCGCGGCCCGCAGCCGAACCGGATCACGCGGAACTCGAACTTCCCGTCCCGTACCGGCTGGTACCGCGTGCGGCCCGCCCGCGGGCCGCTCGTGGCCGGCGACCGCGCGACCGGCGCGCCGCTGATCGAGTCCGAGCCGTCCTGCCCGTCCGACCCGCTGCGGTCGCCCCCGTGGTCACCGTTGTTGAGCGAGGCAAGCACGCCGAACACGACGATGGCAAGGGCCACCAGCACACCCCGGAGCCGCGCCTTCCCAGGCACCTGCCGCCCGACCGGCGGCGGCGCGCCCCAGCCCGTCGGCCGCGCCGGCCCCTGCCCGGACGGCCACCCCGTCGGCCGAGCCGGCTCCTGCCCGGACGGCCAGCCCGTCGGCCGCGTCGGACCCTCCGGCCTGGGCGGCCCGCTCGGCTCGGGCCCGGACGCCCAGCCCGTCGGCCGAGCCGGCTCCTGCCCGGACGGCGACCCCGCCTCCTGACCGGGCGTCCAGCCGGTTGGGCGGGCCGGTTCCTGCCCGGTAGCCCGGCCTGTCGGCCTTGCCACCTCCTGCCCGGACGCCCGGCCGACTGGTCGTGCCGGCGCTGGCCTGGGCGGCCCGCCCTGCTCGGGCCCGGTGGGCTGCCCACCGGGGCCCTGGTACCCCGCCCTCCCGGGTGGTGGCAGGGGAGGAGGAGGCTGCGGTGCCTTCGGCAGCTGCGCCCACGCGGGCGCTGGCTGCTCGCCGCCCCGCGCCGGGGTGGTGGAGCCCGCCGCCGCGGGCTCGGCGGCCGGCCGGCCGCTCGGCCGCCGAGCCGCGGGATCGGTCCGCACCGGCTCCTTGACCCAGGTGCGCTGCAGGACCTTGGTGACCTCGGAACGCACGGTGTCGGGGTCGGACGGGTCGTCGAGCAGCTCGGCGAGCAGGTCGCGGGCGCTCGGCCGCCTGGCGGGGTCCTTGGCCATGGCCAGCTCCACCAGCGGCCGCAGCGGCTCGGCGAGGCCGTCCAGGTCGGGCGGCTGGTGCACGATCCGGTAGGCGAGGACCTCGACCGGGCCTCTGCCGAACGCCAGGCGCCCGGTGCCCGCGTAGGCCACCAGCCCGCCCCAGGCGAAGATGTCGGCCGCCGTGGTCACCGGCGCGTTGCCGAACTGCTCCGGCGCCATCCAGGCGGGCGTCCCCATGACCGTCCCCACCCTGGTGATCGCCGTCGAGGCGTCGTCGAGGGCACGGGCGATGCCGAAGTCGATCACCCGCGGGCCGAAGTAGGAGAGCAGCACGTTGCCCGGCTTGAGGTCGCGGTGGACCACCTCGGCGGCGTGGATGCCGGCGAGCGCGGCGGCCACCCCGACGGCGAGGCCTTCCAGGTTGGAGGCGGCCAGGGGTCCGTCCCGCTCCACCACCAGGTCGAGCCGGACGCCGTCGACGTACTCGGTGACCAGGTACGGGGCGGTGCCGTCGAGGTTCGCGTCGAGCACCTGCGCGGTGCAGAACCCGGCGACGCGACGGGCGGCGCCCACCTCGCGCCGGAAGCGGTCGAGGAAGGCGACGTCGCCGGCCAGCTCGGGGCGGATGACCTTGATGGCGACGCGCGCGCCGGCCGGGCTCTCGGCCAGGTAGACGGTGCCCATCCCGCCGGCGCCGAGACGGCCGAGCACGCGGTAGGGCCCGACCTCGACAGGGTCGTCCGGCCCGGTCGGCGGCGGGTCGACCGCCCGGCCGACGCCGCGGGGATCATCCAACGGGTGCTCGCTTTCGACCATGATCGGCTGCGCCGGACCAGCCGTCCGACGGTCGCCAGTATCGCGCAACTTCGCTGCATGAGCCCCGGACCGCCTTGTCCATCCGGGGCTACCGCTTCGCTGCATGAGCCCCGGACCGCCTTGTCCATCCGGGGCTACCGCTTCGCTACATGAGCCCCGGACCCCCTTAGCACTCGCATGGTTTGAGTGCTAGCATCCGCCTCGGCATACCCGCGAGCGGGTTGGACGCTCGCCAAGTGGACACCGAAGGCAAGCCACCTAGAGGGAGGTAGCCACGCATGCCCAAGATCATCGCGTTCGATGAGGACGCCCGGCGGGCGCTCGAGCGGGGCATGAACCAGCTCGCCGACGCCGTACGGGTGACCCTCGGACCGAAGGGTCGCAACGTCGTGCTGGAGAAGAAGTGGGGCGCCCCCACGATCACCAACGACGGCGTCTCGATCGCCAAGGAGATCGAGCTCGAGGAGCCGTTCGAGAAGATCGGCGCCGAGCTGGTCAAGGAAGTCGCCAAGAAGACCGACGACGTCGCCGGTGACGGCACCACCACCGCCACCGTGCTGGCCCAGGCCCTGGTCCGCGAGGGCCTGCGCAACGTCGCCGCCGGCGCCAACCCGATGAGCCTCAAGCGCGGCATCGAGCGCGCCGTGGACGTGGCCGTCGAGGCGATCAAGAACCAGGCCAAGGACATCGAGACCCGCGAGGAGATCGCGCACACGGCCACCATCTCGGCCGGCGACCCCGAGATCGGCGAGGTCATCGCGAAGGCGATGGACACCGTCGGCAAGGAGGGCGTGATCACCGTCGAGGAGTCGAACACCTTCGGCATCGAGCTCGAGACGGTCGAGGGCATGCGCTTCGACAAGGGCCTGCTGTCGGCCTACTTCGTCACCGACCCCGACCGCATGGAGGCGGTGCTCGAGGACCCCTACATCCTGATCGCCAACCAGAAGATCTCGGCGGTCAAGGACCTCCTGCCGGTGCTCGAGAAGGTCATGCAGACCGGCAAGCCGGTGATGATCATCTCCGAGGACGTCGAGGGCGAGGCCCTGGCCACCCTGGTGGTCAACAAGATCCGCGGCACCTTCAAGAGCGTCGCGGTCAAGGCCCCAGGCTTCGGCGACCGCCGCAAGGCGATGCTGGGTGACATCGCCACCCTCACCGGCGGCCAGCTGATCAGCGAGGAGGTCGGCCTCAAGCTGGAGAACGTCGGCCTCGAGCTGCTCGGCCGCGCCCGCAAGGTGGTCGTCAACAAGGACGAGACCACCATCGTCGAGGGCCAGGGCGACAGCGACCAGATCAAGGGCCGCATCAGCCAGATCAAGACCGAGATCGACAAGACGGACTCCGACTACGACCGCGAGAAGCTGCAGGAGCGGCTGGCCAAGTTGGCCGGTGGCGTCGCGGTCATCAAGGTCGGCGCGGCCACCGAGGTCGAGCTGAAGGAGAAGAAGCACCGCATCGAGGACGCCGTCTCCAACGCCCGCGCGGCGGTGGAGGAGGGCATCGTCCCCGGCGGCGGCGTGACCCTGCTCAGGGCCCAGGAGGCGCTGGAGAAGCTGGACCTCACCGGCGACGACGCGACTGGCGCCACCATCGTGCGCCGCGCGCTCGAGGAGCCGCTCAAGCAGATCGCCCTCAACGCCGGCCTCGAGGGCGGCGTGGTGGTCGAGCGCGTGCGCGGCCTCGAGGGCGTGCACGGCCTCAACGCGGCCACCGGCGACTACGTCGACATGTTCAAGGCGGGCATCATCGACCCGGCCAAGGTGGTGCGCTCCGCGCTGCAGAACGCGGCCTCGATCGCCGCGCTGTTCCTGACCACCGAGGCGGTCGTGGCCGACAAGCCGGAGAAGGAGAAGGCCCCGGCCATGCCGGGTGGCGGCGGCGACATGGACTTCTGAGCCTCGCCAAGCCGAGACGCACTACAGGGCGGGCCCGTCGGGCCCGCCCTGTGCCTTTGGAGCAGTGGTCAAGGAGCGGGCGGCCGCGGCCGAACCGGAAGGGATGGGGAGCAACGCGGGAGGGGACGGCCCCGGCCAGGACGACCCGGACGCCTCGGTCAGGCGGCTGGCCGCGCTGATCGCCGCCGCCCAGGTCGACCGGGAGGGCTCGGCGATGGTGACCCTGCTCGTCCTCGGCCGACCCGCGGTCGCGGCGGTGGTCGCGACGCTCGCCGCCGAGGCGGCCGCCGGCCGTCGCGGCCAGTTGGTCGGCCTGCTGGAGGAGCTGGCGCCTGGCCATCTCGACCTGGTCGAGATGGCCCTGGTGGGCGCGCCCTGGTACCTGGCCCGCAACCTGGCCACCGTGCTCGGCCACGTCGGCGAGGTCGAGCACCTGCCGTTGCTGGAGGAGCTGCTGGCCCACGAGCACCCCGCCGTGCGCCGCGAGGCGGTGCGGGGCATGGTGCGGCTCGGCGGGGTGCTCGCCACCGCCCCGCTCGCCGCCAGGAGTGCCGACGCCGACCCGGGCGTGCGCCGGCTCGCCCTGCACGGCCTCGCCGAGATCGACTCGCCCGCGGCCCTGGCAGCGCTTGTCAAGGCGAGCCGGCGCGGCCGCCCGGCCGCCGAGCGCCGCCTCGCCCTCTCCGGGCTGGCCCGCTCCGCGCGCCCGGAGGCCGACGTCGGCCTGCGCGAGGCCGCCACCCGCTTGGCGGTCCTCGCCGGCTCCCGCAGCGTGCGCGCCCACGCCCGCGCCCTGCTCGCCGCCCGTCCCGCCCGCACCGTGACCTTCCGCTGAAACGCCATCAATCTCCTTTTCTCACGGCACGGTGACGGAGCGGCCACGAGCCGGGACGCGCTCCTAGAATGGCGGCCATGGACACGCTCGACGGCAAACGGCAGCGGCTCCGCGAGGAGCTGGAGGCGACCGCTGGCGTGATGGTCGCCTTCTCCGGCGGCGCCGACTCCACCTTCCTGCTGGCGGCGGCCGCCGAGGCGCTGGGGGAGCGCGCCGTGGCGGCCACCGGGGTCTCGCCCAGCCTCGCCGAGCACGAGCTGGCCGACGCGCGCCTGCTCGCGAGCGAGCTGGGCGTGCGCCACGTGGTGGTCGCCACCCACGAGCTGCAACGCCCCGGCTACACCGTCAACGGCCCCGACCGCTGCTACTTCTGCAAGTCGGAGCTGTTCGACCTGCTGGTACCGCTCGCCCAGATCGAGGGCCTCGCGCTGGCGGTCGGCACCAACACCGACGACCTCGGCGACTGGCGTCCCGGCCAGCGCGCCGCCGAGGAGCACGGCGTGCTCACCCCGCTGGTCGCCGCCGGCTTCTCAAAGGCCGACGTGCGCGAGGCCTCGCGCCGCATGGGGCTGCGCACCGCCGACAAGCCAGCCGCCGCCTGCCTGGCGTCGCGGGTCGCCTACGGCATCCACGTCACCTCGGACAGGCTGTCGCGGATCGAGCGCGCCGAGGCGCTGCTGCGTTCCTTCGGGCTGTCGCAGCTGCGCGTGCGCGACCACGGCGACCTGGCGCGCATCGAGGTGCCGCTGGAGGCGCTCGGCACGCTGGTGCAGCCGGGCCGGCGCGAGCAGCTGGTGGAAGGCCTGCACCGGCTCGGCTTCGACTACGTCACCCTGGACCTGGAAGGGTTCCGCTCCGGCAGCATGAACGCGGCGCTGCCGGCGGGCGCTGCAGCCCCGGCCAGATGAGCGGGAGGGGCACCGGCCAGGCACCGCGGAGCACCCGCCGCCTGGTCCACTGCACCCTCCCACCCGAGCTGGTCCACCAGCCTGTCCTGCACGGCCTGGTGCAGTCCACCGAGGCCGTGGTCAACGTGCGCCGGGCCAACGTCGACGTCGAGAGCGGCGTGGCCTGGTACATCCTGGAGCTGACCGGCCCAGCCGAGGAGCTCGACCGCGCCGAGGCCTGGCTGGTCGGCAACGGCGTCGCCGTCGAGCCGATCGACCCGGGCGGTCCGGCCGCGCCTCCGGGCTGACCTCGCCCGCGCTGCTCAGCCGGGGCGCGGGCGCACCACGCCGGTCTCGTAGGCGAGCACCACCGCCTGCACCCGGTCGCGCAGGTCCAGCTTCATCAGCACCCTGGCCACGTGGGTCTTCACGGTGGTCTCGCTGACCACCAGCTCGGCGGCGATCTCGGCGGCCGAGCTGGCTGTAGATGACGCTGTGGACCACCAGCCCTGGCAGCGCCAGCAGGGTGAGCCCGGCCGCCAGCAGCGCGTCGGAGACCGTCGGGTCAAGCTCCCGCACCCACCGGGCCGGCGACCTCCGTGCGCTCATGCGCAAACGGTAGCAACCGCCGTGCGGCCTGAACATCCTGCTCCGCGACGACATCGGCGTCGTCCTGGAGGAGGATCAGGCCAGGGTCGTGCCCGGGGCGGCCGTGGTGCCCGGGGCGGCCGACGACGGCGGCACCAGGGTGGGGTCGTCGCCGCTGAACAGCATGAGCGACAGCCAGGCGAGCGCGACGGCGAGGGCGATGCCGAAGGCGACGCCGGCGATGGTGCGCAGCCTCGCCCCGCTCATCCGAGGATCCAGGTGGCCGCGGCGTCGAGGTCGGCAACCACGGCGTCGGCTGCGGACAGGTCGAGGGTGGCGTTCATCGGGTGGGTGACCGCCACCGCGCGCATGCCGGCGCCGCGCGCCGCGGCGATGCCGTGGGTGGTGTCCTCGATGGCCACGCAGTCGCCCGGGTCGGCGTGGAGGCGCTCGGCCGCGAGCAGGTAGATCTCGGGGTCGGGCTTGCCGTGGCGGACCTCCTCGCCGGAGACCACGGCGGCGAAGGCGGCCCGCAACCGCAGCCGCTCGAGGACGTGGTCGACGTAGGCGCGCGTGCCGGAGCTGGCGACCGCCATGGGCAGGCCGGCGCCGGCCAGGCGGTCGACCGCGGCGTGCAGCCCTGGCATCGGCTCGAGACCCTGGTCGAGCAGGCGCCAGAAGATCGCCTCGCGGTCGGCGAAGACGCGCTCGGGGTCCAGGCCGAGGCGCTCGGCCAGGGCGTCGGTGAGCTCGCGCACCCGGCGGCCCATCATGTCGTCGAACAGCTCCTGGTCTCCGACGGCGCCGAGGCCCGAGAGGTACTCGGCGGTGGCGCGCTCGTGGACCGGCTCGGAGTCGACCATCACGCCGTCGAGGTCGAAGACGACCTGCTCGGCCGCTGGCATCGACGACGGCGTGCCCGCGGTCAGGAGGCGGGCGGCGCCGCGGTCGGGGCGGGGCCGTCGTCGCTCGGCCGGGTGACGCCCTCGGGAGCGCTCGCCGAGCCGATCATCGGCACCACCTGCCTGGCGGTGATGATCTCGTCCACCATGCCGTACTCGAGCGCCTGCTCGGCGCTCATGATGAAGTCGCGGTCGGTGTCGCGCGAGATCTTCTCCACCGTCTGGCCGGTGTGCCTCGCCATGATCTCGTCGAGCAGCTTGCGCAGGCGCAGGATCTCGCGGGCCTGGATCTCGATATCGGCCGACTGGCCGCGGGCGCCACCGGACGGCTGGTGGATCAGGATGGTCGAGTGGGGCAGCGCGTAGCGCTTGCCCTTGGCCCCCGCGGAGAGGATCACCGCCGCCGCGGAGGCGGCCATGCCCATGCAGATGGTGGAGACGTCCGGCCGGACGTACTGCATGGTGTCGTAGATGGCCAGCAGGTCGGTGATCGAGCCCCCAGGCGAGTTGATGTAGATCGAGATGTCCCTGTCCGGGTCCTCGCTCTCCAGGTGGAGGAGCTGGGCCATGACCAGGTTGGCGATGCTGTCGTCGATGGGGGTGCCGAGGAAGATGATGCGGTCCTTGAGCAGCCTCGAGAAGATGTCGAAGGAGCGTTCCCCGCGGCTCGTCTGCTCGATCACGATGGGCACGAGGTTGGCGCTGGCCATGGGGTTCCTCCGGTCGTGCTCGAGCCGGGAACGGCTGCGGGTACCCGGCGAATAATCCGGACTGGGCTCGAGCCGAAGAGTACCGGTTACGCGCCGCCGGTGCAGCGACCACGGCCCGGGCTCGCCCGTGCACCGCTGGTCGGCGGGCTGCCGTGTGTGGCAGGCTGGTGGCAGTCGACCGGTGGGAAGGATCGGGGTCGATCAGGCTGGGAAGCTTCGCTCGTGACCTGCACCCGATGGTGGTGCACTTTCCCGTCGCCCTGCTGCTGACCGGGCTCGCCCTCGAGCTGGTCGCGGCGGTGCGCGGCAGTGCCGTGCTGGCAAGGACGGCGCTGCTGCTGCTGGTGCTCGGCCTGGTGGCCGCCATGGTGGCGGTGGCGACCGGGCTGACCAACCCGGAGGTGCGGGCGGTGCACCGGGCGCTGGCGGCGACGCCGCCGAGCGACCCGGGCGTGCGCGACCTGTTCCTCGCCCGGCTGGCGCGCATCCGGGTGCACCAGCGGCTCGGCTACGGGGTGCTCGCCGCAGCGGCCGTCGCCGTGCTCGTCCGACTGTGGCGCAGCCAGGGTCGCTGGTGGGCGGCGGCGTCCGCGGTGTCGGGCGTGGCGCTGGCGGTGCTGGTGGTGGCGGCCGGGCTCGCGGGAGGTCGCCTTGCCCGCTGAGGGCGCCCGGGGCGGCGGACCCGGCGGGCGGCACGCCCGGCCGGCCGCGACCGTGCTGCTGGTCGCAGTAACACTGGTCGCCAAGGTGGCCGCGGCCGCAGTGCCCGCGGGCAGCTCAAAGGCTCCCAGCGGCGCGGGCTCGGGCAGGGAGGACCTGCACATCGTCGGGCGCTCGCTGACGGCGGTCGGGGAGCGCTACGACCTGGCCCGCAGCCGGGTGGACTGCTCCTTGTGCCACCGCCGCGTGCAGGCCGACCCGTTCGACTTCACCAGCTACGGCGAGGACTACCGCAGCCTGCTGTTCGGGGCGAACCCGCAGGCGCGCAGCATTTTCGAGGTGACCATCGAGCAGATCAGGGCCGCGGTCGCGGCCACCTCGCGCGAGGGCCTCGACTCCGACGGTGACGGCTACGACAACGACCTCGAGCTGCGCTTCGGGTCGCTGCCGGGGGAGCGCTCCTCGCACCCGACGGTGCCCGCCGCCGTGCTCGAGCGCTACCGGCGCGTCCTGCTGCGGGCCGAGCGCGACGGTACGATGGAGCGGCTCCGGGCGCAGGGCGCCGGCCGCCGCCCTGCCAGCCGCGACAGCGACGGCGACGGCGTGGTGGACTCGCTCGAGGTGCTGTTCGGCTTCGACCCGGCCTCGGCGCGGTCGGTGCCGATCACCCGCGGCGGTCGGCTCGCGCTCTACCAGGCGGTGCTGCACCGGGCCGGCCTCGGCAGGGCGACGGACCAGGAGGGACCATGAGGAGCTCGCGGCAGTCCAGGTCGCCGGCCCGCGCCGCGCTGGCGCTGGCGCTCGGGCTGGCGCTGTCGTTGCCGCTCGGCGGCTGCGCGCTGCGCGGCCCGAGCTACGGCAAGGTGTCGCCGCAGCGCTCGGCCTCCCAGCCCCGCAGCGACTACCAGGGATCGTTCGTCTACCCGTCGGTGGGGGAGTACGACGGCGAGCCGAGCAACTCCAGCAACAAGCACATCCGCAACTCGTCGTACGACAACAACTACTAGTACCGCGCCGTGCCTCAGCCGGTCGGGCTGCGCCAGGGGTCGGAGGCGGGCGGCTCGTGGAGGTTGGCGCGGACCCCGTCGATGGGCAGGCCGACCAGGTCGAGGACCCGCTTGAGGACGTCCTCGATCTCGAGGCCGCGGCCCTTGCCCTCCGCGGTGACCATGCAGCGGTACACGGTGATGTAGAAGCGGGCCGGCGTGTTGTAGGTCCAGTCGACGCTGCCGAGGTGGACGGACGAGCCACGGGTGCCCGCGTCGCCGCTCCACGGCTCGCTCCACACCTGGACGCCGGCGGGCCCCGCGGAGAAGACGCCGCCGCTGGCGACGTCCTGCTCCTCCGCCGCGCGCAGGAGCTTGCTCGCCTGCTCCTCGGTGAAGATCAGGGCGGGCCTGACGCGTGCCACCTTGACCGCAGGAGAACCGGCGGGCTGCGACATGGGATCGGCTCCTGAGCACACGGGTCACATGGAAACTACCGTCACATCGGCCGCCGGTCCCAGATGGTTGAGCGCCTGACCCCTACAGGTTGTCGAGGAAGGCGCAGAGGCGCTGCTCGGTGGAGTGGCCGTGGCGGGCGGCGGCGCCGTGGGCGGCGACGGGGTCGCGCTCCTGCAGGGCGGCCATGATGGCCTCGTGCTCTGCTGCCGCGGCCGGTCCGGCCGTCGCCTGCAGCAGGATCAGAGCGTCGAGGGCGTGGGCCAGCTCGGCGCGGACGCGGTGGACGGCTCCGAGGATGTAGGGGTTGCCCGAGGCCTCGGCGACGGCAATGTGGAAGCGGCTGTCGGCCGCGCGCCAGCGCTCGGGGCCGTGGACGCGCCCGCCGCCGGACTCGACCAGGCGCGCCCGCAGGGCGCGGAGCTGGTCGTCCGAGACCCGGGTGGCGGCAAGGGCCGCCGCCTCTGCCTCGACCAGGCGGCGCCACTCGAGCAGCGCGTTCAGCTCCCGCCTGCGGGTCAGCAGCGCCTCGCGGACGGGCTCGGCCTGCCCGTTCCGGGGCCGTTCGAGGACGTAGGCGCCACCGGCCGCGCCCCGGCGGATGCCGACGTAGCCCGACATGGCCAGGACCCGCAGCGCCCCGCGCAGGGTTGGCCGGCTCACGTCGAGCAGGGCGGCGAGCTCGCGCTCGGGCGGCAGCCGGTCGCCGGGAACCAGCAGGGCGAGGTCGACCGCCGCGCGCACCTGCTCCACCACCAGCTCGAACGCGGCCTGGGTGGTGACCGGTCGGAACATTGGGCTCGTGGCCGTCAACGGAGCTCTCCAGCCTGGCACCGAATGCCTGCGCGGCCCTTCGGGCCGCCGACGCTAGAACCATTCCCCCTTGCGGTTGATTTCTCACTACGGGCAAACCAGCAGGAAGCAGACGAGCATCGTAGGCGCGCCCGCGAACCGGCGCGAATCCCTCCCGCTCGCGGCGGGAGACGGCGATGAACCGCCGGGCGCGCTCGGGCGAACCACTGGCGAGCGCAGACCACTCGCCATCGTCACAGGAGGGAGCGCGCCCATGGATGCGCGTCGGTTCGCCGCGGTCTTCGGAGCCGTGTACGTGCTGGTCGGCATCGCCGGCTTCGCCGTCACCGGCCTGTCCGACTTCGCCGCGACCTCGAGCGACAAGCTGATCCTGTTCGGCCTCAACCCACTGCACAACATCGTCCACCTGCTGGTCGGCGCGGTGTGGCTCGCCGCGTCGCGCAACGAGCAGAGCGCCCGCCTGGTGAGCACCGCCATCGGCGCGGTCTACCTGCTGGTCGGTGTCGTCGGCCTGTTCATCGCCGGCAGCTCGGACCTCAACCTGCTCAACCTCAACCAGCCCGACAACGTGCTGCACCTGGGCAGCGCCGTCCTCGGCCTGTACTTCGGCCTGGCCGGCCGGCGCCGCGCCGCCATGGCCTGACCGGTCCGCCGGCAGCGCCGGTCGTCGCGAGCGAGGGATCAGCGGGAGAGGTCCCTCGCTCGCGGCTCGCCTCCCGAGCCGACCCCGACCGCTGGCTCGAGGGTTCTGGGGGGATGTGGGGGGAGCGGGCTCCCCCCACATGGACAGGGGATCAGGCGCTGCGGCTGGCGCCGTTGTCGGGGTCGATGCCGTGCTCCCTGAGCAGGTCGCGCAGCCGCTGGACCTCGGCGTAGAGGCGCTCGTTCTCGTCGAACACGGCGGCCAGCTCCTCGAGCACCATCTGCTTGTGCTCCCCGGTCCGTCGTGGCAGCTCCTCGAGCAGCTCCGTCACCTGCTCGCGCACGCGCGGCAGGTCGGCGCCGAGATTGACCAGGACCTGGGCGGCGACGCCCTCACCCTCGCGGACCAGGCCGAGCAGGATGTGCTCGGTGCCGATGTAGTTGTGGCCGAGCTGCAGCGCCTCGCGCAAGGCCAGCTCGAGGACCTTCTTCGACCTCGGCGTGAACGGGATGTGCCCGCGCGGGGCGGTCTCTCCCCGGCCGATGATCTCCTCGACCTGTGCCCGAACTGCCTCCAGGGAGACGCCGAAGGACGCGAGCGCCCTGGCGCCGACCCCCTCTGGCACCCGTAGGAGGCCGAGCAGGATGTGCTCGGTGCCGATGTAGTTGTGGTCGAGCCGCCTGGCCTCCTCCTGGGCGAGCGTCACCGCCTGTCGCGCGCGGTCGCTGAAGCGCTGGAACAGACCGCCGCGGCGCTCACCGCGGCCGCCGAAACGTCCGAGCATGCGGGTCTCCTTGCTGCCTTTGGGGCGGAGCCGGCCCGCCAGCCAGCTGGCGGCCTCCTCCCGGCTGCCCCTGCCGCCCGTGATGCGGGCGACGAGAGCTGGTAGGGCGTAGGGCGGCTCGGCGTCGAGCTCCAGGCCGGCCGTGGCGAGCAGTTGCAGAGCGGCGACCACCGCGACGCGCTGGTTGCCGCGCGCGAAGGGTCGCTGTTCGAGCAGTCCGCAGAGGAGCGCGGCCGCCTGCTCGGCGGGCTCCGGCGCCGCCTCGGCGGCCTCGGCCAGCGCCGCCTCCGCGGCGTCCAGGTCGATCAGGTCGAGCACCGTGGCGGTGTCCACGCCGCGCACGTGGCTGGCGATCAGGACCAGGTCACCGAGGTCGATCGGTCTCATGGCTCGTCGTCCTTGAGCAGGTCGAGCATGCGGCGGTGGCGGGCGAGGTTCTCCTCCAGGAGGCGGCGGAAGCGCCGGTCGGAGCGGCGCTGCTCGACCAGGGCGGCGATCGCCTCGCGGACGACGTCCGAGACGGAGCGGCCCTCCACCTCGGCGACCGCCTGCAGGCGCTCGGCGAGCCGCGGGTCGAGGCGCAGGACCATGTTCTTGGTGCCGCCGCCCGGCTGTTCGGTAGTCATCTTGATATCAAGCTATCACGATAGCGAACGGCCGGGAAGGGGGTCCAATCAGTCCAGCTCCACGAGGTCCAGGTAGTCGTCGCTCCAGACGTCGAGGGTGCCTTCGGGCATGAACAGCACCCGGTCCGGCTCGAAGGCGCGCACGAATGGGGTGTCGTGGCTGACCAGCACGATGGCGCCGCGGTAGGCGTGCAGCGCGCCGCGCACCGCCTCCACCGCCTGCGGGTCGAGGTTGTTGGTGGGCTCGTCGAGCAGCAGCACGTTGTGCCTGCCGACCACAAGGCGGGCGAGGGCGAGCTTGGTCTTCTCGCCTCCTGAGAGGGTGCGGGTCGGCTGCTCGGCCTGGTCGCCGCCGAGCAGGAAGTGGCCGAGCACCCCGCGGAGCACGTCGTCCGGCGCCCTGGCCGAGGCGCGCAGCAGCGCCATGGCGGTCGCCTCCGGGTCGAGCCCCTCGTGCTCCTGTGCGTAGTAGCCGAGGTCGGCACCGCGCCCGCGGACGACCTCGCCGGCGTCGGGCCGGTCGATCCCGGCCAGGATGCGCAGCAGCGACGTCTTGCCGGCGCCGTTGAGCCCGAGCACCAGCAGGCGCTCGCCACGCCCCAGGTCGAAGGAGAGCTGCTTGAACACTGGCGGGCCGTCGTAGGAGCGGGACAGCCCGGTGGCCTCGATGGGGACGCGGGCGCACGGCGGCGGGTCGGGGAAGGCCAGCGCCACCCGGCGGCCTGCCCGGGGCGCCGGGGTGAGCCCGCCCTTCATGCGCTCCACCCGGCGCTCGGTGACCAGCGCCCTGCGGGCCATGGTCTGGTTGGAGTGGCGGTATTTCTCCACGAACGCCGAGAGCCGCCTGATGTCGCGCTCCAGCACCTTGCGGCGGCGCGCCTGGGAGGCCGCGCGCACCTCGCGCGCCTCGAGGTAGGCGCTCCAGGTCCCCTTGTAGGTGTCGATCGTCGCGGTCAGCGGGTCGAGGGCGATGATGGTGGTGATGTCGCGGTCGAGCAGCGGCAGGTCGTGGGAGACGACCAGGATGCCGCCGGCGAAGCCGGCCAGGAACTCGGCGAGCCAGCGCTTGGCGTCGCCGTCGAGGTGGTTGGTGGGCTCGTCGAGCAGCAGCGTGCCCGCCTGGCCGAACAGCACCCTGGCGAGCTCGACCCGGCGCCGCTCGCCCCCGGACAGCGCGGCCAGCGGCCGGTCGAGCCCGCCTTGCGGGACCCCGAGGCCGGCGGCGATCTGCCTTGCCTCGGCCTCGGCCCGGTAGCCTCCGTCCAGCTCGAAGCGTTCCTGCAGGCCGGAGAAGCGCCTGATGGCCCGCTCCCTGGCGCGTGCGTCCAGGCTCTCGTCGATGCGCCGCCTGGCGCTCTCGAGCTCCGCCTTGCGCCGGTCGAGGCCGCGGGCGGCGAGCAGCCGGGCGAGGCCGCTGGTGCCGCTCACCGGCGGCGACTCCTGCGGCAGCCAGCCGAGCGTGCCGACCAGGGTCACGCCGCGGTCCGGGGCGGCCGGCTCGCCCTCTGGCGGCGCGGCGCCAGCCAGGCGGCCGGAGCCGCGGGCGTGCTCGGCGATGGTGCGCAGCAGGCTGGTCTTGCCGGCGCCGTTCGGGCCCACCAGGCCGACCACGTCGCCGGGCGCCACCGTGAAGCTCACCTCGGCGGCGAGCAGGCGGTGACCGGTCTCGACGGTCAGGTCGGTGACGCGCAGCACAGTAGATCATCCTGTGGTCGGTGGGCTGTGGCCCTGGGGCACTGTGGGCCGATGGTCGGGCCTGCACGGCGCCGCGGGCAAGCGACTTCTCACCGTACACGCAAACCACGCGCCGGCGCCCCTTGCTGACTCGGGGCCTCCTGGCGCGTGGTTCGCGTCTACTAACTCGGATTCTCGAACTGGCCTCGTTCAGCAAGAACGCCTGGGTCGGCTCGTGCAGCAGAACGCCAGAAGGGTTGGTGTGGCGAGGGGTTGGCGTGCTGCCTGCCCCAATAGTGGGGCGGCATTCGCTGAGCATG
>WNGE01000215.1_pt1 | contig 73750 bp, 76 predicted proteins | sample 5400651 | NCBI WGS metagenome assembly WNGE01 (sample SAMN13153370, study PRJNA577476) | soil metagenome | isolation source: 60 cm soil or saprolite under grassland replicate 2 | place: USA:California | collected 2016-06-15 | reverse complement strand
CCAAGCGACCCGTAGGTACGGTTGTACGAGCCGAAGTGCGCGACGTAGAAGGCGAACCCGACCGAGGCGACGACCCAGACGAGCAGCGCCAGGAACCCGCCGACGGTGAACCAGCGGAACCTGGGCTGCTTCACGTTCGGCGCGACGTGGTAGAGCGCGGCGACCATCATGCTGACGACAATCACGATGATCGGCCATTTCACCACGTTCCACGCGGTCACCGCGGTGTCGCCGAGGTTGACCGCGTCGCCGATCGCCTTCGCCACCGGGCCGCTGATGATGAGGCTCAGTGCGATGAGCGTGACCAGCAGCACTCCGACGATGGTGATGAGAATCTGCAGCGGCCGCAGAATGTAGAACTTCCGGCCCTCCCTGACTTCGTAGATCGCGTTGGAGGCTCGGATGAACGCGCCGACGTACCCGGACGCAGACCACAGGGCGCCGACGAGCCCGACGCCGAGCAGCGCGCCGGCGCCGCCCCGGCTGGCCACCACGCCGTCGATGACCCTCTTGAACGTGTCCACCGCGGTCTCCGGCCCGAGCGACCGGACGATCTCCGTAAGGTTGTCGATCGTGGCCTGCTGTTGGCCGAAGAGGCCGAGCAAGGCGAGGAAGACGATCACCGCGGGAAACAGGGCGAGCACCCCGAAATAGGTCAGCGCGGCCGCCCAGTCGGTGAGGTTGTCGTCCTTCGACTCGATGACCGCTCGCTTGGCCACTCCCAGCCAGGACCGCTTGGAAAGGTCGGTCGGGGAGGTCGGCTTGCGCGGGTCGTCCGGCGGCAGCCGCCCCCCAGGGCGGTCACGGTCGGCACCGGCCGCCTCGGCGGCGGCGTCGGCGGTGTCGCGGCGGCGGGCGAAGAGCGGCATCGTCGGCTCCTCGTCGTCTGTTTGTCAGGGGCCTCACCGCTTCATGCCCGACGCGCGGCCGCCCATTCGCGCGGGCTCGGGGAGACCGGCGTACCCGTCGACCGGTCCCCGCGGCCATGGCCGTGTGGGGCGGCCGGCCGCCCGGTCATCCCGTTCTGCAGCCCCAAGTCGCCGCCGGCGTGTCCGGCCACCCACTGCCGGCTAACCGGTGCCCGGCATCGCCTGGTGAGCGTTGTCGTGCGCCCGTCCCTCGGAGAGTCAGCCGACGCCGGTGGCCTCGGCCGCCGCCGCCAGGCTGGGGTAGTCGTCGCCGAGCAGCACCCACCCGTCGAGCCCGGCCCGTCTGTTCCTCGGGTCGTTCACCTTGACCCGCCACGTCCCGTCCGGATTCGGTCGGATCAACGCGGCCTTACCCTCCCGGTCGCCGTAGTAGGCGCCGGTAGCCGTCCGTGCCAGGACCATGACCCTTCCCCTCCGTAGCACGGCCATCCCAGGCGTGAGCTGCCCTCTCGGGCACTCGCGTCGTCGAGCGGGGTGGCCGGGTAAACCCAGGGTACGCACCCGAGTGGTCCACTACCAGGCTCCCGGCGCTCAAGCGGCGCGGAGCAACCTCTTCGCCCGCGTCACGAGCCTTCCGCCGTACTCCCAGCCGATGTAGTCGTTTCGCGCGATCCGCAGCAGGTTCAGCCCCATATAATACGGTGCACGTGCGGTAATCGACTCGAACGTTCGCTGGTGATCGGGGAAGTGACCGCTGTATTCCCAGAGGAAATGCCCGATGAACGGCTCCGCGCGGCGCCAGTCGCCCACCGCACTCATGAACGCGTGCTGGAGCTCACCTGCGACCCGCCCGACATCGAACATCCGGTCCCCGCGCTTCATGCGTTCCAGGTCGATTGCCGCGACGTCCATGCCATGACCGAACAGAAAGTTCGCCGGAGTCGCGTCACCGTGCAGCCAGACCTGCCGGTCCTGCCACATCTGCGGTCGGTCCCGCCAGCGGTCGCGCAACCCGGACAGCTCGTCGATGTCCCGGTGTCCGATGCGGTGGGCTTTCGTGAGCCTACCGACGAGGGTGTCGAAGTACCGGCAGTCGGGATCGAAGTCGACGCCGGCCCCGTTGGCCGTTCGGATGTGCTGCGTGGCGAGGAAGTAAGCGAGCGCCTTCAGCCGCCAATAGAGATGCGCGTCGTCCCGGTGCTGCGTCGCGCGTCTGATCGCGTGGCTGAGCTCCTCGCCGGAATAGTATTCAACAGCCAGTACGCCGTTGATGTCGCGACTGAAGCCAAGCGGGCGGATCACGTGGTGCGGCGACCCGATCAGGTTGTACCGGCGCAGCGTCTCGAGTCCCTCGTACTCCTGGCGTGCCATCGAAGCTGCCTTGTCCCGGTCCGATCCGAACCTCGGGCCGTAGAACTTGCAGATGATCTTGGTGCCGGTGTGCTCCTCGTCGTACGCGTAGACCTCGTTGCTGCCGGACAACCGAAAGACGCGGAACGCCGGCCGTGGCTCGCGTACCCCCAGGCGATCGCGGATGATCCTGCTGAGAAAGTCGTAGAGCGGGTCATCAGCTGCGAGGTATCCGACATATTTACCGTTCATCGGGAGCCTTTTCTCGCGCCGGCTCTCGAAGCGATGGCATCGAACAGCCTGCCGTACTCCGCTCGGGTCCGCAGCATCCGGTCACCCAGCCGCCAAACTCGCTTGCGATCCACGATCCTGTCCACGTCCATTCCCTCAGAGCTGCTGGCGACGGCGGCCGGGCACCGCCGATTGGACCAGCACCGTCGGCCACCCCGCCGCGCCTTTGCCAGTCAGGAGCTGGCGGCGAGTTGCGGGGAGCCGCGCCTTACCTGACATCGAGACGCCTCAGCTCGGTCCTGATACCACGAGGCACCAGGTGGGTCCACACCGGGACGCACGGCCGCTGCGGCCTGGGCCGTCGACACGGCCCACCCCCTCGGGCCGATCGCCAACGCGGACCGGCGACGCCCGCGGGAGTCGGCTGCGGCCAAACGCCCGATCGGGCGGGGCCACGGCGGCACGGCCCACGCCCTCTAACCCGAGATGACCCGGCGGTGTGCCTCCTCTACTTGCCGGCGGGCGGCGAGGGCGGCCTGCTCGGCCGCGGGGTCGTCCGGGTCGGCGGCGGCGATCTGCTCGAGCAGCGCGGCCTTGCGCTCGTAGAAGGCGAACCGCTCGGCCATGGAGGCGCCCCGGGTGGTGAGCTCGCGCCCCTCCTTGACCAGGCCGGCGGAGGCCTCCGGCAGGCTCTGCGCCCGCTGCCAGCCGGACACCGGATGCTCGCCGGTATCGACGTCGGCGCGCTCGCGGTGCCTGATCACCCACGAGTCGAGCTGGTGTCCCCACCGCGCGGGGTCCTCCGCGCCGTCCGGCAGCCGCAGCGCCTGCCGGCCGCCGGGGCCGGCCTCGGCATATGGCCGGCGCAGCGCGTCCTGCCACCGCCGCTCGACCTCGGCGAACCGCTCGTGCGCGGTCTGCCGGCTGATGCCCAGGGCGGCGCCGATGGTTTGCCAGGAGGCTCCCTGCTCTCGCTCGTAGACCACGGCCCGCTCCAGCACGCTGCGAGCGTCCTCGACCAGCTGGGCCGCCCGCTCGACGATCTCGCCCGCGCCGCTGCCCCGGTCGTCGGCCGGCACCAGACCGCGGGCGTAGTCGCTGACCTCCCTGGCCGCCACCGACAGTGCCACCCGCGCCTGCGCTTCTCGCCCGTACTGAGCATCCATGATGTCAGGCTACACCTGACGTCCGCGTCAGGAAAGACCTGACGTGGATGTCTCTGCGCGCGGGTCATCCAGAACAAGATCCATTTGGTGCAGGACGATGCTCGCCGTGAGGATAGGTCTTGACCAGCGCCGACGATTTTGCGCTTCGCTCTGTCGAGAAGGGAGGTTTGACCGCACAGCATGGACATTCGAGCGGTCGTCTTCGACGTGAACGGCACCCTGGTCAGGATCCTGACCGAGGACGGCATGGACCAGATCTTCCGGTCCGCGGCGCGCTTCCTCACCTATCAGGGCATAGACCTGCACCGACACCAGATCCGGGAGCTCTATTTCCGGATCATGAAGGAGCAGCAGCGGGCCAGTCCGGAGAAGCACCCGGAGTTCGACGCCGTCGGTATCTGGCGCAGCATCGTCGAAGGGCACGCGACGGATTTCACCCGCACCTTGCCGGCCGAGAAACTCGAGCAGATGCCGCTGTTCCTGGCCGAGATGTCCCGCGGCATCTCGCGCCGTCGGCTGGGTCTCTACCCGCACGTGCGGGAGGTGCTCGATGTTCTGCGTGAGTGCTACCCGCTGGCAGTTGTCACCGATGCGCAGAGCGCGTACGCGCGTGGCGAGCTGCACAAGGTTGGTCTGCTCGACTACTTCGACCCGATCATCGTCTCCGGGGACTATGGGTACCGCAAGCCCGACCGGCGGCTCTTTCAGTTTGCGCTCGACGGGGTCAGGGTGGCGGCCGAGCACGCGCTGTACGTCGGCAACGACATGCACTGCGACATCTCCGGAGCGGCGGAGGTCGGCATGAAGACCGTGATGTTCGATTCCGACCAGGGGACGAAGGTTCATCTGGATTGCGTCCCCGACTACACGATCACGGATTTCCGCGAGCTTGTGAAGATTCTCGACCTGCCTGAGCTCGGCGGGTAGCGCTCGGCCGGCCCGCCGGCCGGGGCGAGGGCGTCTCCCGCCGCGCCCGCGCCGCCCCTGCGCCGTGCGGCGGCCGAGAACCGAACCGGGCTGGCTGCGCGGCGGTAGTGTGGTCGGGTTCGTCGGATGCGATGTGGAGGTGAGGCCGCGTTGAGCAGCCGACCTCCGAGTCCCCGCTGAGCCCCGCCGCCCCGCGGGGTGTGCCGCCGCGGCGGTGAGCGGCCGGGCCTCACCCCGTTGCGCCCGGACCTTGTTCGGCCTCGTCGTCCCCGGGGTGAGTGGTGATGTCTAACTGGCGGTCGCGGGCGGTGCAGGCAGGTAAGCGTCCGTTCGGGCGGCCGGATGCCGGGATCGAGGAGGACGGACCGGCGCCGGAGCCGTCGATGGATCCGCGGATGTCGCGGGAGCCGGCGGTGCCGCTGGAGCGCAGCGTCGTGGACGCCGCGGTGTACCTGGACGGGCGCCGGCTGGAGGGGCCGTCGACGTTGGCCGAGGTGCTCGGCCAGTTGCCCGGCAAGCCGGGGACGATGGCGTGGATCGGGCTGTACCGGCCGGCCGAGGCGCAGCTGCTGGAGGCGGCGGAGGCGTTCGACCTGCACGAGCTGGCCATCGAGGACGCCATCGTGGCGCACCAGCGGCCGAAGCTGGAGCGCTACGGCGACACTCTGTTCGTGGTGCTGCGCGCCGCTCGGTACCGGGACGAAGCCGAGGAGGTCGACTTCGGCGAGATCCACCTGTTCGTCGGCCCCGCGTTCGTGCTGACCGTGCGGCACAGCCAGGCCCCGGACCTGAGCGCGGTGCGCCGCCGGCTGGAGGCCGACCCGCAGCTGCTCGCGCTGGGACCGGAGGCGGTGCTCTACGCCGTGTTGGACGCGGTGGTGGACGGCTACGCGCCGGTGGTGGCCGGCCTGCAGAACGACATCGACGAGATCGAGACCGAGGTCTTCGGCGGGGACCCGAACGTGTCCCGGCGTATCTACGAGCTGTCCGGCGAGGTGATCGAGTTCCAGCGGGCCACCCGCCCACTGCTGGAGATCATGTCCAACCTTGCCGCCGGGTTCGACAAGTACGGCACCGATCAGGAACTGCAGCGGTACCTGCGGGACGTGGCCGACCACGCCACCACGGCCGCCGAGCGAGTCGACGGGTTCCGGCAGATGCTCGGCGACATCCTCACCGTCAACGCCACCCTGGTCAGCCAGGCGCAGAACGAGGAGACCAAGCTCCTGACGCAGGCCAGCTACGCCCAGAACGAAGAGGTCAAGAGGATTTCTGCGTGGGCGGCCATCCTGTTCGCCCCGACCCTGATCGGAACGATCTACGGGATGAACTTCGACCACATGCCGGAGCTGCACTGGCTGGCCGGCTACCCGTTCGCGCTGGCGCTGATGGCCGTGGTCTGTGCGAGCCTGTACGTCGCGTTCAAACGGCGCAATTGGCTGTAGCAGCACCCCGGATGGGTTGCCTTACCAGGCGCGCCAGGGTGGAGCCGAGCATCCGGCTCCCGCACACCGAAGATCGCCATGGCAGCAGGGGCCTCGGGGCTGTGGCGCCGTCACGGTAGTACCCGGCAGGGTCGCGGGCGCTACGCTGCGCAGGTGTCGATGACCGCTGCCGGCGTGTGGGCCGACGACGATCGGCTACGCCGGATCGAGTCGGTCACCGACGCCGCGCTCGCCCGCCTCGACGTCGAGGATCTGCTCGTCGAGCTGCTCGACCGGGTCAGGGAGCTGCTCGGTGTCGACACGGCGGCCGTGCTGCTGCTGGACCGCGCGAGCCAGCAGCTGGTCGCGACCGCGGCCAGGGGGATCGAGGAGGAGGTCCGCCAGGGCGTCCGCATTCCGATCGGCAAGGGCTTCGCCGGCCGGATCGCGGCCGAGAAGAAGCCGGTGATCGTCGAAACAGTCGATCATTCGACCGTGCTCAACCCGATCCTGCGCGAGCGGGGGATCCGCTCGCTGCTCGGCGCGCCGCTGGTGTCCGGCGGGAAGGTGGTCGGCGTCATGCACGTCGGCAGCCTCACCTCCCGGACGTTCACTGCCGATGACGTCAGCCTGCTCCAGTTGGTGGCGGACCGGGCCGCGCTGGCCGTCCAGGCCAGACTGTCCCAGGTCGAACGGGCCGCGGCGGGCGCACTTCAGCGCAGCCTGCTGCCGCCGCGGCTGCCGGCGGTGCCCGGCCTCGAGCTGGCGGCGCGTTACGTCCCGGGCGAGGAGGGCCGGGTCGGCGGCGACTGGTACGACGTGTTCACCCTGCCGTCCGGCCGGTTGTGGCTGGTGATGGGGGACGTGGCCGGGCGTGGCCTGGCCGCCGCGGTCGTCATGGGTCGACTGCGCACCGCGTTGCGTGCCTACGCGCTGGACGACAGGACCCCCGCCGAGGTGTTGCGCCGGATGGACGCCAACGTGGAGCAGTTCGAGCCGGACGTGATGGCGACCGTGCTTTGCGCGACGTTCGAGCCGCCCTTCGACCTGCTGCACCTGTCCTCGGCCGGCCATCTCCCCCCGATGCTGGCACTCGCCGACCAGCCCGCGGTCATGCTGGACGTGCCGATCGACCCGCCGCTCGGAGTCCACGGCCGGTTGCACCGCCGGACGACGACGGTCCCGCTGCCGTCGGACGCACTGCTGCTCCTCTACACCGATGGCCTGGTGGAACGCCGATCCGCCTCCCTCGAGTCCGGCCTCGAGCGGCTTCGGTCGTCGATGATCGCCGCCCCGGCCGAGTCGGCGGTCATGGCGCTGTTCGCCAAGCTCGTGGGCAGCGAGGCGCTGGGCGACGACATCGCCATGCTCGCCGTGCGCCGGGTCGGCAGCTCCATCGTGCCGGCTCCGGCCGGCCCCGCTTCGGTCGAGTTCTACCCCAACGCAACGTAGGTACCAACGGCTCACGCCAGGTCCTCACCCGGCCGGCCTACCACCATCCCTTGCGCTTGGCCCAGACGAGCAGGGCGACCGGATGCGGACACCAGCCGAACGTCCACCCGAGTCGCCACCGTTCATCCAACCGCCAACGGTCCCACAGTGGTCGCGGGCACCGGGCGGCGTCCAGCGCGGGGGTGCGGCACGGCGTCGTTCGCCGCAGTCCACCCGGTGCGGATTGGCCGTGGACCGGGCGCATCCCCGGGTCCTACCGTCGGCTCATGCGGATCCGGATCATCGACGCGTTCACCGCCCGCCCGTTCGCCGGCAACCCTGCCGGGGTGTGCCTCCTCGACTCCGTCGCCTGGCCGGCGGAGTCGTGGATGCAGCAAGTCGCCGCGGAGATGCATCTGCCCGAGACCGCGTTCGCCCGTCCGCTGGCGGACACCGCCGAGGCGGATTGGGGACTGCGCTGGTTCACCCCGGTGATCGAGGCGAATCTGTGCGGCCACGCCACCCTGGCAACCGCGCATGCCCTGCACGCCGACCGGGGCGGGCCAGGCACGGTCCGGTTCGCCAGCCGCAGCGGGGTACTGGTCGCCCACACCGGTGCGGACGGACAGATCACCCTGGACTTTCCGGCTGCGCCGCTGACCGAGGCGCCGACTCCGGACGGGCTGGCGGAGGTGCTCGGGGTGAAGCCCGACGCCGCGTACGCCACCGGGGCGCTGGGCGACCTGCTCAGCGTGCTGCCGGACGAGGCCGCGGTGCGGGCGGTAGATCCGGACTTTGCCGCCCTGGCCCGGCTGACCCGCCGGGACGGTATCCGCGGCGTCATCGTCACGGCCGCACCATCCACTCCGGACAGTGGCTACGACTTCGTGTCCCGGTACTTCGCGCCGGCTGGCGGCGTCCCCGAGGACCCGGTGACCGGCAGCGCGCACACCGCGCTAGCGCCGTATTGGTCGAGCCGGCTCGGCCGGGACAGCCTCACCGGGCTGCAGGCCTCCGCTCGCACCGGCCTGGTCGGCACCACCGTGCGCGGTGACCGGGTCCACCTCGCCGGCACCGCGGTGACCGTGCTGGACGGCACGCTGCAGGCCGCCGCCGTTCGGGACGACCACCAAGCTCATCCGGACCCGGTGGACATGGCCGCCGAGAGGAACTGATCGAGGTCACCCACCTCTGCACTGGCCGGCGGAGCCGGCCGATCCGGATGGTCCTCGTCGTCGGGAGGCTCCCTCAGGATCGACTCGGCGATGTCGGCCGGCACCAAGGCGGCGACCCGGCCTCCGCCCTGGGTCAGGAAGGTGACCTTGCCGATAGCGGCGGCGGCCAGCAGAGGATCCAGGATCGGCGAGCCCGGCGGGATCTCCACGTCCGGATCGGTCGCGAAGACGAGGCTGGGCTCGGCCACCGGCCGGAGTATCACGTCGAACCGGACGGACGCGTTGTCGCCGACCGCACCCGCGAAACGAGCCCTGTTGGTGTGCCTGGGGAGCTTGGCGCCGCCGGAGATCATTGCCGTCCCTTCCCGGAGAAGTCGGATGACATCTATGTGATTCAGCATGACATCATGTCGCAGATGCGGTGCGGTGTCGAGCCGACACGGCCTAGAGTTCCCGGATGCCGGTCGAGGAGGTGACTCCGCACCCGCCGCGCCGGATCTGGCGGGCGGTCTCCACCCAGGCCTGGGCCGACGTGACGTTCCTGCACTGGCCGGTGCCGCCGGACCGAGTAGGCGGCAGGCTGCCACCCGGAGTCCACGTCGACGTGCTGGACGGGGTGTCCTACCTCGGCCTGGTCGCGCTGGCGATGCGCCGGGTCTCCCTGGGCCGGGGGCCGGCCATGCCGTACGCCGGGTCGTTCCTGGAGACAAACGTACGGCTGTACACAGTGGACGATGCCGGCCGGCGCGGCGTGCTGTTCCTGTCCCAGGACGCATCCCGGCTGGCCGCGGTGCTGGTCGGCAGGTGGGCGGCGGGGCTGCCCTACCGGTGGTCGCGGATGCGGCTGGACCGCCGGGACGGGCGGCTCGAGTACGGCTGCCACCGGCGCTGGCCGGGTCCGCGCCGCGCCGTGTCCCGGCTGGTCGTCGAGCCTGGTGACGCGATCGAGCCGGGGCCGCTGGAGCACTTCCTCACCGCGCGCTGGGGGCTGCACCTGGCCGGCCGGCGCGGGCGCACCCGCTACTGGCCGAACGAGCACCCGCCGTGGCGGTTGCAGGCGGCTGCCCTGCAGGCGCTCGACTACGACCTGATCGCCACCGCCGGGTTCGCCGACCTGGCCGGCACCCCGCCGGTGAGCGTCCTGTACTCGACCGGGACGCACGTCGCGTTCGGGGCGCCTCGGCCGATCCGATCGCCCTGACCGCAGGCCGTGCCGTCAGCCGGCCGGCCCGGCGGCGCGACCGGCGACCGTGTCCACGATCCTGGGCACCAGCAGGCTGAACCCGCCACCCAGGCAGAACCCGCCGAGCGCGTCGGAGAGCCAGTGCGCGTTGAGGTAGGTACGGCTCAGTGCGGTGGCGGCGGCCACCCCGATCGCGGCGTCGAGCCAGCGGTCCTGCCCCGGACCGGGCGGCAGCAGGGCGAGCGCCAGGCCGGGGCAGGTGGTCGCGGCGGCGATCGCGTGGCCGGACGGGTAGGACGTCTGCGTCGTCCTGACCAGCGAGTCCGCGGGCCGGGGCCGGTCGATCCGGCCCTTGACCGGGCCGATGCTCACCTCGCCGAGAGCGATCGTGGTCGCCCACGAGGCCAGCGCCCGCCACCGCCGCTGCCGGGCCAGCAACGCGGTCACCCCGATCCGGACGGTCCAGTCCACAGTGGTGCCGAGCGCGATGTCGAGCACCCGTGACACGGCCCCCAGTGACGGGCTGCGGTGCTGCTGCACCAGCCGGTACCAGCGTTCGTCGACCCCCTGGACGACCGCCCTAGTCGCGGGCAGCACGACCCCGGCGGTGATCACCGCGGCGGCGGCGAGCAGGCTGCCGCCCAGGCGGGCATCACCCCCCCGGCGGCCGGCGGGGCGGAGCTTCCGTTCCGGGTCGCGCACCGGCATGACCCTGATCATGTACTAGTCCGGGACCGCCCGCTGCGCCCGGGTCCGATCACCCGGCCGGCGCGGCCGCCGGCGCCGCCGGGTAACGTCGCTGAGCGTCGAGTGAAGGGATCGCGGCATGTCGGATCAGGCGCAGATCGGTGTCACCGGGCTCGCTGTCATGGGCCGCAACCTGGCCCGCAACTTCGCCTCCCACGGGCATCGGGTGGCGCTGCACAACCGGACGGCGGCACGCACCCGCGCGCTGGTCGATGAGCACGGCGCCGAGGGTTCGTTCCTGCCGGCCGAGACGGTGCCCGAGTTCGTCGGCTCGCTGGAACGGCCACGCCGAATCGTGATCATGGTGAAGGCGGGCGCGCCCACCGATGCGGTGATCGACGAGCTGGTCCCGCACCTGGAGGCGGGCGACATCGTGGTCGACGGGGGCAATGCCCACTTCGTGGACACCCGCCGGCGGGAGGCCGCACTGCGGGAACGCGGCCTGCACTTCGTGGGCACCGGGATCTCCGGCGGCGAGGAGGGCGCGCTGCGCGGGCCGAGCATCATGCCCGGCGGCACGACGGAGTCCTACCAGAGCCTCGGCCCGCTGCTGGAGTCGATCGCCGCGGTGGTGGACGGCGTTCCGTGCTGCACCCACGTCGGCCCGGACGGCGCCGGGCACTTCGTGAAGATGGTGCACAACGGCATCGAGTACGCGGACATGCAGCTGATCGCCGAGGCGTACGACCTGCTCCGCACCGGGCTGGGGATGCCGCCCGCGGAGATCGCCGAGGTGTTCCGGCAGTGGAACTCCGGCGACCTCGAGTCGTTCCTGATCGAGATCACCGCTGAGGTGCTGGGCCATGTCGACCGCGGCACCGGCCGGCCGTTCGTCGATGTGGTGCTGGACCAGGCCGAGCAGAAGGGCACCGGTCGGTGGACCGTGCAGTCCGCGCTCGATCTCGGCGTCCCGGTGAGCGGCATCGCCGAGGCGGTGTTCGCCCGCGCGCTGTCCGGCCACGCCGAGCAGCGGGCGGCGGCCCGCGGGCTGGGCGGGCCCAAGCCGGGATGGAGCCTCGGCGACGGCGACACGTTCGTGGAGAACGTGCGCCAGGCGCTGTACGCGTCGAAGGTGGTCGGGTACGCGCAGGGGTTCGATCAGATCACCGCGGGCAGCGCCGAGTACGGCTGGGACATCGACCGCGGCGCGATGGCCACGATCTGGCGCGGCGGCTGCATCATCCGGGCCCGCTTCCTGGACCGGATCCGGCAGGCGTACGACGAGACGCCGGACCTGCCCTCGCTGTTGGTGGCCCCGTACTTCCGGGACGCCGTCGGCGCCGGCCAGGATGCCTGGCGCCAGGTGGTCGCCGGGGCGGCCAGCGCCGGCGTGCCGGTGCCCGGCTTCGCCACCGCACTGTCCTACTACGACGGTCTGCGGGCCGAGCGGCTGCCGGCCGCGCTGGTGCAGGGGCTGCGCGACTTCTTCGGCGCGCATACCTACAAGCGGGTGGACCGGGGCGGCGTCTTCCACACGCTGTGGTCCGAGGACCGCTCCGAAGTGGACGCAGGCTAGCCGGAGAGGGCGATCACCGCGCCGCGGTGGTCCTCCAGCCGAGCCGGGCCGTCGGCCGCCGGTAGGGTGACCCGATCGCCGCGGACCCGGGTAAGCCGGCCGTCCGCGTCGACCAGCAGCAGCCCGTCGGCGTCCACCGCGACCAGCTCGCCGGGCATCCGCAGCAGGGCCGGGTCAGCCAACCCGGCGCTGACCGCCACCCGGCCGGCGCGCAGCCCGGCGAGCACGGCCGCCGCCGGGTCGTCGCCGAGCCGGTCGGTCGAGCAGGCCACCCAGGTGGTGGGCGACCCGGGCGGGGCGTCCGAGCCGGGCCGGTGGAAGTCGCTGCCCCCGATCGGGATCGCGCCGGGATGCCAGGCCAACCACCAGGCCAGCGGCCCGCCCCAGCGGCGGTCCAGCCAGGTCCAGTGCCAGATCTCGGCGAGCGGCGGGCGGCCGCGCATCGGCTGCCGCCAGGCGTTGTCGGCGGCCAGCGGATGGTTCACCGACAGCAGACCGCCACGCCGGTCGGCCTCGGCCAGCCAGTCGTCCGCCGGCCGGCGGAAGTCGACCCACCCGATGTCGCCGAACGCGTTCGCGTGGCCGAGGTCGGTGGTCACCTCCTGACCCGGCACCAGCAGCACGCCGGCCCGAGCGCCGGCGGCGGCCAGCTCGGCGTGGTGGCTGACCGTGTTGTGGTCGGTGACCGCGAGGAAGTCGAGGCCCCGGTCGTAGCCCAGCGCGGCCAGCTCCGGCACGGTGAGCGCGCCGTCCGAGTGCACGGTGTGCGCGTGCAGGTCGCCGGCGAGCCAGCGGGTGCCGGCGGGTGCCGGCAGCGCTCGGCGCGGCGACCCCAGCCGCGGCGGCCCCAGCCGCGGCGGGCGGCCCGGTGCGGCGGCGCGCGACGACACGGTGCCGAGCTCCGCGCCGGCCTCGGCGGCGACCGCATCCACCGAGCCGCCGGTGGTCGCGGTGACCGTCCACCGCACGCCCTCCGGGGCGACCCGGTGCAGGCCGAGCATCACCTGCCAGGTCCCCGGCTCCACCGGACCGGGCAGGTAGCCGGGGGTCGCGCGGTCCGACCCGATCGCGAACGCCGGCCGGGACGCGCCGGACCAGCCGCGAAACCCGGTCGGACCCAGGCAGCCCAGGTCGAGCACGCCGGCCTCCCGGTCGTAGCCGAGCGCGACGGCGACCGCGGCCGCCCCCGCGGGCACCTCGACCGGCAGGTACCGGTGCGCCGCCGCGGCCCGGTGGTCCACGGTCCACCGTCCCCGGTGGACGGTCCTGGTCACGGCGCGGCGGGTGCCGCCGCGGTCGGGGCGGCACCGGGGCCGACCAGCTCGCCGTCGCCGGCGCGGTAGCTCAGGGCCCGGCCCGGGGTCTCGCTGGAGGTCGGCGAGCTGACTGTGGCGGCCACCGTGCTGAGGCCCTAGCCGGGTGGGCAGTCGTACTCGAGTGGCTTCCGGGCCGAGCTGGCCACCACGCCGTCGACTGTGGTGGCGATCGCGTACCAGGTCATCGCCGTGTTCGTGGGCAGGCCGGTGGCGACGACCGACCACAGCGTGCCTTGCCGGTAGCTCATGGGCAGGTCGACCGGCTTCGCCGGGTCGGAGTACCAGCGGGCCATCACCTGCTGCGGCTGCGGCCCGGTGACGTCGGCGTAGAACGCGGCGCCCCAGGTGTTGGCCCGACCGCAGTCGCGGCTGGAGAGCGCCCAGCGGGTGGAGATCGTCGGTGTCGGCGGTGGGGGCGGCGGCGGCGTGGTCGGCGGTGGGGTGGCGGTCGTGGTGGCCGGAGCCGGCGTGGTGGGCATCGTCGTGGTCGGGACCGTGGTGCCGACCAGCGGAGAGGTGGCCAGGCTCAGCACCGCGGTAGGCGCCGGAGTGTCCGCCCTGGATGTCCCGATGGGCGTCGGTGTCGGCGTCGGCGTCGGGGTGGAGGTCGGGGAGTCGACCGTGGCCGGTCCGAAGCCGATCGAGCCGAGCGGCTGACCGGCGACCGGCGTTGGGGTCGGGCCGGGCAGCATGACCAGCCCGAGCACCAGCAGCACGACGACGGCCACCGCGGCTGCCACCGCCCACAGGCCGATCATCCGGCGGCGGCGCTCGCCGAATGGCCGGGGGAAGCCGTCCGGGCGCCACGGGCCGGCGCGTGCGGTCAGTGCCTGCCAGTCCGCGACCGGGCGAAGCTCGCCGCCGTCCCGCAGCACCCGGCGGCGCAGCGCCGGCGGAACGATCAGGAACGGGACGCCGGCCAGCAGCGCGGCCCCGCTGATCCGCAGCCGGCGCTGCTCGCCGCAGGTCGCGCATCGCTCCAGGTGCCGGACCAGCCGCTTACGCAGCAGGGGGGTGAGCCGGCCGTCCCAGTCGACCAGCAGCGCGTCCAGCTCTGGGCAGTCGTCCCGGCCGGTGCGGGCCAGCACCAGTGCGGACAGCGCCCGCTCCAGCTGGGTCCTGGCCCGGGAGAGCAGGGCCGCCGCGTGGTTCGCGGACACGCCCAGCGCGTCGGCCAGGTCGGCGCCCTCCAGACCGTGCCGAACGGAGAGGTCGAGCACCTCCCGCTCACCCGGGTTCAGCGAGGCGGCGGCCGACCAGACCAGCTCCCGCAGCTCGTCGGCACGAAGCGCCGCCTCCAGCTCGGGCGCGTCGTCGGTCACCTCGGTGGCCTCGTCCAGCCCCGCGGTCCGGCGCCGGTCCCGCAGCGTGCGCAGGCACTCGTTGCGGGCGATGGCGTACAGCCAGGGAAGCAGACGCTGCGGGTCACGCAGCTGGCCGACCCGCTCCCTGGCGATGAGCAGGGTGTCGTGTACGACGTCGGCGGCCGCGTCCCGGTCGTGCGGCAGTGACACGCTGTAAGTGAAGAGCCGGTCGGCGTAGGCGTCGTACGCCTCGGCAAGCCCGCGGGGGTCGCCGGCCGCCAGCAGGTCGACGAGCCCCGCGCCATCCACGTCCGGCACCGTAGCGCCTTGCGCGACGGGTGGGGGCCGGACCCCTCGAACCGGCCCCCCCACCCGACCGTCACCGCCCCCCAAGGGCGACGACGCCCCCGGCCCCACGGGATCACCCTGCGAGTCAGGGGCGGCGGCTGGCCGGCCGGATGAGCCGGCGCGCCGGCCGGAAGGCCAGCAGCGCGGTCGACCCGAAGATCACGATGCCGAGCAGCAGCCCGAGGGTGACCACGGTGCTGGACCAGCCGGCCCGGGTGGTCTGCCCGACCGGGCTGGTCGGGACCGGGCCGGACGCGGCACCCGCGGCGCCATGGGCCGGGCCGGCGTCCGGGAAGCCGGAGACCGGGCCGAGCCGGGCCGGCGCGGCGTTCCTCCCGCTGCCGGCGCGGGTGCCGGAGCCGGAGTCGGTGCCGGACCCGCCGCCGGAGCGGGTGTCGGAGCCGCCGCCGGCCGGGCGCGAGGTGGCTGCGCTCGGTGACGGCGTCGGACCGCTCGTCCCGGTGCCGGCGGTCGGGTCCGCGCCGGCGGTGGTCCGCGCTGTCAGCGGTAAGAGCCGCCACCCCCGCGCACCCCAACACCTTTCTCCAAGATTCTTTCAGTGGCGGTGGGTGGCGTCGGGCTGGCGCGGGTCGGCGGGGTGCTCGTAGCCGGGGGTCAGCCGGACCAGGGCGGCGTACTGGGCGTCCAGCCAGCGGGCGAAGGCGCGCTGGCGGGCGCGGTCGAGCAGGTGGGCGGCGATCCGTGGGCGGGCCCGCGGGTAGGGGAGTACGGCCGGCGGCTGCTCCGAGTCGACGGCGACCAGGTGCCAGCCGAGGGGGGTGCGCAGCGGGCCGGCGGTGACCGGAGGGCGGCCGGCGGCGCGGATCGCGGCCTGCACGGCGGCGGGCAGGGTCTCGGGGCGGGAGCTGACCTGCGGCGTGGCGGCCAGCCGGGCGGCGAGGGCGGACGGGTCCGCCGGGTCGTGGGCGTGCCGCAGCAGCCAGCGGGCCGGGCGGGAGAACTGGTCCGGGTTGGCCGCGTAGTACCGGCGGACGTCGTCCTCGGCGACCTGGACGTCGGCGGTGACCGAGTCGAAGACGGACCTGGCTGCGGACGAGGTGGCCAGCACGTCGGCGGCGGCGCTGCCCAGCAGCGCGGGCTCGGCGGGCGCCGGCCGGCCCGGGCGGTCGATCAGGCCCCGGGCGTCGCGCTCACGCTCCAGCAGCCGGCGCAGCACCACCCGCTGGGTCACCCAGCGACGCAGCTGCCGTGCCTCGGCGGTGCCGTCGGCCGGCAGCCGGGCGCCGAGCGGGCCGGCCCGCAGCCGATCCAGCTCGGCGGCCACCTCGGCGCGGGTGACGATCTGGTCGCCCACCCAGGCGGCGGCCGCGAGGGGAGTCATCGGCGGGGCGGGTCGACGGTCAGCCGGACCGAGTCGGTGTAGGCGACCCGCCCGGCGTACATCAGCTTGACCAGCAGCCACCAGCTGCCCGGCCGCGCGTCCGCCGGCACCGCGATCGGGAAGTCCAGCCGGGCGGTGCTGTCCGGGTCCAGCCACCGGGCGGCCGCCCGGCGCGGCGTGAGCTCCCAGGTGTCCACCGGTCCGACCAGGTGCGCGACCGCGTGCACCGGGCTGCGGAACCGGTTTTCGGCGACCGCGCGCAGCACCGCCCGCTCTCCCGGCCGCACCACCACGGCAGGCGTGTCCAGCCGGACGTCGACCTCGCCCGGGGAGATCGCCCCGCCGCCCGGCCCCGGCACGGTCACCGTGACCACGTCCTGGATCATCCGGCCCGCGTGCTCGATCGAGACGCCGATCAGGTGACCGCCGACCGCCGCGTCCGGTGGCGCGACGACGCGGACGGTCAGGTCTGCGTGCCCGCCGGGGCCGAGCCTCACCGGCCACTCCGCCGGTGTCACCGACCAGCGGGCGCCCGCGGTCACCCGGAGCAGGCCGGTCCAGTCCGCGTCGGTGAGATCCGAGGCGACGGTGACCGCGAGGTCGACCGGGCCGGTGGCGACCGCGCTGGTCGGGGTGGCGTGCACGGTCAGCGGAAGCCCGCCGGTCGGCGCCGGACCGACGTTGTGCAGCCAGTACCGGGCGTACTCGGTCGGGACCTCGGTCGGGGCCGGCTCGTCCCCGTCGCGCGCCTCGGCGGCGCCCGAGCCGCCAGCCGGCGGCGGCACGTCCAGCGCCGGAACGGCAACCACGGTGGCCACCTCGCAGCCGTCCAGCCGGACCGTGAACCCGCCCTCCTCGTCGACCGGAACCGGATCGCCCGTGCGCTCCAGCAGGTCGGCCGCGAACGCCGCCCGGAAAGGCGCCGCGGCCCGCACCCGGACCTCCGCCGGCCGCCCGTGCGGCTCGTACAGCCGCACCGCGATCGCGTCCCGCGCCGACATCGGGGCGACCGACCCGCGGGCCAGCGGGTTGCCGGCCGGCTTGACCGCGGTGACCATGGCCGCCCCTGGCGGGTCGACCGAGAGCAGCGAACCGGCCGGAGGCAGCGCGGCGGCGTCCGGCGCCGGACCCCGCACCCGGTCCGGCTCGACCAGCACCGCGGTCAGCGGCGCGTTGAAGCCGTGTCCGGATTGGACGAAGCCGGCCGACCGCCAGTCACCCGATCCGGAGGTCAGCGCGTACTCGAAGGAGTGCGTCCAGTGCTGCAGCTGGAACCCGGACCCGTCCGGGGCACGCCGCCGGGGCGGGTCGATCCACACCGCGGACGGCCATCCGGTGCAGGACCGCAGCAGCGACAGGTGCAGCGCGCCGCCCGGGTCGACCGCGAAGCCGGGCATCCCGCGGTTGACCAGCGCCACCGAGTAGTCGTCCAGGCCGGTCTCGGCGGCGTGCAGCGCGGTCGGCTGTCCGACCTGGACGGTCGCATCGGCGAGGTCGGCGGTGAGCTCGGCCACCGCCTCGGCCAGCGTCGCGTCGTCCCGGCCGGCGACCACCAGGACCGGCAGCGCGCGAGCGTCTCGCAGGTCGGCATCCGGGACCCACACCTCGGCCAGTGGCCGGGCGGCCGGCACCCAGATCCGGGCCCGGTCGGTGCCGGCCAGTTGGCGGTGCAGCTCGGCCAGGTACTCGGGGCTGGCCGCGGCCAGCACGGCCGCGGTGAACGCGTTCCGCTCCGGTCCACCGAGCGCGACCCGCACGTCGGGCAGGTTCGAGTCGACGTCGAGCAGGCCGTACCGGCTGCCGCTGTCCAGCGCGGCGGTCGAGGTCACCCCTGCCCGAACCAGCGCCACCACGAGGTCGCGCACCACCTGGTCGGCGACCAACCGCCGGTCGGCGACCACCTCCGCGACCCCGATCGCCCGGCCGACCGGGTCGGGCGAGCCGGGCAGCAGCACCCGGGCGGTCGACCCGACCCCGAACCAGGTGTAGGCGGGGTTGTCCAGGGTCCAGGGGGTGACCGCAGTGTCCACGTCGACGATGCCGAAGCCGCGGCCGACCACGGCGTCGCCGACCTCGCTGACCGGCAGTCCACCGTGGACGGAGGTGGGCCAGCGCAGCCGGATCAGCTGGTCGCTGCCGGTGAACTCGTCCAGCTGCGTCACGCAGTCCACCCGGCGCACGCCATCCCAGAGCGTGACCTCCTGGGTGTAGGCCACCGACTCGACCCGGCCGCGCACCACGACCCGCCGACCGACCGGGCACTGCGCCACCTGCACCCGGGCCGGCCGGGCGGCCGAGCCGGCCCGCGGCGGCCCGGTGGGCAGCAGGTGCCAGGGGCCCTCGCCGTACCGTGGGTGCTGCGCGTACTCGTCGTACACCAGCAGCTCGTTGCCGACCCGCCCGGCCGGGACGAGGTCGTGTCGGGTGTCCAGGTCGGTCAGCTCGACCACGCACCCGCCCCGCGCCGGGTCGACGGCGAGCCGGTAGTGCGCGTTCGAGATCGACACCGTGCCCGGCTCGGCCGGTCGCCAGCCGTGCCGGCCGACCGGCTCGGCCGACGGCCGCAGCCGGTAGCCGCGCCAGCCGGTCGCCGGGACGTCCCGGGCCAGGAAGACCAGCGTCGCCTCGGCCACCCCACCGCCCGGCCCGGGCAGCACGCCCTCCGCGAGGAACGGCACCTGGGCCCCGGCATCGTCGACAATGGACAGCCCCGGCGCGGCGAACGGTGGGCTGACCCGGACCCGGACCAGGTCGGTCCTTGTCCAGGACAGGCCGTTCACGACGACCAAGCCGGGGCCGGCCCGATCGTCCGCACCACCCGCCGGCACCGTCACCCGGGCGGCGAGCCGCCGGACCGCTCCGTCCCGCGCCTGTTGGGCCAGCTCCCACGCCTCCCGCCAGCCGGTGAGCAGGTCGATGTACACCTGGTCGGACTCGGAGCCGGTGATCCCGTCGTGGTGCGCCCCGTACACCAGTTGCCGCCAGGCCTTGTCCAGCGCCGCGGCCGGGTAGTCCACGCCGGACAGCGCGGCGAACGTGCCGAACCGCTCGGCGTCCGCCAGCAGCGGCTCGGCCCGCCGCTGCGCCTGCTTGGTGTCCACGAAGGACACGTCCTTGCCGGTGTAGATCGGGTTCATGTCCCGGGTCTGCGGTATCGGCCGCCGGCCGGCGGCGATCAGCTCGGCCCGGACCGCGGCGAAGAAGTCCCGAGGCAGCGCGCAGACGAACCGCGGCCAGGTGTACCGCCGGGCCCAGTCCCGGTGGATCTCGGTCAGCCACTTGTTCGGCGGCGAGTAGTCGGTGCCGACCGGCAGCAGCACGTTGCGGGTGGCGGCGACCAGCTTCAGCGTCCGGAACAGGCTGTACACCGCCTGCTCCGCCTCGTCCAGTGTGGACGCGGAGTCCATCCACCAGCCGGCCGAGTAGTGCGCCGGCATGTACGACGTGAGCAGGCCTCGGCCGCTCGGCGCGACCCACTCGAACTCGCTGGGGAACTGCATCACCCGGGCATCCCGCATCGGCTCGGACGGCCTGGTCTGCAGCGGGCCCCACTGGTGGAACGGCCCACGCGCCCACGAGCTGGAGCTGAGACCGGCGTCCGCGGCGAGACCGGGGAACTGCGGGTCGTGCCCGAACACGTCCAGCTGCCAGGCGGTGGCCGGCTGGCCGCCCAGCACTCCGCGCTGGAACCCGAATCCGTGCACCAGGTTGCGGATCGTCGTCTCGGCCGCCGTGAGGTTGGTGTTCGGCTCGTTGTACATCCCGCCCATCAGCTCGCACCGGCCCTCGGCCAGCAACCGGCGCAGGTAGGCCCGGTCCGCCGGGCAGGAGTCCCAGTACGGCTTGAGGTAGTCGGTCTCGGCCAGCACGAACCGGTAGTCCGGGTCGTGCCGGGTCAGCTCGAGGTGGGCGCGGACCAGGTCCATGCCGGCGTGCTGGAAGGACATCCGCGGCGATCCGACCCAGTCCAGCGCGTCCCAGGTGGTGGTGTAGGCGGCCTGGGTGTTCCACCACACCGGGTCGTAGTGGAAGTGCGAGACGAGGTACATGGTCCAGCCGGGCTCGGCGACCGTCAGGACGCCGGCACCCTGCGCTTGCGGGCTCGCCTCGTCGGCGGGCGTGGCGAGCACCGTCACCGGGATCTCGGCGCCGATCGGGATGCCGGCCGCGACCCGCACCGGTACCTCGACCGGGACCGGTTCGCTGGTCAGCTCGACCGGCACCGGCGCCGGGCAGGACACCCCGGCGCCGTCGGCTCGGACCACCGCGCGACCCGGCGGGCCGGCCAGCGCGACCCGCAGCAGCTGGTCCGGCGAGTCCGGCGAGCCGACGAACAGTTCGGTGGACTCGACCGTGACGACGCGCACCCCTCCACCTTAGGATCCATGAACCAGTCGCCGTCGCCATCCGTGTCACTCGGCGATCAGGGGGGTGTCGGAGTGCACAGCGCGCTCACCGTAGGACCACGTCGGGCCGGCCGGCTGCTGGTCCCGGCCGGTGCCGGCGCCGTGGCGGCCGTCGCGGTGGGCGTCTTCGGCGCCCGGCACCACCCCGGCAAGCTGAGTTACGACCTGGGCTTCTCGTCGCTGTTCGCGATGAAGGTCTGGCTGGCGGTCGGGGTTGGGGTGCTCGCGCTGCTGCAGCTGCTGAGCGCGCTGTGGATGTTTCGCCGGCTGCCGCTCGGCCGGCCGCCACGCTGGATCGGGGCCGCCCACCGCGCCACCGGCACGCTGGCGTTCCTGGTCAGCCTGCCGGTCGCGTACGCCTGCCTGTACGTGCTCGGCTTCCAGCACTCCAGCGCCCGGGTGCTGGCCCACTCGCTGCTCGGCTGTCTCTTCTACGGCGCGTTCGTCACCAAGGTGCTCACCTTGCACACGTCCCGGCTGCCCCGGTGGGCGTTGCCGGTGGTCGGCGGGGTGCTGTTCACCGTGGTGATCGCCCTGGTGCTCACCTCTGCCGCCTACACGCTGGCCACCGAGGGCTCGCCCGGGTACTGACTCCGACCGGCCGGTCGGCGAGTCAGCCGGTCACCGCGCTGATCGCGGTCAGGAAGACCTGCCCGATGTCGCGCGGGTCCGGGGCGTCGAACGACAGCCCGTCGGTCGCCCTGGTGATCTGCGCCAGCACCGCCGAGTCGGCGTCCCGGCCGTACGCGATCGAGACGATGTGCACCGGCTTGAGCAGCGAGTACCGGGACTTGAGCGCCCGGAGCAGGCCGGGCAGGCCGACACTGGTGTCGTCCTCGTTCTTCCCGTCGGTCAGCACGACCACCGCGTTCACGTAGCCGGGCTGGTAGGCGGCGGTGGCCGACTGGTACGCCGCGAGCACGCTGTCGTAGAGCCCAGTGCCGCCGTGCGGTCGCATCGCGGCGTACGCGGCCACCGAGGCCTTCCGGCGGTCCACCCCGGGCTTCACCGCCCCGCCGGCCGGGCCCAGCGGCACCAACTGCTTGTAGTCCCGCCCCGGCGCCAGGTCCGTGGAGAACTCCCACAGTCCGATGTGGTCGGAGTCCGCGAAGAGCCGCAGCGACGCCCCCGCCGCCTCGAGCGTGATGCCCAGCTTCGTCTTGTTGGTCCCGGCCACCTTCTCCATCATCGACCCGGACACGTCGATCAGCGCCAGGACGGACACCCGCTGGGTGAACAGCCGCCACACCGCCTGCGCGGTGGCCGCCCCGTCCGGATGGCGGGCCGGCACGGCGGGCAGCGTCCGGGGGTCCAGCCCGCGGTCGACGCCACCGAGCTCGGGGCCGGCCACCCCGTCCGCCCGCCGCAAACCGAAGGACGCCAGCCGGGCCTGCACCTCGGGCGAGACCAGCCAGGCGCGGAAGTCGGATGCGGCCCGGTGGTCGAACCCGTCGACCCAGCTTCCGTTCGGGATCACGAACGGGTAGTCGGCGGCCAGCGTCCCGCCGAGCGGGTACAACGCCCGCAGCAGCACCGGCGGGCCGTCCATGTTGTACTTCCACACGTCCTTCTCGTACGCCCCGACCAGGCCGAACGTGGTGAGCATGTCCTGGGTGCTGGGTGCCGCGCCGGCCTCGTCGAGCAGCTGGGGGGAACTCGGCGCGGTCTTGGCCATGGACCGGGCGAACAGCAGCAGGCCCTGCTTCGCCTCCGGCTTGGTGAACGTGCTGCGGTCGACGTCCTGGGCCGGGGTGGCGGTCACCGCGCCGGCGGCGGCCACCAGCAGGCTTGCCCCCAGCGTGCTGTGGGTCGGGTCCGCGGTGGAGAACAGCACCTTTCCCCACTCGTCGTGGCCGATCTTCTGCTGTCCCCAGCCGCTCGGGTCGCGGGAGAGCAGCAGGTAGTCGCCGAGCTGCGGGGTCTGACCGGCCGGGAACACCGGGCCGAGGGCACGCACCGCGTCGTTCGGGGCGGCGATGACGATCGGGGAGGTCGCCACCGGTGCACCCCGCGCCGGCAGCACCTTGGCGTTCGCGGGTCGGGCCCGGACCAGGTCCAGCGCGGTGCTCGACTCGGCCACCCAGGCATCAGGCGGCGGCCCGCCGCCCGGCCACGGCACCGGCTGCAACGCCTGCTGCGCCTGCAGCGGCGTCATCTCGCGTATCGCAACCGCGACGCACTGCCCGCCGATCATGCGGTGCGCATCGGTGTAGCTCTTGGCGAGCGGGGTCAGCCAGTCGACCGCGGAGGTGTCGGCGCCGACCGAGATGGTGGTGGTCGGCCCGGGGCAGGAGGCGCGCCCCGCAGTCGGGGTGGAGCCGACCATCCGCACGGCAGCCACCGACCCGGCGAGGACCGCGACCAGGATCGCCGCCAGTAATGCCGGCTCGCGGCCGAGGCGGTCGAATGCTCTGCGTTTCCTGTGTCGTCCCATCCGCGCTGGGGCACTCCCGGCCCGGGCGTCCCGCCGCGGATGCAGCGGGCTTGAGGTGCCCGCCAGGAGCGTGGAACGGAGGGACCGCGTTGTCAAACTGGGCCAAAGTGGTGTAACGGATGAGGATCACTCGACTACATAGAGTGATAGGCAGTTCGACGAGCTTATCTTACCGAGAGTCACTGAGTTAGCCGATGTTCACTCCGCCGAGTGGTCAGCGGGATGTAGGCCGGACGGCCGCAACTTCGCTGCGGAGTTGCCTCGCCTGGCAGGTCGTTCCGTACCATCAGTCGACCTCGCCGGCCAGCGCCCGGCGCCGGAGTGTTCCGCTCTACCTGACCTGCAGGAGGTCTCCGCGTCGTGACACATGTGCGCCACGACGGGGGACCCCGGGGCAGTGGCCGGGCACCTGCCGGCGCCGGGTCCGTGGACGACGACCCAGGTCGCGAGCTGGACGAGATGCTCAGCCGGTGGGCGCACGAACGCGACACTCTCTACCAGCAGGATTCGTCCTGGTTGGACGAGCTGCGCACCGGCGAGTTGCGCACCGGCGAGCTGCACAGCCCGGGCGGACCGCCCACCACGGATCATGGGCCGGCTCGGAACGGCCGGCAGGGCTCGGGCGACGGTCGGCATGCCGCTCCGGAGCAGGATTCGCCCGCGCAGCCACCGCCGGCGGTGCCGTCCGGGCTGCCGGTGACCGGGGCACCGGGATCGCCTGAACTGCTCCCGCCGGCGGATGCGTTCGGCGCACCCGAGCCTGCCGGCAGGTTGCCGGCAGACCACCCGAGCTACCCCGGTCCGCCGCCGGTGCGCTACCCCGGGCCGGATCCGGCCGGGTGGTCGCAAGGTAGGCCGAGAGGCCGACCGGATCAGGGGCCGGGCGGCCCGAATGGTTACCCGGCGTCCGATCCGTACCGCCAGCCGGGTGATCATCCCGGGCCGGCGGACCTTCAGCAGGCTCTGCTCGGCCCACCCCGCCCGCTGCCCCCGCCGCATCAGGCTCCCCGGTCGGACGACGCGGACCCGGGTCTCCTCACCCACCGTGACACCGGGCTGCTGACCCACCATCCGGGTCCCGCGCCGGTGCCGGTGCGGCTCGCCGGTCCGGTGGGCCTCCCGCCGCCCGGCCTGGTCGGGGCCGACTACCCGGGTCACCGGCCCTACCCGGCCGCCGAGTCCGACTACTCGCCGGGCTACCCGGACAGGCCGTTCTACCCCGGGGACCCGGGCGAGCCGGGTTACCCGGCGGAGCCCGGCTACCTGCCGCCGTCCGGGCCACGGCACGGCCGGCACCGGCGCGGCGGGTCCCGCTGGCTGCGGATCGTCGGCTGGATCGGCGCGATGCTCGGCGTGCTGGTCGTGGCGGTCGCGGGCTGGGGGTACTACGAGTACCGCAGGCTGTCCGGGAACGTGCACCGCATCGACGCGCTGGCCCCGAACGACCCGGCGATCCGGGACGCCGCCAAGCAGCGCAACGCGGAGAACTTCCTGCTGATCGGGTCGGACACCCGGGCCGGGGCGAACGGCAGGTACGAGAACACCGCCGGGCAGGTCGTCGGCCAGCGGTCGGACACGACGATCCTGGCCCATCTGTCCCCCGACCGGGACAAGGCGATCCTGATCAGCATCCCGCGCGACTCATGGGTGGACATCCCGGCCTGCCGGAAGCCGGACGGCTCGGTGAGCCGGGCCGGCGCGGGCATGTTCAACTCCGCGTTCGAGACCGGCGGTCCGAAGTGCACTGTCCTCACCGTGCAGAAGCTGACCGGGGTCTCGATCAACCACTACGTGCAGGTGGACTTCACCGGGTTCAAGACGATGGTGGATGCGCTCGGCGGGGTGAGCGTGTGCTCCCAGCAGGATGTGTACGACAAGGAGAGCGGGCTGCGGTTGCGGAAGGGCCTGCAGGTGCTGCGCGGGGAGCAGGCGCTGGCGTACGTCCGGGCTCGCAAGCACATCGGGGACTGGTCCGACCTCGGCCGGATCCAGCGGCAGCAGAGGTTCCTCGGCGCGATGATCCGGAAGGCGACCAGCACCCGGTTGCTGTTCAACCCGATCGCGCTGACCCGGTTCCTGGAGGCGGCGACCAGGTCGCTCACGCTCGACCGGAGCACGTCGTTCGGCGATCTGAAGACGCTCGCGGACCAGGTCCGCAATCTCGACCCGAAGCGGGTCACGTTCCTCACCGCGCCGATCGCGAACGCGGACTACACCCCGCCCGGGCAGGCTGGGGGCGGTCGGGTGCTGCTGGACACCGTCGCCGGCCGGCGACTGTGGGACTCGATCATCAACGACAAGCCGGCGCCGGGGAAGGGGGCGGCCAAGCCCCCGGCCGGGCCGAAGATCACGCTGACAGTGGCGCCGGGCGATGTGTCGGTGCGGGTGCTCAACGGGGTCGGCGTGCAGGGGCTGGCTCGGCGGACTGCGGCGGATCTGACGAGTGCCGGGTTCGCGGTGACGGACACCGGCAACAGCGCGACCCCGACGAACGTGAGCGTGGTGCGCTACGCGCCGGGGCGGGTGGACGCGGCGCGGACGCTGGCGGCGGCGGTGCCGGGGTCGGTGCTGCAGGAGGACGCGAGTCTCGGTCGGACCATCGTGCTGGTCGCCGGGCAGAGTCCGATGAAGGTGTCGGCGGTGCAGGTGGGGGACGCGGCGGCCGCCGCCGCGAGCAGTCGGCCACCGGCGCCCGTGGCCAGCCCGAAGCTGCCGGTGTCGATGAGTGCCGCGGACGCGTCCTGCGGTTAGAACGGTTGGCCCGTCTTACGTCGTGGCGCGGACGATGAGCTCGACACCGAGGGTCACGTGCTGGGCCGATCCGCGTCCGTGGCTGTCTCGGATCCGTGGGCTTCCCTCAGCGGCGTCTATCGTCTATCGTCGATTGTCGATGGAATCGCAGAATGCGCTGGACACGGCAACCGCGACGGAGTATGCGCGCTGGTTCAGGGCGCTCGCGGATGGGACGCGGGTGGAGATCGTGTCATTGTTGGCGCGGGCCGCGCGGCCGATGAGCGTCGGGGAGATCGTGGGGCTGGTGGGGGTGGGGCAGTCCACCGTGTCCCACCACTTGAAGATCTTGGCCGAGGCGCGGTTCGTGCTGGTGCAGCGGCGCGGGACGGCGAGCCTGTATCGGATCAACGAGGCGTGTGTCGAGTGTTTCCCCACTGCGGCGGATGTGGTGATGGGCCGGCCGGTGCCGGCGCGCCCCGGCGCAGGTTGCTGAGCGGGGAGGTGGTGGGATGGCGGACTCCACCGTGGAGCGATATTCACGGCTGGCCCGAGAGGCCATGGCCGGGGCGCGGCCGGTGGATCTGTGCGGCACCGGCGCGGGCCCGGACTGCCTGGGGTCGGCGTGCTATCCGGATCTGGGTGGGGTTCCGGAGGCCGCCGTCAGGGCGAGTCTGGGGTGCGGCAACCCGCTGGCGGTGGCCGACATCCAGACCGGCGAGACGGTCCTCGATCTCGGTTCGGGTGGCGGGCTCGATGCGCTGCTGTCGGCTCGGCGGGCCGGCCCCGGCGGGATGGTCTATGGGGTGGACGCCAGTCCGGACATGCTGGCGCTGGCTCGGGCGAACGCGGCGGAGGCCGGGGTACGGAACGTCGAGTTCCGGGAGGGCACGATCGAGCAGTTGCCGCTGCCGGATGGTCACGTCGACGTGGTCATCTCCAATTGCGTGATCACTCTCTCGGTGGACCGACTGGCCGTGCTGGCCGAGGCTTTCCGAGTGTTGAGGCCTGGTGGGCGGCTAGGCATCACTGATCTCGTGGTGGGCGAGCCGGGTGAGTACGTCCAGGATCTGGTGGCTGCCGGGTTCGTGGCGGCGTCGGTGACCCCGACCCACCGGGTTGGCGAGGGGTCGCAGTCGGCGATCGTGCGGGCCGTCAAGCCGGCCGCTCCGCACCGGGCGACGATCCGGCCGATGCGTGCTGCGGATGCGGGCCAGGTGCTGGCGATCTACAAGGCCGGGCTGGACACCGGCGAGGCCAGCTTCGAAACCGCGGTGCCGAGCTGGGAAGGGTTCGACAGGGCCCGGCTTCGGCTGCACCGGCATGTCGCGGTCGAGACCGGCCCGGGGCGGCTGCTCGGGTGGGTGGCCGCGGTTCCGGTGTCCGATCGGTGCGTGTATGCCGGGGTGGTGGAGCACAGCGTGTACGTGGATCCGGCCGCCTGGGGCCGTGGGGTGGGCGCCGCCTTGCTGGCCGCACTGATCGGGTCCACGGAGGCGGCCGGCATCTGGACCATCCAGTCCGGGGTGTTCCCGGAGAACGTGGCCAGCCTGCGGCTGCACGAGCGGGCCGGGTTTCGGGTGGTGGGCGTCCGGCGGCGGGTGGGGCGGCACGTCCGACCGGACGGGTCCACGCGGTGGCGGGACGTGCTGCTGATCGAACGGCGCAGCGCGGTCGCCGGCGTGGACTGAGCCGTCAGCCCGCCCTGCCGGACGGCCGCACGACGACCGCCTCGGCGGCGACCTCGACGCCCGGGTAGAGCAGCCGGACGGTGAACGTGCCCACGGCCGCGCCGCCGACCTGGGCCAACAGGTAGCCGGCGACGGAGGCGGGGGCGATACCGGCGAAGGTGTCGGTGAACGCTCGGGCAATGGTCACCGCCGGGTTGGCGAACGAGGTCGACGCGGTGAAGAAGTAGGCGGCGGCGATGTAGCCGCCGACGGCGGCCGCGGCCAGCGCGGCGCGGCCGGTGCGAGCGAGCGCGAACACGACCGCGACCAGGCCGGCCGTGGCGACCACCTCGGACAACCACAGATGTCCGGCGCTGCGGCGGGTGGTCGACCAGGAGACCGCGGGCAGCGCGAACATGAGGTTGGCCAGGACCGCGCCGGCGATCCCGCCGAGCACCTGGGCCGCGGCGTAGCCGCCGACGTCCGGCAAGGTCAGCCCGGTCCCGTGCCGCCGGCCCAGCCACCAGTCGGCGAGGCTGACCAGCGGGTTGAGATGTGCTCCGGACACCGGGCCGACCAGCAGGATGATCACCGCCAGGGCGGCGCCAGTGGCTCCGGCGTTCTCGGCCAGCTGCAGGCCGACGTCGGACGGGGACAGCCGGGCGGCAGCGATCCCGGAGCCGACCACGGCGGTGACCAGCAGCCCGGTGCCGATGGTCTCGGCGGCCAGTCGCCGAGCGAGCGGCGGCCGGACCGGGACCGGCCCGGTCACGCCGGCTCCCCCGACGCACCGACCACCTGGTGGCCGCGGACGGCCCGTTCCCAGGCCTGGGCGGCGATGCCGGCGTCGCTGCCGCCGACCACGAGCAGGCGCATGTCGCGAGGCTCCGGTCAGCCGGCGGCGGGGACGTTCAGCTCGGTCAGCAGGTGGCGGACGCGGCGTTCGATCTCGTCCCGGATCGGCCGGACGTCCTCCAGGTCGAGGCCGGCGGGGTCATCGAGCACCCAGTCCTGGTACCGCTTGCCCGGGTAGACCGGGCAGGCGTCGCCGCAGCCCATGGTGATGACCACGTCGGCGGCGCGGACCACCTCGTCGGTCCACGGCTTGGGGAACTCCTTCGAGATGTCGATGCCCCGCTCGCGCATCGCCTCGATCGCGGCCGGGTTGACCTGGCTGGCCGGCTCCGAGCCGCCGGACCAGGCCACCGCCGCGTCGCCGGCCAGCTGCTGGAAGAACCCCATGGCCATCTGGCTGCGCCCGGCGTTGTGCACGCACAGGAACAGCACGATCGGCTTCCCGTCGGTCACGTGACCCTCCACCTTGGCCAGCGCCCGCAGCCGCTGCCGGGCGAACCGCTCGGCCAGCAACGGCAGGAACGTCGGGACGGTGGCCACCTCGGCGAACTGGTCGTAGCTGGAGTACAGGAACCGCTCGATGGTCTCCCGGCCGAACACCTCGACGAACTCGTCGCCGAGGATCCGGGCCGCCGACAGCAGCGCGTACTGCTGGTCGATCGACAACGCCGGCCGCTCGTGGGTCCCGGTCACTGCGCCCTCACCCCTGTCTCGCCATGCGGCAGCCGGACGACCGGCGCCAGCCGGTCGACCCGCTGCTCGAGGTCGGTGTACGCCTGCTCGAACGCCACGGTGGTGCCGGCGGCCACCGGGTCGGGGACCGACCAGTGCAGCCGCTGCCCGCCGCCGCCCAGCTCCTCGTAAGCGCTGTCGCACACCGCTACCAGCAGGTCGCCGGGCCGTACCACATCAGCCGTGCGGGCGGTGCGAGCGTCCCGAAGGGACAGTCCATGCCGGTGCGCCACCCGCACCGCGGTGCGGTGCACCCGAGTGGCCGGCCGGGTGCCGGCGGAGGCGGCCGGCACCCGGCTGCGTCGGGCCCACAACGCCGCGGCGAACTGGGAGCGGGCCGAGTTGTGCGTGCACACGAACACCACCCGGGGTGCGGCCAACGCCACGGCCGGCACCGACGCGGCCAGCGCGTCGGCCATCAGCCGCAGGTAGGTCCGCCGCCGATCCGCCTCCGACCGGGACCGCGCCACCAGGCCGGCTTCCTCCAGCACGTTTAGGTGGTGGGCCAGCAGGTTCGACGGCAGGCCGAGCGCCTCGGCCAACTCACCCGGTGACCGGTCGCCGAACGTCAGCTCGTCGACGACGGCCAGCCGGGCCGGCTCGGCCAAGGCGCCATGCACCGCGGCGCGGCGCCGGAGGTCGGCGTTCCACTCACTTGACATTGAGTCAATAGTCGTTGAGTGAGTGGAACGCCATCAAGGCCCCTGGGTCACCCGAAGCGGCCCGTGATGTAGTCCTCGGTCTTCTTGTTGCTCGGGTTGCTGAAGATCTTCTGAGTGTCGTCCATCTCGATCAGCTTGCCCGGCCTGCCGACCGCGGCCAGGTTGAAGAACCCGGTCCGGTCGCTCACCCGTGCGGCCTGCTGCATGTTGTGGGTCACGATGACGATCGTGTACCGCTCCTTGAGCTGGCCGATGAGGTCCTCGATGGCCAGCGTGGAGATCGGGTCGAGCGCCGAGCAGGGCTCGTCCATCAGCAGCACCTGCGGCTCCACCGCGATCGCGCGGGCGATGCACAGCCGCTGCTGCTGGCCGCCGGACAGGCCGGCTCCCGGCTTAGCCAGCCGGTCCTTGACCTCCTCCCAGAGGTTCGCCGAGCGCAGCGACCGCTCCACGGTCTGGTCCAGGGTGGACTTTCGGGTCCGGCCGGCCAGTTTGAGCCCTGCCACCACATTGTCGTAGATAGACATGGTCGGGAACGGGTTCGGCTTCTGGAAGACCATCCCGATGGTGCGCCGGACGTTCACCGGGTCCACAGCGGAGGCGTAGATGTCCTCGCCGTCCAGCAGCACCTTGCCCTCGACCCGGGCGCCGGGGATGACCTCGTGCATCCGGTTCAGCGTGCGCAGCACGGTCGACTTGCCGCAGCCGGACGGGCCGATGAACGCGGTCACGCTGCGCGGCTCGATCGTCATGGAGACGTCCTCCACGGCCAGGAAGCTGCCGTAGTACGCGTTCATCCCGGACAGGTCGATGCTCTTGGCCATGTGCGGTCCCCTAACTCCGGACCCGAGCGAACCGGGCGACGAGCCGGGCCAGCAGGTTCAACAGCCCAATGATGACAATCAATGCCAGCGCCGCACCCCAGGCCCGGCGAAAAGCCGGCGCGTCGGTGTTGCCCACGGCCACCTGGAACTGCTCGAAGATGAACGTCGGCAGCGACTCCTGGGCGTGCGGGGTGGACTGGCCGGCGAACGGGTTCGTCTCGATCCGCTGGTTGATGCCGACGAGCAGGAGCAGCGGCGCGGTCTCGCCCATGATCCGGGCCACGCCCAGCATCAGGCCGGTGACGATGCCGCCGAGCGCGGTGGGCAGCACGACCCGCAGGATCGTGCGCCACTTCGGTACGCCCAGCGCGTAGGCCGCCTCGCGCAGGTCGTTCGGCACCAGCTTGAGCATCTCCTCGGTCGCCCGGATCACCACCGGCAGCATGAGGATGAACAGCGCCAGCGACCCGGCGAAACCCGACTTCTGGAAGCCGAGCACCAGGATCCAGGCGCTGTAGATGAACAGCCCGGCGACGATCGACGGCACGCCGGTCATCACGTCGACGAAGAAGCTCACCGTGCGGGCGAACGGCCGCCGCCCGCCGTACTCCACCAGGTAGACCGCGGCCAGGATGCCGAGCGGGGCGGCGATCGCGGTGGCCAGCAGCGACTGCTCGAAGGTGCCGATGATCGCGTGGTAGATGCCGCCGCCGGGACCGTCCGGGTCCACCCGGAACATCGACGTGGTCAGGAACTTCGAGGTGATGACGCCGATGCCCTGCTTGACGGTATACCAGGTGATGATGACCAGCGGCGCCGCCGCGAGCAGGAAGGCGACGACGACGAACGTGGTGAACAGCCGGTCCTTCGCCTGCCGGCGGCCCTCGAACCGGAAGCTGACGACCGTCTGTGCCACGACGTAGACCAGGGCTGCCACCACGACGAAGTCGGCGACACCCTGCATCGGCGTGACCGCGAACAGCCCGAGGGTCAGCAGGACCGCCGCTGCGGCCAGCGCCGGGAGGGCGTAGCCGGGCAGCCTTCGACCCTGCAGCCTGGTCGGCGGCCGCCCGCTCGGCCGGGTCGTCCGAGAGTCCAGTACCGCCATCGGCTCAGGTCACCTTCCGCCGGCGGATGATCAGGTTCGCGCTGAAGTTGACCGCCAGCGTGATCACGAACAGGCACAGGCCCGAAGCGATCAGCGCGCCGGTGCCGACCGTCCCGGCCTCGCCGTACTTGAGTGCGATGTTCGAGGCGAACGTCACGCCTCCGTTCTCTGTGATGTGCACGTTGATGTCGTACGCGGAGGCCAGGATCAGGGTCACCGCCAGCGTCTCGCCGAGTGCGCGGCCCAGCCCGAGGATGGATGCCGACACGACACCGCTCTGGCCGAACGGGAGCACCGCGGTGCGGATCATCTCCCAGCGGGTGGCGCCGAGCGCCAGTGCCGCCTCCACCTGCTCCCGCGGCACCTGCCGGAACACCTCGCGGGAGATCGACGAGACGATGGGCAGGATCATGATCGCGAGCACCACTCCGGCGGTGAAGTCGGACAGGTTGTTCGGGAGGCTGGACGGTCGGTAGTGGAAGATCACGGTCCAGCCCAGCCACTTGTCGAGCCACAGGACAAGGCCGGTCATATGCGGCGCCAGGAAGGCGAAGCCCCACAGGCCGTAGACGATCGACGGCACGGCCGCGAGCAGGTCGACGAAGTAGCCGAAGCCGGCGCTGACCCGGCGCGGGGCGTAGTACGTGATGAACAGGGCGATCCCGATGGCGACGGGCACTGCGATGATCATGGCGAGGAAGCCGGTGACCAGGGTGTGGAACAGCAGTGCGGCGATCCCGAATGTCGGCTTGCCGCCGGACGTGTTCGCCTCGGGCAGCCAGTGGCTGGTGGTGAAGAAGCTCGTCGAGTCGGCGCGGATCGCCGGGATGGCCTTCAGCACCAGGAAGACGGCGATCCCGGCCATGATCGCAAGCACGGTCGCGCCGGCCGCGAGCGAGATCCCCCGGAACACCCGATCTCCCGGCCGGAGCGCCTTGCCGCTGATGTCGGACGCCGGCGGTCGGGTGAGGGATGGCGCCTGGGACGCCGCAATCGTCGGCTCGCTCACGGCCTGCTCCTCCGCCGGGTGTCGGCCCTGGCGCCAGACTGGCACGGGTGCGCCCCGCCGCTCAAAGCGGCGGGGCGCACCTGCGGCCTGCCCTTCAACGAGGCGTTGATCAGGACGCGCCGAGCGCGCCGACCGACGCCCGGACCTTCGAGATCAGATCGGCCGGGAGCGGAAGATGGCCGATCGGGGCGAGCAGTGCCTGGCCCTCGTCACTCGCGGTGAAGGTGAGGAACGACTTGACGAACTTCGCCTGGTCCCCGGGCAGGCCCTTGGTGCAGGTGATCTCGTACGTCACCAGGATCGCCGGGTACGCGCCGGCTTCCTGCAAGCCGTAGTTGATCTTGACCTTGATGTCCTGGCCGGTCGCCGAGATCTCGGACTTGGACAGCGCCTTGCCGACGCTGTCCGGCGAGATCTCGACCGGACCGGCCCCGACGTCCAGGAGCGCGGGAGTCAGGTTGTTCTTCTTCGCGTCCGGGCCGTCGGCGTAGCCGATCGCCCCGTCGGCGCCCTTGACGTTCTGGATGACGCCGGGGTTGCCCTTGCCGCCCACGCCGCCGGGCGCCTTCCAGGCCTTGCCGGTGCCGTAGGTCCAGTCGGCCTTGTCCTGCGCGTCGAGGAACTTGGTGAAGTTGTCGGTGGTGCCCGAGTCGTCCGAGCGGTGTACGGCCGTGATCGTCTTGGCCGGCAGGCTCACCCCGGGGTTCGCCTTGGCCAGCTCCGGGTCGTTCCACCTGGTCAGCTTGCCGGCGTAGATCTTGGCCAGGATCTGCGGGGTGACCGTGAGCTTGTCGACCCCGGGCAGGTTGTAGACGATCGACACCGGCGTGGCGACCATCGGGATGTTGACCGCCGGGCCGCCGCCGCAGCGCTTGTCGGCCGAGCCCTGCTCGGTGTCCTTCAGCACCGAGTCGGAGCCGCCCACCGGGAACTGGCCCTGGATGAACTGGGTCACCCCGAAGCCGGACCCCTGGGAGTCGTAGTTGATCGCGGCGTCACTGCATTTGTTCTCGTAGGCCTGGATCCAGGCCGTCATGGCAGGCTTCTGAGCGGAGGAGCCGCCGGTGGACAACGTCCCCGACGCGCAGTCGGCGGCGCCGGCAGACGTGCCGCCACCTCCGCTCGAGGTGGACGTCGTGTTGTCCGACCCGCATGCGGACAGCGCGAGGGCGCCCGCCACGAGGCCGGCGACGAGGCCGTACCGCTGGAGCTTCACAAGGGTGTCCCTCCGGGAGGTTGCGAGCAGGTCAGCCGCCCGGCGTGGGAGCCGGCGACGACCGCACGGTAGGGAGACCAGGTTGCCGACCGTGTCAGCCCACATGAACGACCGTTGAACATGCCGCTACGTCACCGCGACGGGACCGCCGCCGGCCGGTGACCGTCGGGTGAACGAGCCGGCGCCGGGCAGGTCAGCCCTGGGTGCCCGCGGCGGGCTGCGACCGGCGGTACTGGACGTCGACGTCCCACCGGGTGAAGCCGAGCCGCTCGTACAGCCGGACCGCCTTCGCGTTGCTCTCGTCGGCGTACAGCATCACCTGAGCCAGCCCGCGGGCGCGCAGGTAGCGCAGGCCGGCCACGGTGAGCGCGGCGCCCAGTCCCCTGCCCTGCGCGGCCGGGTCGATGCCCAGCACGTACACCTCCCCGATCGGGCCGTGGTCGTGCTGCTGCCCGCTGGTCCCGTGCACCTTGGTCCAATGGAAGCCGACCAGGGCACCGTCGCCCCGCTCGGCGAGCAGGAACCCGGCCGGGTCGAACCACGGCTCGGCCTCGCGCACCCGCAGGTCGACCACGGTCCAGCCGCCCTGGTCCGGGTGCCCGGCGAAGGCGCGGTTGTTCAGCTCCACCCAGGCCTGCTCGTCCTGGCCGACCACGAACGGCCGCAGCCGGATCCCATCCGGCAGCGGCGCGTCCGGCAGCTGGGACAGCAGCGACCGGCGAAGTTGCAAGAGCACCCGCTCCTGCACGTACCCCCGGCTGCGGGCCAGACCGGCGGCGTCGGCGTGCCGACCGTGCGCCCACAGCCGCAGCCGCCCGTCCAGAGTGGCCGCCTCCAGGCTGTCGACCAGGGCGCCGCCGACGCCGCGGCGCCGGTACCCGGGGTGCACCGCGAGCTCCGCGCTGGCCCCGTCCACCAGGTCGGTGACGTCCAGGTGCGCGTAGCCGACCAGCACGCCGTCGATCCGGGCGAGCAGGTTGCGGGCCTGCCGGTCGCCGCCGTGCCGCAGGTGCAGCAGGACGTGCTCGGACACCGGGGTGACGCCGTCCGCGTCGGCGACCGCCTCGACCAGGGCCAGCACCTCGGCGAGCTGACCCGGGTCGAGCTGGTCGTGCGGGGTGATCAGGATGGTCCGGGTGGGTGCCGGGGAGGGGGAGGGGTCGGGCGCTGCGGCCATGACTCGACGGTACGGCCCCAGGGGCGGCCGGGACCCGACGTCATGACACCGATACCGGCACCGGACTGGAGTCGCGGGCGGTCGCCGGTGGCTGCCGGACGAACTTGTACCCGACGTTGCGGACCGTGCCGATCAGCTGCTCGTGCTCGGGGCCGAGCTTGGCCCGCAGCCGCCGGACGTGCACGTCGACCGTGCGGGTGCCGCCGTAGTAGTCGTACCCCCAGACCTCCTGCAGGAGCTGCGCCCGGGAGAAGACCCGGCCGGGGTGCTGGGCCAGGAACTTCAGCAGCTCGAACTCCTTGTAGGTCAGGTCGAGCGGCCGCCCGCGCAGCCGGCAGGTGTAGGTGGTCTCGTCGATGGCCAGGTCGCCGGCCCGGACCACCCCGCCGTGCCCGGGCGCCGAGGCGGCCACCCGCCGGGTCACCGCGAGCCGCAGCCGGGCCTCCACCTCGGCCGGGCCGGCGGTGTCCAGCAGCACGTCCTCCACCCCCCAGTCCGCGCTCACCGCGGCCAGGCCGCCCTCGGTCAGCACGGCGAGGACCGGCGCCGGCACGCCCGCGGTCTGCAGCAGCCGGGTCAGGCTGCGCGCCTCGGCCAGGTTGTGCCGGGCGTCGACGAGCACCAGGTCGCCCGGCGCGGTGTCGAGCAGCACGGTGACGTCCGGGCGGACCACCCGGACCCGGTGCGCGAGCAGCCCCAGGGCGGGCATCACCTCGGCGGTCGGCTGCGACGCCGCGGTCATCAACAGCAGGTCCACGCATCCGCTCCCCTCGGCCCGGCCCCCCCGAACGACCCGACTCCAGACATGCCGAACGGGACCCGGGGCGGTGCGTCGTCGCCTGGATCCCGTCGCCACCAGGATAACCCATGGCCGTGCGGCCGTCCGGGAAGCTGCCGTCTGGGACCATGCGGCTCGACCGAGGGGGGTAGATGAGCCGACACGCGGCGCGGCCGGAACCGCCAGCACGGCCGGCGCGGCCGGTGGTCGGGCAACCGGCCTGGAAGGCGCACCTCGGCGCCGCCGCGCTGGCCGCCGTCGTGTGCCCCGCACTCGTCGTGGCCGCCCACGTCAGCCGGCTCGGCCTGCTCGCCGGTCTCGGCGCGCTGCAGGCGCTGCTCGTGCTGGCCTGGGTGTTCGGCACCGGGCTGCCCGGCCGGATCGGCGGGCTGCTGATCGGGGCCGCGGTGGCCGGCGGGGCCGACGCGGTGCTGCACCTCCGCGACCGGGCCTCCCTGTCCGGGCTGCTCGGGGTGCTCGGCCTGACCGTCCCCGCATTGCTCCTGCACCAGCTCAGCCGCGGTGTGGTGCGGGTGCGGGTGACCGAGTCGATGTCCGGTGTGGCCGCGTTGAGCGCTGCCGGCGCGTCCGCCGCGAGCTACCTGGCCCTGGCCCGCGCGGTCGAGGGCACCCGGCTGGTCTCGGCCGCGCTGGCCGCCGCCGGGGTCGGGCTGGTGGCCGGCCGGCTGATCGACATCGCGCTGCCGGTGCCCCGGTTCACCGCGGACGTCCCGTACGGTCTGCTCGCGGTGGGCGCCTCGATCGCGCTCGGCGCGACCACCGGTGCCGCGCACTCGCTGGGCGCCCGGCAGCTGGAGATCGGGGAGGGCGCGCTGCTGGGCGCGGGCACCGCCGGGGTGGCGGCGCTGGTCGCGGTCGCCGTCGGGTACATCAGCCAGGCCGTCGGGGGGCAGTCGGCGACCGCCGGCCCGGGCGACGAGCCGGCGCTGGCGCCGCCCGCGGTGCCGGCGACCCGGACCGGCCGGCTCGCCCTGGCCTACCTGCGGGTGGGGCTGCCGCTGGCGTGCACCGGCCCGGTGGCCTACCTGCTCGGCCTCTGGGTGGTGGGCTGACCGGCGAACGGCCGCCCGGAGCGTCCCGGGCACCGCGTTCGTGGCAGGCTGACGTCCCATGCGTCGCGTGCTGGTCGCTGCCGGCATCCTGGTGGTGCTGCTGGTAATCCTGGACCGGGTCGCGGTGGTGGTCGCCGAACGGGCGGTGGCCAAGCAGATCCGCGCCGAGCTGGCGCTGAAGCAGACGCCGTCGGTGAGCATTCATGGCTTCCCGTTCCTGCAGCAGGCCGTGACCGGGCGGTACTCCGACGTGCAGGTCGGCATTCCCGACGTCGACTCCGGTCCGCTGCACGACGTGCGGGTCGACGCCCGGCTGCAGCAGGTACGGGCGCCGCTGGATCGGATGATCTCCGGCTCGCTGGCCGAGGTGCCGGTGCGCGACATCGCCGGGACGCTGACCGTGCGGTACGACGACCTTGCCCAGGCCAGCGGCATCCCCGGCCTGCGCATCGCCCGGAGCGGGGACGACCTGCGGGTCAGCGGCCAGGTTCAGCTTCCCGGCGGGCAGGTCGAGGCGTCCGCGCTGGGTCACATCAGCGTGGAGGACAACGACCTGGTGGTCACCGCCGACCAGGCGCAGGTCGGCGGGGTCGAGCTGCCACCGGCCCTGCTGGCGACCGCCGCCCGGCTGCTCAGCTTCCGTGTATCCCCGAAGTCGCTGCCGCTGGCGCTGCGGATCACCGGCGTGCAGATCGGGGTGGACAGTCTGACCGTGGCCGCGCAGGCGCACGACGTGGTGCTGCGCCGCGGTGAGATATCGGTCACCCCGTAGCCGAAGACCAGACGGATCTGGCGGCGCACACTGGACCGGTGACCGGTGGAATGTTCGCGCTCCTGATCGTGCTCGCGCTGAGCACCGCGGGCGGGCTGCTGTGGCGAGCGGCCAGCGGTCGGGTGCGCCCGGTCCGGGCGCCCGGTCCGGTCGGCCCGGCCGAGCCGGTCACGACCGCCGAGCCGCCGGCCGCCGCCGACCCCTCGATCGGCGAGCCGGCCAGCGCGGAGCTGCTGGCCGGGCTCGGGGTGGACCCGGCCGCCGCCCCGGTGACCCTGGTCCAGTTCTCCACCGCGTTCTGCCAGCCGTGCCGCGCGACCCGGCGGATCCTCGGCCAGGTGGTGACCCAGCTACCGGCGGTCCGGCACGTGGAGGTCGACGCCGAGTCGCACCTGGACGCGGTCCGCGAGCTGAGCATCCTGCGCACGCCCACGGTGCTCGTCGTCGACCGCGCCGGCAGGGTGGTCCGGCGGGCCAGCGGGCAGCCGCGGAAGGCGGACGTGATCGCGGCGGTGGCCCCGTACCTCTGACCCCCGCTGGTACTCTGCCGGCATGGGCATGTTGCTGCTCACCCAACGCCGCGCGGTCGACCTGTGCCGCGTGGGCAGCTGCCTGTGTCCGGCCTGATCCGGGCGGCCGACCTTCCCCTCCCTCAGTCCAGCGACTGAGCCTGAGTCCGGCTGGTGCCGCCCTGACGCGCTCGTCCCCCGTGACCCGTCAGGAGCTGGAGCCCGTGTACGTCGACCCCCGTGGGCTGCGAGTCGTCGCCTGGATCACCACCGCGGTACTCGCGGTGGTGCTGCTCACCGGCAGCTGGGTGCTGCTCGCGGTGCAGACCGCGATCTTCGCGGTCGGCGCGTTCGCCGGGCTGCGCTGGGCGCCGTACGGGCTGCTCTTCCGGCTGCTCGTCGCTCCGCGGCTGCCGAAGCCGGCCGAGCTGGAGCCGGCCGCGCCGCCCCGGTTCGCCCAGGGGGTGGGGTTCGCGTTCGCCGCCCTCGGCACGGCTGGCTATGCCACCGGGCTGACGGTGCTCGGCGCGGCCGCCACCGCCTGCGCGCTCGCCGCCGCCTTTCTCAACGCGGCCTTCGGCCTGTGCCTGGGCTGCGAGCTGTACCTCCTGATCCGCCGCATCGTCCCCGCTGACGCCAGCAGGGCGCAGACCAGCAAGGGAGCATCCGCATGAGTCGTGCCGACGTACTCGTCACCGCAGACTGGGCCGAGGAGCATCTCGGCCAACCGGGCATCGTCTTCGTCGAGGTGGACGAGGACGTCAGCGCCTACGACAAGGGCCACATCGCCGGCGCCGTCAAGCTCGACTGGAAGGGCGAGCTGCAGGACCAGGTCCGGCGCGACTTCGTGGGCAAGGAGCAGTTCGAGCGGCTGCTGTCCAGCAAGGGCATCTCGGCCGACGACACCGTCGTGCTCTACGGCGGGAACAACAACTGGTTCGCCGCGTACGCGTACTGGTACTTCAAGCTGTACGGCCACCGCGACGTCCGGCTCCTCGACGGCGGCCGGAAGAAGTGGGAGCTCGACTCCCGGCCGCTGACCGAGGAGGTGACCCGGCGGCCACCGACCCAGTACAAGGCCGCCGACCAGGACACCTCGATCAGGGCGTTCCGGGACGAGGTGATCGCCGCGATCGGCACCAAGAACCTGATCGACGTCCGCTCCCCGGACGAGTTCGCCGGCCGGCTGCTCGCGCCGGCGCACCTGCCGCAGGAGCAGGCGCAGCGGGCCGGACACATCCCGACCGCGCTGAACGTGCCGTGGGCCAAGGCGGCGAACGAGGACGGCACGTTCAAGTCCGACGACGAGCTGCGCGCGCTGTACGCCGGCGCCGGCCTGCACGAGGGGAAGGAAACGATCGCCTACTGCCGGATCGGCGAGCGCTCCTCGCACACCTGGTTCGCCCTGCACGAGCTGCTCGGCCAGCAGCGGGTGAAGAACTACGACGGCTCGTGGACCGAGTACGGCTCGCTGGTCGGCGTGCCGATCGAGAAAGAGGTCTGATCCCGTGTGCGGAGCTCCCAGCCAGGACACCCTCGACCAGACGCTGCCCGTCGGCGTCGACCCGGCGACCGCGACGATCCTGCAGGGCCGGGTCGTCCGGGGCGGCGAGCCGGTGCCCTCGGCGTACGTGCGACTGCTGGATCGGTCGGGTGACTTCACCGCCGAGGTGGTGTCCAGCGCCACCGGCGCGTTCCGGTTCTACGCCGCGCCGGGCAGGTGGACGATCCGGGCGCTGTCCCCGGCGGGCGCCGGCGAGCAGTCGGTCGACGCCGGCACCGGGTTCACCGAGACAGTCATCGATCTGGTCTGATCTGATCGGATTTGTCGGGCGCGCGGTCATCCCGGTGGCCGCCCGCTTCGCATGTCCAGCTGGCTGGCCGGTGGGTCGGTCTTGACGGCCGGCCGCCAGGGACATCAATGGAGGGCGGAGGGAGGCGACCATGCCCGGCTGGCTGAACGACTTCTGGAAGACCAGCCGCAACCTCGGCCTCGCGGCCCTGGTCGCCGCGCTCGTGTCCAGCTGGCTGTTCGCCGGGGGAAAGGCGGCCGGCAAGGACGCCTACTACGGCATGGTCGTCGACCCCACGGTGAATATCGGGCGGGCGATCCCGAAGCTGTCCCAGCTCGGGGTGCACACGGTCCGGCTGCGGATGGACGTCAAGGACTGGGCTCGGCCGGCCGCGAACACCGGCGGCGCGGAGTTCGACAGCGCGCTCGGCCAGGCGACGGAGCTGGACAAGCAGGGCTTCCAGGTGATCCTGCTGGTGAACAGCCAAGGCGGGGCGGTGCCCTCGTACGCCCGGGCCAGCGCGCTGTTCCGCTGGCTGCTGGGTCGGCCCGGGGCCAGCGCGGTGGACGTCGTGGAGGTGATGGGTCCGGTCACCGTCCAGGAGTCGGACGCCGACGCGCTCTCCACCACGATGACCATGGACGCGCAGGCGCACCGCTACGTGGACGGGCCGCTGCGGGCGGCCTGGGACGTGTTCCACCCGGCCCGCAAGCGGGTGCTGGGTGCCGCGTTCACGCTCTGGCAGCAGGCTCGCAACTTCAGCTCGGTCCCCACCTACACGTTCGCTGTCACCCGGGCCTACCTGCGCGCCGGCTACCTGAGGTACGTCGACTACGCCGGCCTGCGGCCGACCGTGGGCACCGCGGCGTCGCAGCTGGAGTGGGCGCGGCAGGCGAAGGCGCTCTTCGGCCGCACCCCGGTATGGATCAGCGAGTGGGGGCTGACCCGCGGCGACTACAAGGACCTCGCCGGGTACACGGACGCGATGACCCGGGCGGTCACCCCGTTGCGGCAGAGCGTCGCGGTGGTCTGCTACGCCACGTTCACTCCCAGTTCCGGTTCCGCCGGGACGTCCGGCTCCGACGGGCTGGTCAAGCCCGGGCTGACCGGCTACCGCGAGGTCGACCCGGCGTACCCGGCCTACCGGTCCTGGCCGAAGCAGCGCTGAGCCCGGTCGCCCGGCGCGGTGTCGCCGGCTCAGTAGACGAGCGCCTGGGCGCCCTCGGCGAGGGCCTCCTCGACGAACGTCTGGGCCCCGGCGAGTCGGATGCCGGGGAGCAGGTCGGCCGGGTCGATCCGGCGCCGCGCGGCGCATTGACTACACAACGTCACGGTCCCGCCGGCCAGCACCGCGCCGAGCAGGTCCACCAGCGGGGCCGCTTCCGGGAGCACGAACTCGGCGGCCCGCCCGGGCAGCGCGAACCAGGACGAGTCGCCAGTGAGCCAGAGGGACGTGGACACCCCGGCGGCAACCGCGGTGGCCGCCACGGTGAAGGCCTGGCTGCACCGGTCCGGCGCGTCGGCACCGGCGGTGACCTTGACGACCAGCGATCTCGGCACGCCACCCACGGTAGGCGCACTATTCGCGGTGGGTGACTCGGTATCCTCACCGGCGTGCTGGAGGCCGTCTCACTGACGTTGCTGATCGCCGCGGTCGTCGGAATCGGATGGGTCGCGGTCTACGTCGTGTACAAGGTGTTTCAGGAGCAGCGCTGACGTCCTGGGCCGACCTGCCGGTGCCGGCCGAGTCGGCGGACCTGCGGGAGGGACCGGAGCTGCATCCCGCGTTGCGCCCGCTGCTCCCGCTGGTCGGGCTCTGGCGTGGCACCGGCCGCGGCGGCTACCCGACGATCGACGACTTCGACTACGGGCAGCAGGTGCGGTTCGCCCACGACGGGCGGCCGTTCCTGCACTACGAGTCGCGTTCCTGGCTGCTCGACCCGCACGGAGCGGTGCTGCGGCCGGGGGCCCGGGAGGTCGGCTGGTGGCGGCCGGGTGCCGGGGCCGACGATCTCGAGGTGCTGCTGGCCCATCCGACCGGCATCGCCGAGGTTTACCTCGGTCGGGTGAACAGCCCGACCCAGTGGGAGCTGCGCACCGACGTGGTGGCCCGTACCGGCACGGCCAAGGAGGTCAACGCCAACCACCGGCTGTACGGGATCGTGGAGGGCGCACTGCTCTACGCGGTCGACATGGCGGCCGTCGGCCAGCCACTCGGGCCGCACCTCGCGGCCCGGCTAGAACGAATCGGTGGATGACACATTACCCCGTTCGGGGGAAATGATCGTGCTTTGGGCGTACCTGCGCTGCTGTGATAGGAAGACCCGGTGAGAGCAGCGGCCGCCGGTACCGCCGCGGTCGCACTTTCCCTCGTGGCTCTTACTGGCTGTGCACACCACTCCACCGGAGCGTCCCCGCCGGCCGCCGCGACGGGCGGGATGACCCAGCAGCAGGCGGCCAAGGCCCTGCTCACCCAGGCCGAGCTGCCGCTCGGGTTCGAACAGCAGGACGGCGGCGGGGACGCCGCCGCGATCGGCTGCGCCGGGATCGACCGGCTCTACCTGTCCCAGGACACCACGGCGCGGGCGAGCGTGTCGTTCGGTCACACGCTCAGCTCCGCGTTCGTGAACGAGACGATCGCGGTGCAGCCCGGGAAGGCCACCGCGAACGTGGACGGCTTTCGCCGCGCCGCACAGGACTGCCGAGCCTTCTCCGGCTCGGGTCAGCAGTACCAGGTGACGCCGCTGACCGGCCTCCCGGCCTACGGGGACGCCACCGCCGGGCTGCGCATCACCTCCCGGCTGCGCGAGGCGCGCCCGGTGGAGCTGGTCGCGGTCCGCATCGGCGACACGGTCGTGCTGGTGGCGAACGCCGAGGCCGGCGCCGTGGACACGGAGCTGACCAGGACGATCGTCGCCCGCGCCGTGCAGAAGCTGCGCAAGTCGGGGTAGCCCGGTCCGGAGAGAGGACAACCCCCGAGCACTCCCGCCGTTGGGCGGGACCGGCTGGACGGGCCGGCGGCTCGGGGGTCGGGTGACTGCCAGGGATTCGCCGGGCCGCATCGCTGCGAGTTGAGGCGAACCACGTGTCCTCACAGAGGGCGGCTTAGCGGGCGGTCACCTCACGTGTCCAAGATCTATTCAACTCTGGACCACCTCCTTCCTCGTGTACCGCACAAGCTACGTGCACCGAGGTGGGCCCGCAATGCATTAGCCGAGGCTCGGTACCGGCAGCCCGGCGGCCCGCCGGACCTGTTCGGTCAGATCCGGATCGGCCGGCAGGTCGGCCCCGTCCAGCGCGGTGACCGGGACCGCGACCCGGACGCTGGACACCAGCCACACTCCGTCCGCGGCACGTAGGTCGGCGACCGTGCCGGTGCTGACCGCGGTGCGCAGGCCGCTGTGCGGAGCGGCCGCGAACAGGGCGCGCACGGTGATGCCGTCCAGCAGGCCCAGCGGGTCGGCCGGCGGGGTGTGCAGCGTGCCGGCGGTGGCCCACACCACCGTCGCGGTCGGAGCCTCCAGCAGCCGGCCGTCGGTGCTCACGAAGATCACGTCGTCGGCGCCGACCGACCGGGCGTGCCGAAGCGCGGCCATGGCCACCGCGTAGGACACGCTCTTCACCCCGCCGAGCAGCCAGGGCGCGTCCCGGTGGGCGTCCGCCGGGGTGCCCCGGCTGAGCGTGACCACCCGGGCGCCCTCGCGCCGCTGCCGCAGCGTCTCGGCCGGCACCGGGGACAGCAGCGCGTACCCGACCGGCGCCGGCACCCCCGCGTCGTCCTCCACCCCGCGGGTGAGCACCAGCCGCAGCATCGCCTCGCCGGGCTGCGGCCAGCCGCCGAGCACCGCGCCGACCAGGTCCCGCCAGGCGGCGGCCGGCGGCGCCGGCAGGTCGAGCCGGCCGGCCGACCGGGCCAGCCGGGCCAGGTGCTCGTCGAAGCCGTCCAGCGCGCCGGCGGCCGCGTCCCGCACCCGGACCGTCTCGAAGCAGCCGTCGCCGCGCAGCACCCCCACGTCGTCGGCCCGCAGCAGCGGGGCGGCCGGGTCGACCAGACCCACCCCGAGGACACCGAGCACCTGATCCGCCACGGCTCCGAGCCTAGGGGTGTCGGTGTGCCGGGCCGGGAATGCCCGGCGCCCGGCGACCATACTGGGTGCATGACCACTGCAGCGCCGGCCGTGTCCCCGCTGCTCGGCCGGCCCGGGGCGGTCCCGGCGGACGGCGACGACGCCGGGGTGGCCCTGCACTACGGCGACCCGGTGGCTGAGCAGCGCGCCCTGGACCGAGCCGCCGGCTGGGTCGACCGCAGCCACCGCGGGGTGCTCGCGGTGCCGGGAGCGGATCGACTGTCCTGGCTGCACAGCATCACCTCGCAGCACCTGTCCGAGCTCGCCGACGGCCGCGGCACGGAGGCGTTGGTGCTCTCCCCGCACGGCCACGTGGAGCACCACCTGATGGTGGCCGAGACCGGCGGCACCACCTGGCTCGACGTCGAGCCCGGCACCACCGCCGACCTGCTCGGCTACCTCGACGCGATGCGGTTCCTGCTCCGGGTCGAGCCCCGGGACGCGGCGACCGAGCTGTCCGTGCTCTCGCTGGTCGGCCCCGCCGGCGCGGACGTGCTGGCCGCCGCGGGCCTGCCGGTGCCGGCCGAGCCGTACGGCGTCGCGCCGCTGCCGGCCGGGTCCGGCGACCCCGCCGGCTTCGTCCGCCGGATGCCGTGGCCCGGCGCGGACGCCGCGGACCTGCTGGTGCCCCGGGCGGCGCTGCCGGAGTTCGCCGACCGGCTCGGCAGCGCGGGCGCCGCCACCGCCGGGACCTGGGCGTTCGAGGCGCTGCGGGTGGCGGCCCGGCGACCCCGGCTGCGGCACGAGGTGGACCACCGGACGATCCCGCACGAGGTGGGCTGGATCGGGGTGGCCGTTCATCTCGACAAGGGCTGCTACCGCGGCCAGGAGACGGTCGCCCGGGTGCACAACCTCGGCCGGCCGCCGCGCCGGCTGGTGCTGCTGCACCTGTCCGGCGAGTCGGAGCAGCTCCCGGCCACTGGGACCACGGTCTCGCTGGACGGCCGCCCGGTCGGCTTCGTCGGCACCGCGGTCCGGCACCACGAGCTGGGCCAGATCGCCCTCGCGCTGGTGAAGCGGGCCACCCCGGACGACGCCCGGCTGGAGGTGGCCGGGCTGCCGGCGGCCATCGACTAGCCCACCGCCGGGGCGTGCCACGATCGGGGCATGACCGGCAGCACCCTCATCACCGTCGCCCCCACCGGGGCGGAGACCGCGAAGCCGGACGCGCCAGCACTTCCCGTCACGCTGGAGGAGCTGGTAGTCGCCGCCCGTGACTGCGCCGCAGCCGGCGCGAGCGTGGTGCACGTGCACATCCGGGACGACGCGGCTCGGCCGACCCTGGACCTCGGCCGGCTCCGAGACACCGTGGCGGCCCTGCGCGAGTCCACCGACCTGGTCGTCCAGCTGTCCACCGGCGGCGCGGTCAGCGACCCCGAGGCCGACCGGCTGCGAGTGCTCGAGGCCGAACCGGACGCCGCCAGCTGCACCATGGGGACCGTCAACTTTGGACCGGACGTGTTCCTGAACCGGTGGGAGTTCGTGGTCGAGCTGCACCGGCGGATGCGGGACCGGAAGATCGTGCCGGAGTACGAGATCTTCGACCTCGGCCATCTGGCCGCGCTGCACCGGCTGCTGGACAAGCACGGGGCGCCGTACGGCGGGCACGTGCACTGTGACTTCGTCATGGGGGTGCCAGGAGGCATGCCCGGCACGGTCCAGGCGCTCACCGCGGCGGTGGGCATGTTGCCGGCCGGAGCCACCTTCGCGGCCACCGGCATCGGCCGGAGCACGCTGCCGGTGATGTTCGCGGCCCTGTCCGCGGGCGGCCACCTGCGGGTGGGGATGGAGGACACGCTGAGCTACGCGGCCGGCCAGCCGGTGCGGGACAACGCACAGCTCGTCGCCCGGGCCGCCGAGCTGGCCCGGATCGCCCAGCGACCGCCGATGCCGGTCGACGAGGCACGGGCGCTGCTCGGGATGCGCGACCGCCGGTCGCCCCCGCCGGTCGGGACGACCTCCGGTTCGGCTGCAGCAATCCCGCCTGGACCGGCACACTGACCGCCATGCCCCAGGTTGATCACGGAGTCGAGCTGGTCGACGTCGTCCGGTCCGGCTTCGTCGAGTGCGTGCACCGCGGTTCGGTGGTGGCGCTCGACCCGGACGGCGGCGTGTTGCTCAAGGCCGGCACGCCGGACCGTCCGTGCTTCCCCCGGTCGGCGAACAAGCCGCTGCAGGCGGTCGGCATGGTCCGGGCCGGGCTCCAGCTCGACGCACCCGGCCTCGCCCTCGCCTCCGCGTCGCACTCCGGCGAGCGCGCGCACGTGAGCCGGATCCGGGACCTGCTGCACCGCAACGGCCTGCCGGAGAGCGCGCTGCTCTGCCCGCCCGCACTGCCCCTCGGCGAGGAAGCCGCCCGCGGGGTGATCGCGGCCGGCGGCGGCCCGGCCCGGGTGTTCATGAACTGCTCCGGCAAGCACACCGCGATGCTGCTCACCTGCGTGGCCAACGGCTGGCCGACCGAGGGCTACGTCGACCCGGCCCACCCGCTGCAGCTCGCGATCCGGGCGGCGATCGAGGACCTGACCGGCGAGCCGGTGGCCGCGGTCGGCGTCGACGGCTGCGGCCCGCCGATCTTCGCGGTCACCCTCATCGGAGTCGCCCGCGCGTACGCCCGGCTGGTCACCGCGGAGCCCGGGACGCCGGAGCGCTCGGTCGCCGACGCGATGCGGGCGTACCCCGAGCTGGTCGGCGGCACCCGCCGGGACGTCACCCGGCTGATGGCCGGCGTTCCCGGCCTGCTGGCCAAGGACGGCGCCGAGGGGGTGTACGCGGGCGCGATGCCCAGCGGCGCTGCGGTCGCGGTGAAGATCGTGGACGGGGCGAAGCGGGCCAGGGTCCCGGTGATGGTCGCCGCGCTGCGTCGGCTCGGGGTCGACGCGCTCGTCCTGGACGAGCTGGCCGAGGAGCCGGTGCTGGGTGGAGGCCGCCAGGTGGGTGCAGTCAGACTCCGTCGGGGCGTCTTCGCGGACTAATCGCGTGCGCGGGCTCGACTCGCGCTACGGTTCTCCGCCGTGGACGCGCTGGCCGGATCACTGGCCGACGGAAGCACAGAGGGTTTGCTCGCGGCGTACGACGTTTACGCCGATCGGCTGTACGTCTACAGCCGTGTCCTGCTCGCCGACGAGGATGCCGCGGCCGCCGCGGTGCACGACGCGCTCCTGGTCGCCGCCGGACGTGCACCCGGCCTGCCGCCGACCACCCCGCTCGGCCCCTGGCTGTACGCGCTGACCCGGAACGAGTGCCTGCGCCGCCGGCCGGGCCGGACGGTGCCCAGCCGGGAGCGCGAGCTGGTCGAGCTGGCCAGGCGGCACCGGCTGGCCACCGCGGACATCGCGGCCGTGCTCGGCATCGAGGTGTCCGAGGCGGAGCAGGCGCTGGCCGGGCTGCCCGCCGCCTGCCGGCTCGACCCGCTGCCGGCGCTGAACCCCCCGGCCGCGCTCCGGCATCGGTTGGCCGCCGCGGACCGGGCGGCGGCGGCGCGGCAGGCCGGCCCGTTCCGGGCCAACGGCTTCCCGCACCCGCTGGACCGGCGCCGGGTGTCCGGCCGGATGCTGGCCGCCTCGATTGTGGTCGTCGTGCTCGGCGCGCTCGGGCTGCTCACCGTCGTGCCGGGGGACGGAACCGGTGCCTCCGGAGCGGCGGCCACCGGCTCCGCCGCCGCGGCGGCGGCCGCGGCACCGGCCGGGCGGCCGTTCGCCGAGCCGTCGTCGTGGCCGGCGCCCAACCCGGCCCCGGCGACCTCGCTGCGTCCCCTGGACCGGCCGGCCGCGCCGGCCCGTGGCACCGGCACGCCCGGCCTCGGCGGCCCTGACTCGGCCCCGCTCGCCGACCAGGCCGCCGGCCGGGAGCTGGTCGGCTGGCTGGAGAATCGCACCGTCCCGGACTGCCCGCGCCGGTGGGTCGCCAGAGTGCACGTGACCGTTGTCGGCGTCGAGGCCGCCCAGGTGGTGGCCACCTGGTTCGACGGCAGCGACATCCAGACCGTCTCGCTGCGCAGCCACGATCGGGACTGGGAAGGCGAGTTGGCCGGCCTCCCGGTGGGCAAGCTGTTGTGGTGGCGGGCGGGCGCGACCACCACGGACGGGGTCACGGTCACGACCGCGCAGCAGCCACTCAGCTACGTCTGCGGGCGCTGAATGCCGGCTCGTTGGCCAGCTCAGCAAGCGCCCGACTAGGCGGACACGCCTGATGGTGAGGGACGTCACCAGCCATGTGCTAGCTAGACTGCTTGCAAGAGCTAGCACCGGCGGCTATCGTCGTCGGTGGGAACAAACCGAGGGAAGGGAAGCTGTCAGATGGCGTCGCTGTCGATGCGTGACGTCGGCGACTACATCAGGGAGCAGCGTCACGCGGCGCAGGTCTCACTGCGTCAACTCGCTCGGCTCGCCGGCGTCAGCAACCCGTACCTGTCGCAGATCGAGCGCGGCCTCCGGAAGCCGAGCGCGGAGATCCTGCAGCAGATCGCCAAGGGTCTGCGCATCTCCGCCGAGCAGCTGTACATCCACGCCGGCATCCTCGACGAGCGCGAGGGTGACTCGGACGTCGCCACGGCAGTCCTGGCCGATCCCGGGCTGACCGAGCGGCAGAAGCAGGTGCTGCTCGAGATCTACGAGTCGTTCTGCAGGGAGAACGCGGCACGTGCGCCGGTGCGGTCCGAGGACGGCGAGACGCCGACCGTGGACGACTCGCCGGCGGCGACCGCCTCCTGACCCGACCGGAGCCCGACAAGGACCGGAAACTCGATACCCGAGGAGATAACGCATGCCTACCAACACCGACTACCGCAAGTACGCGGACACCGTCTTGGAGCAGGGCAAGGCCGCCTTCGACGAGGCACGCAAGCCGCTGCTGGCCTGGGTCGGCGCCACCGACCTGGCCTACGACCGGCTGCGCAGCCAGCTCAAGGAACTGCCGGCGCGGGCGCAGGGCGGGGTCGAGTCGCTCGACCCGGTCCAGCTGAGCGCGCGGGTGCGCCAGGCGGTCGAGAGCTACGCCAGCCAGGCCCGGCACGCCTATGACGACTACCGGGAGCAGGCCCGCGAGCAGTACGCCACCCTGTCCCACCGGGGCGAGCTGGTGGTCCGGCGGCTGCGCCGCCGGCCTGAGGTGCGCTCCGCGTTCGGGCGTACCGAGAAGCTGCTCAGCCGCACCGAGAAGCTGGTCGAGGAGGCCGAGGAGCAGGTGACCGGCAAGCCGGCCTCCGGCGCTTCGACCGGCTCGACGACCTCGTCGAGCAGCGCCGCGCGGAAGGCGCCGGCCCGCAAGGCACCGGCCCGCAAGTCCCCCGCGACCAGGGCCTGACCGGCCCAGCCGCGCCCCCGCGGCGCGGCCGCACCGGCACGACCCCGAAGGCCCCCGGCCTCCCGCCGGGGGCCTTCGGCCTGTCTCCGGTGGGTCACCAGCGCACGCCGTCGGCGACCCGAAGCAGCTCGGCGGCGGACGGCAGCCGGTCCGGCGACGCGGCCGGGCCGCTGGACACCGTCACGTTCACCCCGTGCTCGGTCCACAGCAGGACCCGGGTGTACTGCGGTTGACCGGCGTGCGCGCCAGCCAGGTGACCCAGCCGCAGCTGCGCCGGCAGCCGGTGTACCTGCAGCAGGGTGGGCGGCCCCCAGACCGGGCCGGCGCGCTGGGTCGGCCGCGAGCCGAAGATCTGGGTCACTGACACCGGCGACAGCCGGCCACCGGGCCGGGCGGGCGCCAGGACCGTGGTGCACTCCGGCACGGTCGGCCGGGAGCCGCCGACCGCGCTGGGCGGCCGGCAGGCGCCCCCCGGCCGGTAGCCCGCCGGGGCGTAGGTCACCCGTGCCACCGCGGACTCGTCCAGCACCAGCAGCGCCAGGCCGGTCGATCCGTCGATCAGCTGCCGGGCGCCCAGCGGTCTCGCCATCTCGGCGGTCAGCGTCACCGGCGACGCCGTGCCGGCGCAGCGTGTCCCCAACGCGACGGCCCCCGGACCGGGGGTCGCGGTCAGCACCACCGCGTTCTCCCGCTCGGCCAGATGCAGGCGCACCGGCCCGGTGCAGCCGCCGGTGGTCACCTGCACGGTCAGCGTCCGCCGGTCGGTGGCCAGCTCCACGATGCCGGCGACCTGAACCCCGACCGCCGTGGGGGGTGGGGCGTTCGCCATCCCGCCGCCGCTGGTGGAGACGCCGCCCCCGCCGGTCAGCACGGCCAGCAGCACCAGTCCGGGCAGCAGGGCCACCGCGGCGACCACCGCGGCCACCGTGGCCACCCGGCCGGCCAGCCGCCGAGACGGCCTGGGCACCGACGGCCCGGGCACCGACGGCCCGGGCACCGACGGCCCGGGCACCGACGGCCTGGGCACCGACGGCCTGGGCACCGACGGCCCGGGCGCCGACGGCCCGGGCGCCGACGGCCCGGGCGCCGACGGGCGTCGCATTGGCAGCCGGCGCAGCAGGGCCGGCAGGCCGGCCCACCACCGCGACCGACGAGCCGCGGCGCAGATCCCGTCCACCGTGAGCCGGGTGGGCGGCGGGTCCGCGGCGACCGCCTCGAGCACCGCCCGCACCTCGGTGCGCTCGTCAGTCATGGCTCCGCTCCTTCGGCGGCTCCCCGGACAGGGTGCGGCGCAGCGCGTGCAGCGCGTCGGCGGTCTGGCTCTTCACGGTCCCGGGCGAGATGCCGAGCAGCCGGGCGGTGTCGGCGACGCTGCAGTCCTCCCAGAACCGGAGCACGAGCACGGCCCGCTGCCGCGGCGGCAGCCGGCGCAGCAGGTCGCGCTGCCGCTCCCGCTCGTCCACCGCGTCGGACTCGTCCGGCCCGGTCGAGCCGTTCCGCCGCGGGTCGGGCAGCTGCGCGAACAACTGCTCGCGCGCCGAGCGGCGGCGCCGGGCGGACAGGAACGTGTTGGTCAGCGCACGGCGGGCGTACGCCCGGGGGTCGTCCCAGGAGGCGAGGCGTGGCCAGGCCCGGTACAGCGCGACGAACGTGGTCTGCACCAGGTCCTCGCCGGTGTGCCAGGACCCGCACAGCAGGTAGGCGGTGCGCAGCAGCGGACCCAGCTCGGCCTCGACGAACTCGCGGTAGCGCGCCTCGGCGTCGGCGTCCACGGCACCTCCCCCACATCGGACGCACCGTTCGGGCCGCTCGGTTGGATTGGGTAGGTCACGACCTGGTCTCGCGCCGTACGCTGATGTGGTGGACATCCTCTCCGGGCCCGTCTTCGGGCTTCTCGAGTTGGCCTGCCTGGTCGTGGGGATCTGGGCGTTGATCGACTGCGCGCTCCGGGGCACCGCTGCTTTCCCGGCCGCAGGCAAGCTCACCAAGCCCGCCTGGCTGGCGATCACCGCCGGTGCGGCGCTGGTGCAGTACCTGTTTGCGGCGCTGAGCATCTTCGGCATCGCGGCGCTCGTCGCGTCGATCGTCTACCTGGTCGACGTTCGTCCGGCGGTCAGGCAGATCCACGGCGGCGGCGGCCGCTGGAACTAGCGCCTGGCCTGCCCAGGCGTCGACGGCTAGGCGTCGACGGCGAGCCGGCGCAGGTCGCCGACGGCCACCAGGTCGCCCGGCCGCAGCCGGTAGAGCTCCAGCCTCAGCCCGAGGTACTTGTCGGTGGTGCCGACGTACTCCATGCCGAGCCGGCGGGCGACCGAGGTCGAGCGCTCGTTGCCCGGCCGGGCGATCGCGAAGACCTCGTCGATCCCGGTCTGGAACGCCCGCTCGGCGGCCGCCCGGCCGATCTCCGTGGCGTAGCCCTTGCCCCAGTGATCCGGATGCAGGTGCCAGGCGATCTCGACGTCCTCCAGCGCGGGAGGCAGCGGCCGGAGCAGCACCGTGCCGATCGGCACGCCCGGGTTGGCCCGCTCCTCGATCGCCCACACACCGTACGTCGGGTCCCCGGTGGGCAGCGTCCAGCGCTGCACCCGTTGCCGGATCTCGTCCGGCTCCATCGAGGCGCCTATCCAGCGGGCCACATCGCGCCGGGAGTAGATGTCGGACGCCGCCGCGAGGTCGCTGTCATCGGTGGTCCAGGGCCGGGCGACAAGGCGGTCGGTAACAAGGACGGCCTGCACATGTCGACGGTAGCCGGGTGTTGCAGGCAAAGCACAACTTGCCAGAGATGTTGACATTTCGACCACGATTTGTGCACAGTCGCTTGCGGAGAGTGAGGAGCACCATGCGGATCACCGTGCTGGAGGGCGACATCACCGCTCAGCAGGTGGACGCGGTAGTGAACGCGGCGAACCGGTCGCTGCTCGGCGGCGGCGGGGTGGACGGTGCGATCCACCGCCGTGGCGGCCCGGCGATCGTGCAGGAGTGCCGGCGGCTGCGCGAGACCGACTACCCCGATGGGCTGCCGACCGGGCAGGCGGTGGCGACCACGGCCGGACGGCTGCCGGCGCAGTGGGTGATCCACACCGTCGGGCCGGTGTGGTCGGGCCAGGAGGATCGCTCGGCGCTGCTGCGGTCCTGCTACCGCGAGGCGCTGCGGCTGGCCGCCGATCTGGGCGCGGCGACCGTCGCATTTCCGGCGATCTCCTGCGGCATCTATGGCTGGCCGCTGGACGACGGGGCCCGGCAGGCGCTCGCTGCGGTGCAGGAGGTCGCCGAGGCCGGGCAGGGCGTCCCGGACGAGGTCCGGTTCGTGCTGTTCGGCGCGTCGGCGTTCGAGACGTTCCGGCGAGAGGCGCAGGCGCTCGGGATCGGCTGACCGGGACCTCGGCGGACCGGGACCTCGGCGGACCGGGACCTCGGCGGACCGGGACCCTCGGCGGACCGGGACCTCGGCGGACCGGGACCCTCGGCGGACCGGGTAGCTCAGCGGCGGCCGGGTTCGGCGCCCGCCGTCCACACCGCCGACCAGCGGATCGTCATCTCGCCGAGCCGCCACCGGGACCGTCCACCCACCACCGGCCAGCCGTCGTCCGCCAACCGCTCGACCGCGGCGGCCCAGCGCTGCCGCGGGCCGAACGTGCCGTACCCCGCCGCGGAGACCCAGGCCTGGTCGAACGCCCCCAGCAGGGCGTGCACCGGCTCGCCCGGCCGGTTCCGGTGGATCAGCGCCCGAGGCAGCCGGTCGGCCAGGTCGCTGGGTCGCTCGATGCCGCCGACGCCGCCGACCCGGGCGGACAGCGTCAGGGTCAGCGGTCCCGTTCCGTCCAGCGCGACCCAGGTCGCCCGCCGGCCAAGCTCGTCGCAGCTGCCCTCGACCAGCAGCCCGCCCGGCGCCAGCCGGCCGCGCATGGTCCGCCAGGCCTCGGCGGCGGACCGCTCGTCGTACTGCCGCAGCACGTTCAGCGCCCGCACCAGCACCGGGCGGGCGCCGGCGAGCTCGAACCCCCCCGGGCGGAAGTCCAGCCGCGGCGGGTCGGCGTGCGGCTGCGCGGCGGCCACCCGGCCGGGGTCGATCTCCAGCCCGAGCACCCGGACGTCCCGGCGCACGTCCCGGAGCCGGTCCGCGAGCTCCACGGTGGTCACCGGGTCCGCCCCGAAGCCGAGGTCGACGACCAGCGGGTCGACCGCATCCCGGAGCCGAGCCGACTGGGTGCCGGCCAGCCACCGGTCCACCCGCCTCAGCCGGTTCGGATGGGTGCTGCCCCGGCTGGGCAGGCCGAGCGCGCGGGCCCGGCCCGCCGCCAGCCGCGGCGCCCTCTTCACGGGGCGTGAGGGTACGGCGGCGCAGTTCCCTCTGTCGGGGGACCCCCAGGAGGTCGCCGCTAGGGTGAGGCGGGTGCGGTCCGGGGTGGCGTTGGCGGAGCTGACCACGCTGCGGGTAGGCGGGCCGGCGGCGCGGCTGGTGACCGCGGACTCGGCAGCCGGGATCGCGTCGACGGTGGCCGACGCGGACGCGGCCGGCGAGCCGGTGCTGCTGCTCGGCGGGGGCAGCAACCTCGTGGTAGCCGACGAGGGGTGGCCCGGGCTGGTGGTGTTGCTGCGGTCCCGGGGGGTCGAGGCCCGGCGGGACGGCGCGGAGGCGAGACTGACCGTGCAGGCCGGCGAGCCGTGGGACGACCTGGTGGCCGGCGTGGTGGCGGACGGGCTGGCCGGGGTCGAGTGCCTGGCCGGCATTCCCGGGCTGGCCGGGGCGACGCCGGTGCAGAACGTCGGCGCGTACGGCCAGGAGGTCAGTCAGACGATCACCGCCGTCCGGGTGTGGGATCGGCCCGCCGGCGCGGTCCGCGACCTGGCTCCCGCCGAGTGCGGCTTCCGCTACCGGGACAGCGTGTTCAAGCACTCGGACCGGTACGTGGTGCTGTCGGTGACGTTCGCGCTCGCCGCCCGGCCGCCGTCCCGGCCGCTGTCCGAGCCGATCCGGTACGCCGAGCTGGCCGCTGCCCTCGGCATCGCCGTCGGCGAGCGGGCCAAGCTCGGCGAGGTGCGGGACGCGGTGCTCGGGCTGCGTCGGGGCAAGGGCATGGTGCTCGACCCGGACGACCCGGACACCACCAGCGTCGGGTCGTTCTTCACCAACCCGGTGCTCTCCCCGGGCGAGCTGGCCGAGTTCGAGGCCCGGCTGCCGCCGGCGACCGGCTACCGGTCCTGGCCGGCCGAGGACGGTGGTACCAAGCTGTCCGCGGCCTGGCTGATCGAGCAGTCCGGGTTCGGGCGCGGATACGGGCACGGGCGGGTGCGGCTGTCGACCAAGCACACGCTCGCGGTGACCAACCGGGGCGGCGCCCGGACCGCCGAGATCCTCGCGCTCGCCCGGGAGATCCGGGACGAGGTGCTGGCCCGCTTCGGCGTCCTGCTCAGCCCCGAGCCGCTCCTCGTCGGGGTGACCCTCTAGCCCCGAGTTGCGCCGGTCTAGCCCGGCTTGCCCGGCCCAGCCCCGGCGGAGTCAGGCGAAACAGGGCGCGGGGGGCGGTCGGGCAGGATTTCGCCGGCCGCAGTGTTGGCCAAAGACCGGGGATACCCGCGAGTGGTCGACACCGGGAGGGGATCCGTGCCGTTCGGGCGCACCGTCGTACCGATCCTGCGCGAGCGCCCGCGGCGCATCGCCACCCTGTCCGTGCACACCTCACCGCTGGACCAGCCCGGCATGGGGGACGCCGGCGGGATGAACGTCTACATCGTCGAGGTGTCGCGCCGGCTGGCCGAGATGGGCGTTGCCGTCGAGGTGTTCACCCGGGCCACCTCCAGCGAGCTGCCGCCGGTGATCAGCCTCTTCCCCGGAGTGACGGTGCGGCACGTTACGGCCGGCCCGTTCGAAGGGCTGAGCAAGCACAACCTGCCGGCCCAGCTCTGCGCGTTCACCTCGGGGGTGCTGCGGGTCGAGGCGCAGCACGAACCCGGCTGGTACGACGTGATCCACTCCCACTACTGGCTGTCCGGGCAGGTCGGCTGGGTGGCCAGGGACCGCTGGGGGGTGCCGCTGGTGCACTCGGCGCACACCCTTGCCAGGGTGAAGAACGACCTGCTCGCCGAGGGTGACACACCGGAGCCGCTGACCCGGCTGATCGGCGAGGACCAGGTGGTCACGGTGGCCGACCGGCTGGTCGCCTCCTCCCACGACGAGGCCCGCCAGCTGATCACCCGATACGGTGCCGAGCCGGACCGGGTCCTCGTCGTGCCGCCGGGGGTAGATCTGGAGATGTTCCGGCTCGGCGCGGCGTCCACCGCGCGGACCCGGCTGGGGATACCACCCGACGCCGTGGTGCTGCTGTTCGTCGGGCGCCTGCAGCCGCTCAAGGCGCCCGACCTGCTGCTCCGGGCGGCCGCCGCGCTGCTCGACCGCAGCACACCCGGCGGCGGCCGCGCCGGCCCGGCCGGCGAGTCGCTCCGGGACCGGCTGATGGTGCTGGTCGTCGGCGGGCCGAGCGGCACCGGGCGGGCCGAGCCCGAGCACCTGCGGCAGATCGCCGAGTCGCTGGGCATCGCCGACCGGGTCCGGTTCGAGCCGCCCGCGCCAGCGCACCGGCTGGCCGACCTCTACCGCGCGGCCGACGTCACCGTCGTCCCCAGCCACAGCGAGTCGTTCGGGCTGGTCGCGCTGGAGTCGCAGGCCTGCGGCACCCCGGTGGTGGGCGCGGCGGTGGGCGGCCTGCCGACCGCGGTCGCCGACGGGGTGTCCGGACTGCTCGTCCCCGGCCGGAATCCGGCCGACTACGCGGTCGCGATCGAGGGGATCCTGACCAGCCCGCGCCGGCGGGCCGGGCTGGCGACGGCCGCCCGCGCGCACGCGGAGGAGTTCTCCTGGCAGCGGACTGCCGCGCTGCTGCTGGACGGCTACCGGGACGCCATGCTGACGGCGCCGTTCCTGGTCCCCGAGGTCGCCTCGTGACCGGGCCGGCCGGCCCGGCAGATGAGGTGATCAAGTCCACATTGGACGATCGCGAGCTGGAGTACGAGCGCACCGGCCCGGGGTCGTACCTGGTCCGGCTGCCCGGCACGCACAAGCAGGCCACGATGTGCTGGCTGGTCGCCGGGGAGCACGCGCTGCTGGTCGAGGCGTTCGTCATGCGGCAGGCCGAGGAGAACCGGGAGCGGCTGTACGACTTCCTGCTGCAGCGCAACGCCCGGATGTACGGGGTGGCGTTCTCCCTGGACCGGACCGGCGACGTCTACCTGGTGGGCCGGCTGCCGCTGTCCGCGGTCAGCCCGGACGAGATCGACCGGCTGCTCGGCGCGGTGCTCAGCTACGCCGACGACAACTTCGACGCGATGCTGGAGATCGGGTTCGGCTCGTCGATCCGCCGGGAGTGGCGGTGGCGGGTCAAGCGCGGCGAGTCGCTGGCGAACCTGCGGGCGTTCGCCCGGTTCGCCGACCCGGACCGGCAGCAGCGCTGATCGGCCGAGTCGTACCGGGGCGGGCGGTCTGGCAGGCTGGCCGTATGGCTGGCCACGGCATCGGCACGCTCGTCCTGCTTCGCCACGGCGAGAGCGAGTGGAACGCGAAGAACCAGTTCACCGGCTGGGTCGACGTCGGGCTCAGCGCTCGCGGCGAGGCGGAGGCCAGGCGCGGCGGCGAGTTGCTGCGGGAGGCCGGACTGCTCCCGGACGTCATGCACACCTCGGTGCTGCGCCGGGCGATCCGGACCGGGGAGATCGCGCTGGACGTGGCCGATCGCGCCTGGATCCCGGTGCGCCGCAGCTGGCGGCTGAACGAGCGGCACTACGGAGCCCTGCAGGGCAAGGACAAGTCGATGATCCGGGCCGAGTACGGCGACCAGCAGTTCATGCTCTGGCGCCGGTCGTACGACGTGCCGCCGCCGCCGATCGCGGACGACGACGAGCTGTCCCAGGTCGGCGACCCGCGCTACGCGGACCTGCTCGAGCTGCTGCCGCGCACCGAGTGCCTGGCCGACGTGCTGGAGCGGCTGCTGCCGTACTGGTACGACGCGCTGGTCCCGGACCTCCGGCTCGGCCACACGGTCCTGGTGGCCGCGCACGGCAACTCGCTGCGGGCGCTGGTCAAGCACCTGGACGGGCTCTCCGGCGAGGTGGTGGTCGGGCTGAACATCCCGACCGGGGTCCCGCTGCGGTACGACCTGGACGACCACCTCAGGCCGGCACAGCCGGGCGGGGAGTACCTCGACCCGGAGGCGGCCGCCGCCTCGATCGAGGCGGTGAAGAACCAGGGCAGGTGATCTTCGTGTCCCGTATCGGAGGTCGACGGACGAGACCCCTGATACGGGAACGCTGGCGGTCAGGCCCCGAGCGCGGTCTCGGTCGACCCGGTGCGCAGCACCGCCGACTGCGGCATCTCCCCGGTGACCAGGTAGATGACCCGCCGCGCCACGGACACCGCGTGGTCGGCGAACCGCTCGTAGTAGCGGCCGATCAGGGTGATGTCGATGGCCGGCTCCATCCCGTAGGCCCAGTCGTCGGAGAGCAGGATCGTGAAGAGCCGCCGGTGCAGGGCGTCCATCGCGTCGTCGTCGGACTCCAGCTCCTCGGCCAGCGCGGTGTCCTTGCCGGCGACCACGTCGCCGGCCTTGGCGGCGATCCGCTCGGCCACCTGGCCCATCTCCTGGATGGTGTCGCGTAGCTCGGCCGGCACCGCCGAGGCCGGGTACCGCATCCGGGCGATCTTCGCGATGTGCAGGGCGAGGTCGCCCATCCGTTCCAGGTCGGCCACCATCCGCAGGCTGGTCACGATGATCCGCAGGTCCCCGGCCACCGGCTGCTGGCGAGCCAGCAGGTCGAACGCCTTGCCCTCCAACTCGTCCCGCACCGCGTCGATCCGGCCGTCGTCCGAGATCACCTGCTCGGCCAGCCCCAGGTCGGCGTCCAGCAAGGCGGTGGTCGCGCGCGCCATCGCGGCGGAGACCACCGCGGTCATCTCGACGAGCGACCGCCCGATCTGATCAAGCTCGTCGTGGAACGTCTGTCGCATTAGTCCCCTCACCATCGCGGGTAATCGGACAGTAGTCCGGTCGCCCACGTTCCCCGGGTGCGGCGGTTAACACCCGCCGTACGACCGGTGAACTCCTCATCGAGGATGCATGACCCTTGGCCCGCGGTACAGGCCGATTACCGGGCCGGCGCCGCGGCGACCTTACGATCGGCTCGTGCAGGTCGGGTTGGGACTGGCCGCTGCGCTGCTTGTCGGTGCGGCGCTGGGCGCGCTCGGGGCGTGGCTGCTGGCCGTCCGCCGGCGCCGGCCCCGCCCGGGCGGGCCGGCGCCGGCCACCCTTCCGGCCACCGCCGAGCCGACCGGGACCGGCCCGGATCTGGCCCGGCGGGTGCTGGACGTCACCCACTCCGGGGTGCTGGTCCTGGACGCCGACGACGAGGTGGTGCTGGCCAACCCGGCCGCCCGCGGGATGGGGGTGCTGCGCACCGGCCGGCTCACGGTGGACGAGCTGCGCCGGCTGGCCAGCACGGCCCGGCGGGACGGCGAGTCGCGGGACACCGTGGTGGACACCCCCCGGGGCAGGCTCGGCCGCGAGCCGATCGCGGTGCGGGTGCACGTGGCCCCGCTCGCCGGGACGAGCCATGTCGCGCTGCTGCTGGACGACGTGACCGAGTCGCGCCGGCTGGAGGCGGTCCGCCGGGACTTCGTGGCCAACGTCTCGCACGAGCTGAAGACCCCGGTCGGCGCGCTCACCCTGCTCGCCGAGGCGGTGCAGGACGCGGCCGACGACCCGGAGGCGGTGCAACAGTTCGCGAACCGGATGCAGCGCGAGGGCACCCGGCTCGGCCGCCTGGTCCAGGAGCTGATCGAGCTGTCCCGGCTGCAGGGTGCCGACCCGCTGCCGGCTCCGGCGATCGTGGCGGTCGACGAGGTGGTCGCCGAGGCGGTCGACCGGGCCCGGCTGGCCGCCGAGGCGGTGGGCATCACCGTGGTGTCCGGCGGCGAGCGCGGCCTGAAGGTGCGTGGCAGCGAGGCGCAACTGGTGACCGCGCTGCTGAACCTGGTGGACAACGCGATCGCGTACAGCTCGTCCGGAACCCGGGTCGCGGTCGGCACCCGCCGGCGGGACGGCTCGGTCGAGATCTCGGTGTGCGACCAGGGCATCGGGATCGCCGAGCGGGACCTGGAGCGGGTCTTCGAGCGGTTCTACCGGGCAGACCCGGCGCGGTCGCGGGCCACCGGCGGCACCGGTCTCGGCCTTGCGATCGTGAAGCACATCGCCACCAACCACGGCGGCGAGGTGAGCGTGTGGAGCGTCGAGGGATCCGGCTCCACCTTCACGCTGCGGCTGCCCGCGGCCGCCAACGGCGAGATGAGAGGGACCGCGTGACTCGGGTGCTCGTGGTGGAGGACGAGGAGTCGTTCTCCGAACCGCTGTCGTACATGCTGCGCCGGGAGGGTTTCGAGGTGGCCGTCGCGGCCACCGGCCCGGACGCGCTGAGCGAGTTCGACCGGTCCGGGGCCGACCTGGTGCTGCTCGACCTGATGCTGCCCGGGCTGTCCGGCACCGAGGTGTGCCGCACCCTCCGGCAGCGCTCGAACGTCCCGGTGATCATGCTGACCGCACGGGACGCCGAGATCGACAAGGTGGTCGGCCTGGAGCTGGGCGCGGACGACTACGTGACGAAGCCGTTCTCGTCCCGCGAGCTCGTGGCCCGGATCCGGGCGGTGCTGCGCCGGCGTGGCGAGCCGGAGGAGCTGATGCCCAGCGCGCTGGAGGCCGGTCCAGTGCGGATGGACGTGGACCGGCACGTGGTCACCGTGAACGGCGGTCAGGTGCCGATGCCGCTGAAGGAGTTCGACCTGCTCGAGCTGCTGCTGCGCAACGCGGGCCGGGTGCTCACCCGCGGGCAGCTGATCGACCGGGTCTGGGGCGCGGACTACGTCGGCGACACCAAGACGCTGGACGTGCACGTCAAGCGGCTGCGGGCGAAGATCGAGCCGGACCCGTCCACCCCCCGCTACCTGGTCACGGTGCGCGGCCTGGGATACAAGTTCGACGCCTGACAGCCGTCACGCCGGGTCGGCCGGGTGCCTGGCGACCAGCGGGCCGGCGGCCAGCCGGGCCGCGCAGAGCCGGGCCAGCTCGTCGTACGCCGGCCGGCCGAGCAGCGCGATCAGCTCCGGCTGGTAGGAGACGTACAGCGGCTGTCCGCCACCGTGCGCCTCCGGCGAGGACGTGCACCACCAGTGCAGGTCGTGACCGCCCTCGCCCCAGGACCGCCGGTCGAACTCGGTGATCGTGGAGACCAGTACCCGGGTGCCGTCCAGCCGGTCCACCCAGTCCTGCTCCCGGCGGATCGGCAGCTGCCAGCACACGTCCGGCTTCGTCTCCAGCGGGTGCCGACCGGTGCGCAGCGCGAGCGAGTGCAGCGCGCAGCCGGCGCCGCCGGGGAACCCGGGCCGGTTCAGGAAGATGCACGCCCCGTCCACCGTCTTGGTGCGCCGACGCCGGTCGTCCGCGCCGACGCTGTCCCGCACGGTGATGCCCCGCTTCGCCTTCCCGGCGAACTGCCAGGTCGACGCGTCCAGCTCGCGGGCGGCCCTGGTGACCCGCTTCTCGTCCGCGGTGTCGGAGAAGAACGCGCCGTGGCTGCAGCAGCCGTCGTCCGGCTGCTCGGCCAGGATGCCTCGGCAGCCCCGGCCGAAGATGCACGCCCAGCGGGAGCACAGCCAGGTCAGGTCGGCCCGCACGACGTGCTCGGCGTCGGCCGGGTCGGCGAACTCCACCCACTCGCGGGCGAAGTCCAGGCCCGTCTCGGGAGCCGGCGCGCCGGTCGACCGGGTGGGCGGGGCCAGCGGAACTGCAGTCACCCTGGATACGGTACGGGCTCCGCCGTCTGCGCCGCCGCAGGCGGGGGACACGCGCCGACCCGGCGGGCGCGGCCGGGACGGATCCCCTACGGTGAGCGCATGCGCCTCGGGGTGCTCGACGTGGGGTCGAACACCGTGCACCTGCTCGTGGTCGACGCGCACCGCGGCGGCCATCCGACTCCGGCGCGATCGGTGAAGAGCGTGCTGCGGCTGGCCGAGCACCTCGACCCGGACAAGCGGATCACCCGGCGCGGGGCGGACGCGCTGGTCACCGCGGTGGCCGCGGCCCGCCGCGCGGCCAAGGAGCTGGACTGCGACGACCTGCTGGGCTTCGCCACCTCGGCGGTGCGCGAGGCGTCGAACGCGGCCAAGGTGCTCGACCGGGTGCGCACCGAGACCAGCGTCGACCTGCAGGTGCTGACCGGCCCGGACGAGGCGCGCCTGACGTTCCTGGCGGTACGTCGCTGGTACGGCTGGAGCGCCGGCCGGCTGCTGGTGTTCGACATCGGCGGCGGCTCGCTGGAGATCGCCTGCGGGCTCGATGAGGAGCCGGAGATGGCCGTCTCGGTGCCGCTGGGCGCCGGCCGGCTCACCCGGGAACGGCTGCCCGGCAACCCGCCGCCGAAGGCCGCGGTGGCCGCGCTGCGCGACTACGTCGACGCCGAGCTGGCTGCGGCCGCGGTGCCGGACGCGCTGGGCGGGGTCCCGGAGCGGGCAGCCGGGACCTCCAAGACGTTCCGCTCGCTGGCCAGGCTCACCGGCGCGGCTCCGTCGGCGGCCGGCCCGTACGCCCGGCGCACGCTGACCATCGCCGGGCTCCGGCAGGTGATCGGTTTCATCTCCCGGATGAGCTCGGAGGACCTGGCCGAGCTGGAGGGCGTGAGCCCGGCCCGGGCCCATCAGCTGCTCGCCGGGGCGGTCGTGGCCGAGGCCGCGATGCGGGCGACCGACCTGCCGAGTGTCGAGATTTGCCCTTGGGCCCTCCGAGAGGGTGTCATTCTCCGACGACTGGACTGGCTGGATGGTGCCTGATGGGACGACATTCGCAATCTGACCTCGGCGACGCCGCCTCGACGTCGCCCGGTCCGGCGTCCAGGCCGGTGGCCACCGGCGAGCCGAGCTGGGATCTGTGGTGGGAGAAGACCGGCAGCCAGCCGCGGATCGTCGACCCGCTGCTGGACGAGCCGGTCCGGGGAGCCCCGATGGCGGCGTTCGGTGCGCCGCCGCTGACCGGACCGCCGACCGGGCCGCCGCCGGCGCCGCTCGGGCGCTCGGCTGGGACGTCGTTTCGCGGGCTGGAGCCCGCGACGGCGGCCGGTCGCCTGCCCGGCCCGGCCGACTCGCCGCTCCCGCCGAACGGCCACGGCCGACCGAACGGCCACGGAGCGCTCCCCGCCCCGGTGGAGCCTGCCCTGCCGCCGGTCTCGATCGGGGGTCGGCGGTCGCCGTCCGGTTCGGTCGAGCCGGCCCCGCCGCTGGACCGGCGGCTGCCCGGGGCGTCCGCCGAGGGGCCACCGTCCGGCCCGGCCGACGCCCGCGCTCGGCCATGGTCCGGCCGGCCCGGTAGCGCGGCGCGGGCCGCCGACGCGGTTCCGGCCTCGCCGCCGCCCCCGGGGCCGTCGTCCACCGGCCCGATCGGGCTGTCGCCCGCGTTCCCGCTGACCCCGGACGAGCCGGCCCAATCGCGCCGGTCGCTGCGATCGGTGCCCGGAGCCGGCGAGTCCGGCCGGCCCGGCCCGGTCCGGGGTGCCGCCATGGGCCGCGGCGGGCGGGCCGCGGGGTACCCGGGCGCCGCCGCGACGGCCGCCGCGGTGCCGCTGAGCTACGACACCTCGCCCGGCCTGGCCCGGAACACCGCGGAGACGCCGGCAGTGCCGGCGGAGCGCGGCCGGCTCGCGGACCCGACGGGGCGCCGGGCCGCCGGCGGCGGTCCGGGCACCGCGATCCTGCCCGCGCCGGGTCTGCGAGCGGCGCCGTCGTCGGACGGCACCGGGGAGACGCCTCGGGTCGCAGTGGCCGCGGACCCGGCGACCGGCCGGTCCGGGGTGCGCGCGCTGCCGGACCCGGACGCCTACCCGAGCACGCCGAGCCGGTCCGGAAGGTCGGGTCGCGCCGGGCGCGGCCGTCGGGGCGAAGACCCGGCCGACACCGCCGAGCGCGACTGGGTGGCCTCGCTGCGGTCGCCGGCCGAGCCGACCGACGCCGCCGAGCGCGAGCCGTCGGTCCGGTCGCTGCACGCGGTGGACTCCGACCCGGACTCCAGCGAGCACACCGGCATCCACTACGGGTTCGAGGACGAGCCGTCGCTGCTGCTGCAGTGGGGCGGGTTCATCGTGCAGACCGTGGTCGGCGCCGCCTGCGGGCTCGGCGTCTGGCTCGGCTTCTACCAGCTGTGGGATCGTTGGCCGTTCTACACCGCGCCGGCGGCCGGGGCGGCGATGGCGATCATGCTGGCCATCACCCGGTCCATCCGCCGCCGGTACGGCCACGAGCTCGACCTGCTGACCGCCGTTCTCGCCGTCGGCGTGGGGGTGGTGCTCACCGTGCTGCCGGCGGCGTTCGTGCTGCAGCACGTCTGACCGCGCGTCCGGAGGCTCACCGGCCGGACGCAGTAACCGGGCCGTCACGCGCGGCTCGGATGGCTGCCATGGGCACCGCGTAGCCTGGTCGCGTGACGACCTCTCCGCCGCCCGGCCGTGCCGGCGCGCCGGCGCGCGGCCGACCGGTGAGCGTGCCGGCCGCCCGCGTCGGCCTGTCCACCGCGTCGGTCTACCCGGAGACCACCGCGACCGCGTTCGAGACCGCGATCCGGCTGGGCTACGACGGGCTTGAGGTCATGGTCTGGACCGACCCGGTCAGCCAGAACCCGGAGGCGCTGCGCCGGCTGTCGGACTACTACGGGGTGCCGATCCTCGCCGTGCACGCGCCCTGCCTGGTGATCACGCAGCGGGTGTGGAGCACCGACCCCTGGGTCAAGCTGCAGCGGGCCAGGGACGCCGCGGAACGGGTCGGGGCCGGCACGGTGGTGGTGCACCCGCCGTTCCGTTGGCAGCGCGACTATGCCCGCGAGTTCCGGGTGGGCATCGACCGGATGGCCGACGAGAGCGATGTCCGGTTCGCCGTCGAGAACATGTTCCCGCTGCGGATGCGGGGCCGTGAGGTGTCCGCCTATGCCCCGGACTGGGACCCGGTGGGCGAGCCGCACCGGCACTTCACCCTGGATCTGTCGCACACCGCGGTCGCCCGCACCGACGCGTTGGACACGATGACCGCGATGGGCGATCGGCTCGCCCACCTGCACATCGCCGACGGCACCGGGACCGGCCGGGACGAGCACCTGGTGCCCGGCCGGGGCACCCAGCCCTGCGGCGAGATCCTCGGCCGGCTCGCCGAGCGAGGCTTCACCGGATCGGTCATCGTCGAGGTCAACACCCGCCGGGCCACCAACCGGGACGAGCGCGACGCCGACCTCGCCGAGGCGCTCGCCTTCACCCGGCTGCACCTCGCCGCCGCCCCCGCCCCGGTCTGAGCCGGGCGGCCTGCCGATCGGTCGTAGGCTGATCGCATGCTGCGCTCGGTCATCCTGGCCGCGTCCCGGAACGCGGGGATCAAGAAGGTCGTCGCCACGGCTCCGATCAGTAGGAACGTGGTCAGGAGGTTCGTGGCGGGGGAGTCGGTCGACGACGCGGTGCGGGTCAGCCGGGAGCTGACTGAGCAGGGCCTGGCGGTCAGTCTGGACCACTTGGGAGAGGACACCACGGACCTGGCGCACGCGTCGGCGACCACGAAGGCGTACCGGACCCTGCTGGACCGGCTGGCCGGCGAGGGGCTGACCGCGGGCGCCGAGGTGAGCGTGAAGCTGTCCGCCGTCGGGCAGGCGCTGCCCGGGGACGGGGAGAAGGTCGCGCTGGACCACGCCCGGGAGATCTGCGCGGTGGCCGACGCCGCCGGGACGACGGTGACGCTGGACATGGAGGACCACACCACCACCGACTCGACCCTGGCGATCCTGCGCGAGCTGCGAAGGGACTTCCCGCGCACCGGCGCGGTGCTGCAGTCCTACCTGCGCCGCACCGAGGCGGACTGCCGGGACCTGGCCTACCCCGGCTCCCGGGTGCGGCTGTGCAAGGGCGCGTACGAGGAGCCGGAGTCGGTCGCCTACCCGTCCGCCCGGGACGTCGACCTGTCCTACGTGCGCTGCCTGAACGTGCTGATGGCCGACGACGCGTACCCGATGCTGGCCACCCACGACCCGCGGCTGATCGCGATCGCGGACGAGCGGGCCCGCTGGTACGGCCGGGACCGGGGCAGCTACGAGTACCAGATGCTGTACGGGGTGCGGCCGGTCGAGCAGCGCCGGCTGGTCGCGGCCGGCGAGACGGTACGGGTGTACCTGCCGTACGGCACCGAGTGGTACGGCTACCTGATGCGCCGGCTGGCCGAGCGCCCGGCGAACGTCACGTTCTTCCTGCGCGCCCTGGTCTCCCGCTCATGAGGCTCGCGATCCTGGGCGCCGGCAAGATCGGTGAGGCGCTGCTGTCCGGGATGCTGCGAGCCGGCCGGAGCCCGGACGACATCGTCGTCACGGTTCGCCGGGCCGAGCGCGGCAAGCTGCTGGAGGAGCGGTACGGGGTGCGCGCGGTGAGCGCCGCCGAGGCGGCCACCGGCGCGCAGGCGCTGCTGGTCACCGTCAAGCCGCAGGACATCGACGTGCTGGCGGACGACCTCGCCCCGCACGTCCCGGCGGCAACCCTGGTGGTCTCGCTGGCCGCCGGGATCCCGACCGGGTACTACGAGAAGCGGCTGCAGCCCGGGGTCCCGGTGGTCCGGGTGATGACGAACACCCCGGTCCTGGTGGACGAGGCGATGAGCGCGATCAGCCCGGGCTCGCACGCCGAGGAGCGGCACCTGGCGCTGACCGAGGAGCTGCTCCGGCCGGTGGGCAAGGTGGTGCGGGTGCCGGAGTCCCAGCAGGACGCGGTGACGGCGCTCTCCGGCAGCGGCCCGGCGTACTTCTTCTACCTGGTCGAGGCGATGACCGACGCCGGCATCCTGCTCGGGCTGCCCCGCACCGTCGCGGCCGACCTGCTCGTGCAGACCGCGCTCGGCGCGGCGGTGATGCTGCGCGACTCCGGCGAGCACCCGGTCAAGCTGCGCGAGGCGGTGACCTCGCCGGCCGGCACCACCATCAACGCCATCCGCGAGCTGGAGAACCACGGCGTGCGCGCCGCCCTGCTGGCCGCCATCGAGGCCGCCCGGGACCGCAGTCGGGAGCTGGGCCGGCTGCACGAGTGAGACCGTCACACCGGCGGTGAGAGGGGGCTGAGAAGCCCCGACCGTCGATCCGGCCGGCTCATACGATGAGCCGGTGCGGCGAGCGCATGCCCTCGGCCCGGCCACCGTCGTCCTGCTGGCTGGGCTCGGCCTGTCGGGCTGCCGGGGCGGGGGCAACGGGATCGAGGTGGCCCCGGTCGGCCGGGACACGGTGACCGAGGTGGTCGAGGCGCCGGCGAATGTCGAGGCGCGGGCCACCAGCACCCTGGCCGCCACCGGCGACGGCACCCTCGCCGCGCTGTACGTCCGGGACGGGCAGCGGGTCACCGCCGGCACAGTCGTGGCCCGGATCTCCTCGCCGGACGCCCAGGCCCGGCTGCGCGCGGCCCATTCGCAGCTGGCCCAGGCCGAGGCGGCGACCCCGACCGCGCCGCCGTCCATCGACGTCGCCGGGCCGCAGGCGCAGGCCGACGCCGCCGCCCAGGCAGCGTTCGACGCCGTCCGCAGGGCCGCCGGGCAGATACCGGACCCCCGGCTGCGGGCCGCGACGCTCACCCAGCTCGCCGCGGCCGAACGACAGTACGCGCTTGCCAGGGCCCAGGCGCAGGCCGCGGTCGAGGCGATCAACACCGGGATAGGCAACCTCGGTGCCGCGCTCGGCTCGCTCACCGCGGCCCAACGCGGCCAGGCCCAGGCCGCGGCCGTCGCGGCCCAGCGGGCCGTCGACGCGCTCACCATCCGGGCCCCGATCGCCGGCACCGTCCAGCTCGGCGGCGGCGCCGACGCCGGCACCGGGGCCGGCACCGGCTCGCTCGGCTCGGCGCTGGACCAGCTTCCCCCGGACGTCCGGGACCAGGCCGCGGCCGCGCTCGGCACCGAGCTGCCCGCCTCCGGGTCGACTCCGCAGGTGCGCACCACCGGCCCGGTCACCGCCGGCATGCCGGTCTCCACCGGCACCCCGATCGCCACGATCGTGGACGTCGGCACGCTCGCGCTGGTCGCCGAGGTGGACGAGACCGACGTCTTCCTGGTCCGGCCGGGGGTTCGGGCGAACGCCGAGCTGGACGCCGCACCGGGCGCCAGCTATCCGGCCACCGTGGCCGCGGTGGACCTGTCCCCGACCCAGTCCGCCCGCGGCGGGGTCAGCTACCGGGTGCGGCTCACCCTGGGCCGCGGGAGGCTGCCCGACGGCAGCCCGGCGCCGAGCCCGCGGCCCGGCATGAGCGCGGTCGCCGACCTGCGGGTCCGGGTCGCCCCGGACGTGGTCGCGGTGCCGGCGACCGCGGTCGTGCGGGTGGAGAGCCAGGACGCCGTCTGGGTGGTGACCGGCGGCACCGCGCACCGCCGCACGGTGACGCTCGGGGCCCAGGGCGCCGACACCGTCCAGGTCGTCGCCGGGCTGCGGGAGGGCGAGCGGGTGGTGGTCCGGGGCGCCGACAGGGTCTCCGACGGGCAGCACGTCCCGTGAGCGTGCCGGCCGGGTCGGTCCCGCCGCTGGAAGCGGTCGACGTGACCAAGACCTACCGGCTGGAGGGCGTGTCGGTGCAGGCGCTGCGCGGCATCTCGCTCGCCGTGCGGCCCTCCGAGTTCCTCGCCGTCGTCGGCCCGTCCGGGTCGGGCAAGTCGACGTTGATGCATCTGCTCGGCGGGCTGGACCGGCCCACCAGCGGGACGGTCCGGGTGGTCGGCACCGACATCTCCTCGATGAGCCGGGACGACCTGGCCCGGGTGCGCAACCGCACGGTGGGCTTCGTATTCCAGGCGTTCCAGCTGCTGCCCCGGACCTCCGCGCTGGACAACGTCGCGCTTCCGCTGGTCTACCGGGGGCTGCGCCGGCCGGAGCGCCGGGAGCGGGCCGCCGCGGCACTGCAGGCGGTCGGGATGGGCCACCGCCTGCGGCACACCGCCGGCCAGCTCTCCGGCGGCGAGCAGCAGCGGGTCGCGATCGCCAGGGCGCTGGTCGGCGAGCCGCGGGTGATCCTGGCCGACGAGCCGACCGGCAACCTGGACACCCAGCGCGGCGCCGAGGTGATCGACCTGCTGGAGCGGCTCACCGAGGAGCGCGGCGTCGCGGTCGTGGTGGTCACCCACGAGGCGGTCGTCGCCGGCCGGGCCCGCCGCCAGGTGCACGTCCGGGACGGGCTGGTCGAGTCCGTCGTCGACGGCCAGCCGGCGGCCGGGCCGGCACCGGACCGACGATGAGGTTCGCCGAGGCGTGCCGGGTCGCGCTGACCGCGCTGCGGGTGAACCGGCTGCGCAGCGCGCTGACCATGCTCGGCGTGATCATCGGCGTGTTCGCGGTGGTGCTGCTGGTCGGCATCGGCACCGGGGCCAAGGTGGAGGTCGAGCGCCAGGTGCAGGGCCTGGGCAGCAACCTGCTGCTGGTCTTCCCGGGTGAGCTGACCTTCGGCAGCGCGCCCACCAGCAGCCGGCTCACTCTGTCCGATGTGGACACGGTTGGCCGGCTGGTCGGCGGTCCGGACCGGGTGGTGGCGACGGTGACCAGCGGGGAGACGCTGCGGGCCGGCAGGTCCGAGGTCTTCCTGACCGTGCAGGGCACCACCGAGGCGGTGCCGGACGTGTTCGCCCGCCGGGTCGGCCGCGGCGAGTTCCTGCGCCGCAGCGATGTGGACACCCGCCGCCGGGTGGTGGTGCTGGGCGCCAGCGCGGCGGACCGGCTGTTCCCCGGCCGGGACCCGATCGGCCGGCAGCTCACCGTGGCGGGTGTCCGGTTCCGGGTGATCGGGGTGATGGCCCGGATCGGCACGTCCGCGCTCGCCGGCGCCGACCCGGACCTGGAGGCCTACATCCCGATCACCGCGGCACAGCGGCTGCTGGGCACCCAGCGGGTGGACGGGTTCGCGGTGAAGGCGCCGAGCCGGAACGGGATCCAGGCGCTGGGCGACCGGATCGTCGCCACCCTGGCCAGCCGCTACCCGGGGGAGAAGTTCTCCGCGGTCACCCAGGAGCAGATCCTCGGCGTGGTCGGGAAGATCTTCGGCATCCTCACCTTCGTGCTGGCCGCGATCGCCAGCATCAGCCTGCTGGTCGGCGGGGTGGGGATCACCAACATCATGCTGGTCAGCGTGCGGGAACGGACCCGGGAGATCGGCCTGCGCAAGGCGGTCGGTGCCCGGCAGCGGGACATCCTGGTGCAGTTCCTGATCGAGGCGGTGCTGCTGACCACGGTCGGCGGCGTGGTCGGCATCGGGCTGGGCATCGCCGGAGCGGCGCTGATCGAACGCTTCTCCCCGGTGCCGGCGTCGATCGTCTGGTGGTCACCGCTGCTGGCGTTCGGCGTCTCGGCCGGGGTCGGGGTGTTCTTCGGGGTCGCGCCGGCCCGGCGGGCCGGCCGGCTCGACCCGGTCGTCGCGCTGCGCGCGGAATAGGCACGAAGGGTAAGCGACCAGGCACTGGGAGGATTCCGTCGGGGGATCGCATCCGTCACATCCGTACCGCTACCCTCCTGGTAGCACGTGCGTGCCGTCGCCGCCGGAGGGGAAGCCGGCGCCCCGACGCGTGCAGAGGTCCAGGTGTCGTATGTCCTCCTCACCGAGGTCCGGCGGAACGGGTCCACCCCCTGCGCCGCTGCCTGCCGACGCCCCGCTGTCGCAGGTGAAGTTCCTCACCGTCGCCGAGGTGGCGGGGTTGATGCGGGTGTCCAAGATGACGGTCTACCGGCTGGTGCACTCGGGCGAGCTGACGGCGGTCCGGGTCGGCCGCTCGTTCCGGGTCCCGGAGCGGGCGGTGCACGACTACCTGCGGGATGCGTTCATCGAGGCCGGGTAGTCTTCGCGCTCATGGGCTCGGTCATCAAGAAGCGTCGCAAGCGGATGGCGAAGAAGAAGCACCGCAAGCTGCTCAAGCGCACCCGCGTGCAGCGGCGCAACAAGAAGTAGCCGGAGGCGGAGATGACTGAGCCGACGCCGCGGTCGGACTGGGTCACGTTCCTCTCCGACTACGGCCTCGACGACCACCTCGTCGGCGTCTGCAAGGGCGTGGTCGCGCGGATCGCGCCGCACGTGCGGATCATCGACGTCTGCCACCAGGTCAAGGCGCAGGACGTGCTGATCGGCGCGACGATGCTCGCCGAGGCGATGCCCTACCTGCCGGTGCCGGCCGTGCACCTGGCCCTGGTCGACCCGTTCCGGGCCACCTCGGCCCGCGGCATCGCGGTGCGGTGCGTGGACGGGTCGGTGTTCGTCGGCCCGGACAACGGCCTCACGTCGCTGGCCTGGCCCGCGGCCGGCGGCGTCGCCGAGGCCCGCGAGCTGACCAACCCGCAGCTGTGGCACCCGAAGCCGGCGCATTCCTTCCGCGGCCGGGACGTGTTCGCGCCGGTGTCCGCGCACCTCGCCCGCGGCATCCCGTTCGCCGAGGTGGGCACCGAGGTCGACCCCCGGTCGCTGGACGGGATCGAGACGGTCCCGCCGTACCCGCACGGCGATCACGTGCACGGCGCCATCCGGATGGTGGACCACTTCGGCAACCTGGCTCTGAACGTCCGCCGGTCCGACCTGGAGGCGGCCGGCATCCAGCTCGGCGACCTGGTCGAGCTGCGGTGCAGCGGCAAGGTCATGGAGGTGCCGTTCACCCTCGCGTTCGGCGACGTGCAGACCGGCCGGACGGTGGTCTGCGAGGACGCGTTCCGGGCCATCACCATCGCGGTGAACTCCGGCCGGGCCGACCGGGTGCTGCGGGCCAGCCCCGGCGACCCGATCGTGCTCAGCCGGGTGCACCGGCAGTCCGCGCCGGCGGCCGGGACGAAGCTCGGGGTGGTGGACGCTCCACCCAGCCCGGTCGCCTGAGCCCGTCGTAACTGGACGTAACGGGCAGATCTCGGCGCGGACACAGAGCGCGGGTAGCATGCGGGCGATGTCCGCCTCAGTCGTTCTCGTCACCGGAGTGAGCCGCTACCTGGGCAGCCGGCTGGCCGCCAGGTTGGCGGCCGACCCCGCTATCGCCCGGGTCATCGGCGTCGACACGGTCGCGCCCGGCCGCGAGCAGACCACGCTGCTGGGCCGCACCGAGTTCGTCCGGGCCGACATCCGCAACCCGCTGATCGCCAAGGTGATCGCCGCCGCCGACGTGGACACGGTGGTGCACGTCAACATCACCGCGACGCCGCGCGGCGCCGGCGGCCGGACGTCGATGAAAGAGATGAACGTCATCGGCACCATGCAGCTGCTGGCGGCCTGCCAGAAGTCGGCGAGCGTGCGGCGGCTGGTGGTGAAGTCCACCACCGCGGTGTACGGGTCGTCTCCGCGGGACCCGGCGATGTTCACCGAGGAGATGGAGCCGAAGGGGTTGCCCCGGTCCGGCTACGCCAAGGACGCGGTGGAGGTGGAGGGGTACGTTCGGGGCTTCGGCCGGCGCCGGCCGGACGTCGCGCTGACCGTGCTGCGGTTCACGAACTTCATCGGGCCGCGCATCGACACCCCGCTGACCCGCTACTTCGGGCTGCGGGTGGTGCCGACCGTGTTTGGTTACGACCCGCGGATCCAGCTGCTGCACGAGGACGACGCGCTGGAGGTGCTCCGGCTGGCCGCCACCGAGGACCGGCCGGGCATCGTGAACGTCGGCGGCAGCGGCGCGCTGCTGCTGTCCCAGGCGCTGCGTCGGGCCGGCCGGCTGTCCGTCCCGGTCGGACCCCCGGCCGTGCACCTGGTCGGTCGGGCCGCGCGCCGGGCCGGACTGGTCGACTACTCGCCGGAGCAGCTGCGGCTGCTCGAGTTCGGCCGGGTGGTGGACACCACCAGGCTGCGGAAGGACTTCGGCTACACCCCGCGGTACACCACCGGTGAGGCGTTCGCCGACTTCGTCCGCAGCCGCGGGCTGGGACCGGCGATCGACCCCGAGGCGATCGACCGGGCCGGCCAGACCGCGCTTCGGCTGCTGCGCCGGGCGGGCCAGGTCGGCGGCGCGCTGACCGGTCGGCCGGCCGCCCCGCCCGTCCTCGCCCGGCCGGGGCCCGGGCCCGGCGCCGGCGTCGAGGATGATCGCCGTGCCTGACGCCCGGGTGATACCGCTGCACCCGGACGAGCCCGGTCCGGACCGGCTCGGCCCGATCCGGGCTGATCCGGCCACCGGGCCGGCGGCCGACCCGGACGGCGCCGGCACCCGGCAGCCGGCGGACCCCGTGGCCGAGCAGCCGGCCGACCGGCCCGGCTGGGAGCGGCAGCTGGCCGGCGGGCTGGCGTTCCTCCGCCGCCGGATCACCGGCGACTACGAGGTGGACGAGTTCGGCTTCGACCCGGACCTGACCGAGCACCTGGTGCTGCCGGCGCTGCGGCCGCTCTACTCGCGCTGGTTCCGGGTCGAGGTGCAGGGCGTGCACAACGTGCCAGACAGCGGCGGAGCGCTGGTGGTGGCCAACCACTCCGGCACCGTGGCGCTGGACGCGGTGATGACCGGGGTGGCGCTGCTCGACCACCACCCGGCCCACCGGCACCTGCGGATGCTCGGCGCCGACCTGGTGTTCCGGCTCCCGGTGCTCGGCCAGCTGGCCCGGAAGGCCGGCAACACGCTGGCCTGCAATCCGGACGCCGAGCGGCTGCTTGCCACCGGCGAGCTGGTCGGGGTCTGGCCGGAGGGCTTCAAGGGCGTCGGCAAGCTGTTCAGCGACCGGTACAAGCTGCAGCGCTTCGGCCGGGGCGGGTTCGTCGGGGCCGCGCTGCGCACCGGCGTGCCGATCGTTCCGTGCTCGATCGTCGGCGCCGAGGAGATCTACCCCATGCTCGGCAACGCCGCCACCTTGGCCCGCGTCCTCGGGCTGCCGTACTTCCCGCTCACCCCGACGTTCCCCTGGCTGGGCCCGCTCGGCGTGGTGCCGCTGCCGTCGAAGTGGCTGATCGAGTTCGGCGAGCCGATCGAGACCGCCCCGGTCGGCGCCGCCGCCGCGGACGACCCGATGCTGGTCTTCAACATCACTGACCAGGTACGGGAGACGATCCAGGCCACCCTGTACCAGCTGCTGCTGCAGCGCCGCTCGGTGTTCCGCTAGGAGCCCGCTGAATTGGGCCGGCTGTGCTGGTCGTCGGCCGCGGGCCGTGGCGCTGCCTGTCTGGCTGTTCGGGGGTGTGTGGTGTGGCGGTTGGCGCAACACAGCGGTCGGGGTGTCGTCGGGTGGCTGGCC
>WNGE01000214.1_pt1 | contig 73866 bp, 65 predicted proteins | sample 5400651 | NCBI WGS metagenome assembly WNGE01 (sample SAMN13153370, study PRJNA577476) | soil metagenome | isolation source: 60 cm soil or saprolite under grassland replicate 2 | place: USA:California | collected 2016-06-15 | reverse complement strand
TGCCAGTTTGCGTACCTGCTTCTCTTCCTTCTCGTCCTGGGGCGCTCGTACGCGCAAGATCTTCGGCATGTCCTGCCTCCTTTCTCTGAGATGACCTCCTTTCTTTATTCTATCACCTTTTAACGAACGCAGCACTAGGCAGATTAGTCTCTTTCACGCCCTGTTTATCTCCTGGCCGCAGCAATGCTTGGCCCTCATGGAAATCTTGGAGCAGATCGGGCGTGAGATGAGTAGCGCTCCTTGTAACCACAAGAGGATTTGGCAGCTGGAGGTAGACTTTGGATCTTTTGGGTCGGGGCAAGAGGGTCAAGGCAAGGTATTTGCTGCTTTCCAGCAGATCTTTGAGAACCTCGTAAGGCACGCTCAAGCCTCAATCTTGGCCCAGCGGAAGAGCGATCTGCTTATCCCTGCTCGACGCTCCTTCCTCAGGAACGTACAGACATCTCTGCAGCAAGAGCAAGCACGTTCCTGACAGCAGGAAGGGAACAGGAGTCAAGAACTGCATTAGGACGAGTAGAAAAATGGCTATAAGAAACCTATTTTGAAGTATACCGCGACAGGCTAAACGAAACCATAAAGCTTATGAATAATCGTTACCGGAAGTAAGGGTGCCTTGCAAACTCTTTGAGGACAATTTTTGTGGCAAGAGGGACAATTTATTTGACATTCACTGACAATTTTTGTGGCGACAAGGACAATTTTTGTGACAATCTACAATGGTGGAAAAGCAGCTCTCCCCCAACACGATCAACCGCATGCTTGCTGCCGTCAGGCACATGCTGATGGAGGCCGAGGAGAAAAAGCTCATTCCCCCGGGCACGTTCGAGCAGTTCAATCGTGTGCGCGGTGTCTCCGTCAAGGGACTCAAAGAACGTCTCAAGCCCAATGCGCGTGTGAGAATCACTCCGCAGGAGATGCGCCTGCTTACCGAGCAGCCAGACGCGAGCCGCTTACTTGGGCTTCGCGATCTGGCGCTCCTGCATACGTTTGGCAACGGGCCGCGCATCTCCGAGATCTGCGACATCACGCGCAATCGGCTTCGTTCGAGGGGTCGTGGCTACGTCGTCGAGGTGCGGGGGAAAAATAAGACGGAGTACCGCGATGTCCCTTTGACCAGGGAAGCTTACGCCGCCATCCAGGCCTGGCTCGCCGCCCGCCCCATCGATTCGCCCTACATCTTCACCCGCTTTGACGGCCGCGGAGAGGACGCGCACAGTCGGCTCTCGGCTAAGCCCCTTACCCGCCAGGGCGCATGGAAGATCATCAAGGGATACACGGTGAAGATCGGGTTGCCGGATGCCAAGCCGCATGATCTGCGGCGCCTAGTCGGTACAGAACTGGCCAGGAAGAATCCGCGCGTTGGTCAACTGGTGCTCGGACATGCCAGCATCGAGACCTTTTATAAGCATTATGTCCTTGACGAGATCCCCGAAGATGCCACCGAGGGGCTCTATTAGGTTCGATATGAAAAACTGCTCCGCTGCTGCCATCGCTGGCTCCAGCATATTGTGTTTCTTGAACAGCTCACGAGATGTCTGCAAGTTAGGTCGATATACTTATTCGTCTGAAGCTTGGGCATTATAAGAGATCAAGAGGCAATAGGGAAGAATTTGCTTTCCCATCCAGACATGATGCGCATGTCGGAAGTAAGCGCTGCCTGGCATGCAACTCGGCGTGAGTTAGGATTTGTCTGCCAATCATTCGGCTCTTCCAACGCGATGCGCAACGAGTAAAAGATTATGCTCAACTTGATGCCGTGATACAATACAGAATAAGCCCCTATCCTAGCACAAGAGAACAAAGGAGTTGCTGATGCGTCTGGCCACACTCTCAGACATTCACGGGAATCCTGTAGCCCTGGATGCCGTTCTGGCCGATATCCAGAGCCAGGGCGAGGTGGATGCTTACTGGGTGCTGGGGGATTTCGCCGCTCTTGGCTACGATCCGGTGACCCCGCTTGAGAAGATTACCGCCCTCTCTCATGCCAGTTTCACACGTGGCAATACGGATCGCTATGTGGTGACGGGGGATCTCCCGGTACAGCCGGAAAAAGCACTGGAAGATCCAGCTCAACTGCCACAGGTCATCGAGGCGGCAAGCAGCTTCTCCTGGACCAGGGGCTATGTCAGCGCTGCGGGCTGGCTGGACTGGCTCACGAACTTGCCACTCGAAGTGCGTTTGACCTTACCCGATGGCACACGCTTGCTCGGCGTCCATGCTTCTCCAGGCAGAGACGACGGATCCGGTATCCAGTCCAAGCACAGCGATGGCAAACTGGAACAACGGCTGGCTGGCTGCGAGGCCGACCTGGTCATCGTCAGGTTGGCAGGATACATGTCATCAATCTGGGCAGCATCAGCAATCTGGGCACGTCGAGCCTCCAGGCTACCTATGTGCTTCTTGATGCCGACGTGAATGGCTACAGCATCCAGTTGCGGCGCGTAGATTACGACCGCGGGGCAGTCATCAAAGCCATCGAGCAATCACGTCATCCCACCCCCTCCTTCCTGATCGGGTTCATGCGCGGGGAACGAGTTACCTCATCCGATCCGGACTTCTTCCAGGCTGGCAGACATGCTGAGAGCCAGGGGGAGAAATAGGCGAGGTAAAACCAAAGCAGATGGTGATAAAGGCTAGGATCATCACCAACGCTGCCACTTCTCTGCTTGATGAGATCACCTCGTTGCGCATCCCGTGGGAAGAGCCAATCATTCTAACAAATGGCACAACGGCTCTCGCTCGAACTCCACAATCCAGTGCAGACGAAAGTTAAAAGTGACAGTGAATGAGCGAGAGGCGTGAGTTCCCGGCCGGCCAAAATAGGCGGCGCGCGCACCACATCTCTTCGTGAAAACTCTGTAACGCGAGGGTGCAGGAAAATGGTTCGCGACGACTCGAACCGAACGAGCATGTGATCTGGGATGGACGTGTTCCCCGTAGTGCCCTGTGATGAGGGATATGGAGAGACGTCTCCCACCCGATGCGCGATACCATATATTACTGAATGCAGTTGCTAGGAAGCAAGGAGCAGACTGGTATACGAGTGCTATATATCGTGCTCGTGCGGATAGAACCTTTGTAGAAAATGCCTTGATAGACCTTTACAAACCCATGCTTAACCGTTAGATCGTTCTGTCCTGGTTAGAGCAGGATCCCCGCAATCATGCCATCCTTCACACACTGTATGCCGCAGGTTTACGCATTTCCGAGCTTTGTAATCTTCGTTGGCGCCACATCATTCGTCGAGAAGAAGGCGTTCAACTAGATATTATGAGTGGTAAAGAGACAAACAGCGCCATGTACTGCTAGGAGAAAGCTCCTGGAGTGTCCTCTCGGTTATACATGAAGATGCATCAGCAGATGATTCCGTGTTCCAGTCGCGTTAGGAAATCTCTCGCGACGGGTATTATAAGGGTACACGCCTCGATACCACCACAGTCTTTCGTATCGTCCGAGAGGCCGCTAAACAAGCTGGTGTGCCACACTGGCTCAGGCACTGCCACGGCTCCCACGCCATCGATCGCAAAGCACCGCTCACAGTGGTACGAGATACATTGGGCCATAGTAATATCGCGGTAACTAACGAATATGCGAAGGCCAGACCTGACCAAAGCTCGTCGCACTACTTGCGGTTGTGAAACCGAGACACTGGAATGGCTGCACTACCTATTCTGCTTTGCATCATATGCACGTGTGCTCATCATTGGGACAGTCCGCGCTGGGGAAGTATACTCAGGGCACTCTCTCTTAGCGAAGGGGCTATGCAAAGGCACTCGAAAACACCGCTGCCGATGACAGTATATCAGTAGTCGATCAGAAAAAGCATCTCCTGTCATGCTCTCTTTCAAAACGCCATGGTGCCCCTACGCGGGTGTTGGTGCTAGTGGTGCCAGATCTTTGTTTTGTAGAACATGACTATAAGAAGTATCATCCGTTCTGATTAATCAGGCAAATTTTCTTGAAGCTTATCAACCTCTACTCTGCTGAATGAAACAGTAACATCTTGCGAGTCCTCACCTACACGAGCAAAAAGCGCAACTTGCCCCGTCATATAATCAGTATCAATCACCGTGCTGACTTTTACAGTGTTAAAAAACAATTGCAACTGGGAATCATTCATAATCACCATAATTGTATTTTGAGAACCAGGAGGATTGAGAGCAGAACTGTTGCGTGGCCCGTCAAGAAAGATCGACTGGGGATTGTTCCTGGAATCTAAGAACTCTTTCGCAATATCAAAGGTACCGTCGCCATTGAGATCAATCCGATAGTCATGTTCAAGGTTACTATCACCTCGTATATAAATACCTACGCTATCATTCCCACCAGCTTTGAGGATTGTAAGGTCAACGCTTACTTTAAAATTATCATAGATTGAATTCGTGGGCAGACTCTCTATTAAAGTCGTACCCTGGTTGGTATTCGTCAATATCAATTTTCCAGGTTTGACTGTTCGATAATACCCTGCTGTGCTTGAAATACTCCAACCAAGAGCATTATTTTTAAACGTGTCATAAAACACTGCCTGTGGTGGAGGAGTTTCTAAATATATTGCTGTTGGTATTGGAGTAGGAGTAGGCGTTTCTGTGCTTGTAGTTAATGGAGAATCTTTACCTTTGCTTATCTGTATGAAAAAGAGACTGCTAACACTCAAAATGAGCAGCACAATAATCAGGGTTGCAATAAATATGATGTATGTACCTCTCTTAGGTTGAAGTGTTTGAGCGTCATCTTCTTGTGTTTTTCCCTCTGGCATACTCTTCACTCAATACTCCCTGCTTGCAAATAAGTCCAAAGTAATATACTCTTTCTCTGTAGTATCGGACACAGATTTATAACGTTCCAGGACTTTCCAATGATACATATATGAGAAAAAGGAACGATTCAGACACACTATGACAATGCTTGCTGCAATGTTTTACGCACCGCTTGATATTCGCATGGAACAGCGGCCAATTCCTCAACCAGAAGTTGGAGAAGTACTCCTGAAAGTTGTCGCCGCGACTACCTGTGGAACTGACGTGAAAACGTATCTGCGCGGTCATCCCCTACTCTTCCGCAAAACACCTGCGGGTTTTGGTCATGAAGTTGCTGGTTTTGTGGCAGCAATAGGTCCAGGAGTAACTCAATGTGCCGAAGGAGATGCTATCGTCATCGCAAATTCGGCGCCATGCCAGCAGTGCTTTTACTGCCGTCGTGGAAATTTTAGCCTCTGCGAAAATCTGCTTTTGCTTAACGGAGCTTATGCTGAATACTTGCTGGTACCCGAACGCATTGTGCGCCAGAACCTGTACCATCTTGCACCAAGTACTTCATTTATTGCAGCCGCATTAACTGAACCGCTAGCCTGCGCACTCCACGGAGTTGACGCATGCGAGATTGCCCGAGGAGATACGGTCGTTATTCTAGGATCTGGTCCCCTAGGACTATTACTCACCGAGATAGCTAAGCTAAAAGGCGCGCATACGGTGATAACAGGTCGTAATACCGATCGGCTGGCTCTTGCAAGTCGCTTGGGTGCAGATGTGGTTATTAAAGTTGGCCAATTTTCACTCGAGGAACAACGAGAAGCAATACTCGATGAAACAGAAGCTCGACGTGGTGCCGATATTGTGATCGAAGCTGTTGGTATACCTGAAACCTGGGAGCTGGCAGCTTCGCTCGTACGTCCTGGAGGCCTGGTTAACTTTTTCGGTGGGTGCCCTTCTGGATCGCGGGTGAGCTTCGAGACACGCCCTATTCATTACAGTGAGCTTACTTTCAAAGGAGTTTTTCACCATACTCCAGCATACTTTGCACAAGCACTTGAACTCATCGAGGGTCATCACATCGATATCGAGACACTGATCACTGCACGACTCCCACTCACCTCGACAATAGATGCTCTAAAACTATTGGTACAAAAGCAGGGGGTTAAGTATGCATTGATTCCTCCTGATTTTCAGCAAGATCTTTTATCATCAGAAGTCCCTCTGTAACCATTCAGAACCATCAGACATAGCAATAGGAAAATTTTTGCTTCACTCATTCACTCGACTTGCGTATAAATTCCATGTTATAATCCGTGCAAAGAACCCTCTTATCCTTCGCCCCAGCAGTATTGTATGCAGCAGAAAGGAGGTGAACAGAGCTTCAGACACGTTTCTCGTTCCCATGTGCATTGATTTATTAATTTGTTCATCCAGCATTATTCTCAAGGAGGATAATAACATGGCTACTGAAACAACCGAAAGACGGGGATATTTCTCGGGCTGGACCCTTAAAAAAGAGGGTATCATTGCACCCGACGAAAGACTCCCCTGGGGACAAACAATCTTTGTTGGCCTGCAACACGTGCTGGCCATGTTTGGAGCAACCGTTCTAGCTCCGATTATCATGGGCTTCAACCCAAACACCGCAATCTTCTTCTCCGGTATTGGCACACTCATCTTCTTTCTCGTTGTAGGTGGTCGAGTACCTAGTTATCTCGGCTCAAGCTTCTCTTTCATCGCCGTTGTGCTTGTGGCTGAAGGCGCTACCCACAACATTCCTGTAGCTCTAGGTGGCATTGTCACTGCAGGTGTTGTTTACGCCATCATCGGCATCATCGTTATATTCGTCGGCTATAAGTGGATTGAATACTTGATGCCACCTGTAGTCACAGGTACCGTTGTAGCAGTTATCGGTCTAAACCTCGCAACTACTGCGATCAGTGAAGCAAACCACAGCCTATTTGACACCTGGATGGCACTTGTCACTATTCTGGCTGTTGCAGTGGTGGCAGTCTTCTTTCCAGGGCCATTGCGCCGCCTTCCAATCTTGCTTGGCGGGGTTATTGGCTATCTAATCTACCTGCTATTTGCCAACGGTTTGGGGTATGGGACACCAATCAACTTCACAAACCTAAGCAATGCTGCATGGTTAGGCGCACCCACCTTTACCACCCCTACTTTCAATATCAATGCTATGACGTTAATTGCCCCAGTCGCTATCATTCTGGTTGCTGAGAACCTGGGGCATGTGAAAGCTGTGGGAGCAATCACCGGACGTAACCTGGACAAATACCTGGGGCGAGCTTTCCTTGGTGATGGCCTGGCGACCATCGTCTCAGCTTCAGGCGGAGGAACAGGTGTGACTACTTATGCCGAGAATATCGGCGTAATGGCCGTCACGCGCATCTACTCTACCCTTATCTTCATTTTCGCGGCCTGTGTCGCCATCCTGCTTGGTTTCTCTCCTAAGTTTGGTGCATTGATTGCAACCATTCCTGTGGGAGTGCTTGGTGGGCTAGCAATCGTACTCTTTGGACTGATTGCCGCTACCGGTGGTCGTATCTGGGTTCAAAATGAAGTAGATTTCTCTAAAAGTCGCAATCTAATCACTGCCGCTGTTGCCCTTACCATGGGCGCTGGAAACTTCACCTTGAATATCGGCAACTTTAGCATGAGTGGTATCGGGACTGCAACCTTTTCTGCAATCATCCTCTACCAGATATTGCGCGAACGTGAACCTCAGCCAGAAGAAATAGCTAACGCAGACTCAGCAGTTGGCTTAAATCCTACTGAACCACAACCAGGCGCTGGTCAATAGAATCCTGCTCTTGGGGTTAAATTCAATAATAACTACATTGTATACGAACGCTCCTATGCGAAATACATATAGGAGCATTCGTATACTTAACTAGAGATGCATCTCTCTTTTTCAAGCTGACATGGTACAATTCAGGCAACTACTTTGTCATCATGATTTAAAATATCGGGAGTTTGTATCATGTCACTTTATACCACAGCACCTCAGCTCACCAACGAATATATTACTTCGGTATGGGAAACACTTCCGCGTTTTATACGACCAACCCTCTTAGTACCGAGCCAGGCGCTCTCAGCACAGCTTAATTGCGATCTGACTATAGCAAGCGAGACGTTTCAGTATACTGGCAGCTTCAAATTTCGCGCTGCTTATAATTTACTCTCGAGCATTCCACAACAGTGCGTTATCACAGCATCATCAGGTAATTTTGGGCAAGCAGTAGCATATGCTTGTAAACTGCTTGGAAAGACATGCACAGTGGTTATGCCGAACACATCTGCCCAGGTCAAAATCGCAGCGGTGCAGTCTTTTGGGGGCATTGTTGATTTGATTGATGTTAGCAAGACAAGGCGTATTGACCGCGTGCAACAGTTAATGTCGCAACAACCTGACGCATTTTACGCACAAGCTTACGATGATTACCGAGTAGTAGCAGGAAATTCGACTTTGAGTAAGGAAATCTTAAGTTCCAGCAATTTCGATCTAATCATCACACCAATAGGAGGCGGTGGATTATGCTCGGGGCAAATCATCGCTCGTGATCACCTACATGCTCGTACCGAAATCATTGGAGCAGAACCATTACCTGGCAATGATGCAGCACAATCATTACAACGTGGCCAACTTATCCGCAATGAACACGAGCCAGATACGATAGCCGATGGTGCGCGTACCTTAAGTCTAGGTGAACTCAATTGGGAAATCATACAACAAGGCATTACCGACATTATAGCAGTACCTGACCCACTAACTCTTGAAGCACTACGACGTTATTTTCTTTATGCAAACCTCAAAGTCGAACCCACAGGAGCTCTGTCCCTTGGCGCACTGCTCACTGAACCTGAACGATTTCGTGGGAGACGTGTCTGTTGTATCGTAAGTGGAGGTAACGTAGATCCTACTGTATATGCACAGGCTTTGCTAGAAAAATAGCCACAATACCCCTGATATTCTCGTATTCTTTCTCGCAAAAGTTAATTTAAATCATTTAGGCACGGGGAAAATCGCTAGATGTGAAAAAGTTGCCTGTGCTCCGGGAGGGATCTTGGGCAAATTAGAGACAAATAATGCGACCAGGCCACTTTTATAAGTAGCATCAGTATAGGTGGACACTTTCTGTCCATTAACCATCATCGTCATTGCTGATCCCTTGGCAAGGATTGTAATGTGATTGATCTGCCCTACCTTTGCAATAGCGGCATGAGTCGTATAACCCTGGACTTTCGTACTTTGAGTATTGCCACTGGTATCCAAATACCCTTTGAAAATAGCATAGGTACCATCTCCATACAACTCAAAACGGTAATAAGTACCTAAATCAGTACCCTGGTTTGATGCTCTAATTAATACACCATATCCGTTATTTGGATCCCCCCTGGTAAGCTTGGCATTAACATCCAGACGAAAATTCGTAAAACTTTGGCCAGGTACTACTTCCCATAGCAATTTATTTTGGTCATCTTCCAGCACTAACGTACCTCCACCAACTTTCACTGAAAATTTTCCCGGATTGCTTGTCAGGTCCCAACCCATTTTATTATTCTTATCGAAAGAATCGCTGAACAATGGTATGGCAGTAGGAGTAACTACTATTGTGGGAGTTGCACTGGTTGCAGAGCTATTTTGATAGTATTCTTTGTAATAAAAGTATCCTGTAAACGCGCCTCCTACAATTAATACGACCAGTAATACAAGGCCAACAATTAAACCTATCCTGGGACCGCGTTTCTGCTGGGGAGATTGATTATACCCCTCATTTGTAGTCATAGGAGCAGAATAATACGCATTTTGTTGAGGAGACACATAAAAATTATTCAAATTTGACTGTGGGTTTTGCCCAGGCATAGGATAGAAGTTGTTAGGAGAAGGAGGAGATTGAGATGCATAAGATGTACCATAAACATTATTTTGGGGTAACGCTGGTGGTTGTCCCCACTGGTTGTATTGCGAGGGAGATACAAACGGTTGTCCCCCTTGTGTCACTGGATATTGTCCACCACTAAATGAAGCCTGTGACTGCACACCTCCCCACTGAATGTCTCTCTGATCAGAGAACGTTCCAGGTTGAGCTACAGGGTTATATGTGCCACAATTCACACAAGTAACTACATGAGAAGGCATAGGGGTTCCACAGCGTAGACAAAGTTGTGCAGGTGGGCCTCCAAAGGGTGGATACACTGAGGACATCAAGAATTCCTCCACTAACGGCAATAATATGCTAGGCAGAGTATTACATATCATTTGCCTGCATGTCTACTCTATAACAAATGAGTAGTATTTTTGGGTAATTCCTTATTGTCCCATCGACTCCTGCAAAAGTTCGTACAACCGGCAAGGATGCAATGGCATTTCTCGTACCCGGATTCCAAATGGCAATAGAGCATTATCGATGGCTGAAGCGAAGAGGGCTGGAACGGGAATGACACCTGCTTCACCCGCTCCTTTCACTCCTAAAGGATTAAGTGGTGAAGGGGTCTCAACATGCTCGACCAGAATAGATGGGATCTCGGCTGCCGTGGGGATTAAATAATCCATGAAGCTTGCGTTAGTAAGCTGTCCTTCTTCATTGTATACAAGCCTTTCAAAAAAAGCTCCACCAATTCCCTGTGCAACACCGCCATGCACCTGCCCCTCAACAACCATAGGATTAATAACACGTCCACAATCATGAACAGCTGCATATTTGACGAACGTAACCATTCCAATTTTTGGATCAACCTCGATGATAGCACCATGAACACCACTAGCAAAACTACCATGTGGTGGGCTATAAAATTCACTCGCCTCTAATCCAGGCGCACCTCGTTCAGGCGACAATGCTGGACCTTGACGAGAACCACCCAACTTCATAGACATCAAATTACGCGCATTCTCACCATAGGCATAGCGCAACGGATTGGCGGAGATAGCGACCTGACCAAGTGTTAGCGAGCGATGAGGAGCATCCTTTACAAAAACCTTGCCATCAGCTAATTCTATATCTTCCGGCGCAGCTTCGAAGAGATCTGCGGCAACTTGCTTAGCCTTCTCGCGAACTTTGACGGCCGCAAGATGCATGGCTGAACCAGCAATTGTCGCAGCACGGCTGGCATAGGTACCTACACCCCAATAAAACGCCTGCGTATCACCTGTAGTCACCAGCACCTCTTGTGGATGTATGCCCAACTGGTCTGCAACAATCTGCGCAAAGGTCGTATAGTGCGCTTGACCTTGTGAGGTCACACCAGTAGAAGCAAATACACGGCCATCTGACTCCACTCGTACCTGTGCACCCTCGTATGGGCCAATTCCTGTTCCTTCTACGTAATAAGCGATACCAAGACCCAGATAACGGCCATCCTTGAGAGCCTCGGCCTGTTTCGCGGGAAAGTTGTCGTAGTCCAGTATGATTTTTAGTTTATCCAGTCCCGCCTGGTAGTTACCACTATCATATGTTGTAGGTCCACCATCCTGGTAGACTAAACCTACATCCCATGGAAATTCATCGTAAGCTATGAAGTTGCGTGAACGCACCTCGGCACGATCCAAATGTAGTTCACTGGCGATACGATCCATAATGCGTTCCATTACAAAGACAGCATGTGGTCTGCCAGCACCACGATAGGGGCTGACAGGAACTTTGTTCGTGTAAATTACTTTGAATTCACTATAATAGTTCTTTAAGCGATATGGACCAGGCAACGTACATGCTGTTATAATTGGCACGATGATACCATATGGTGTATATGCGCCTGTATCGTGTATAAAGTTGTCACGCACTGCCAGTAAGATACCCTGATCATCAAAAGCATATTCTACCTCGTGCAGTTGGCTACGTTCCTGGTTAGCTGAGATAAAGTGTTCGCGCCTATCCTCGATCCACTTAACAGGCCTGCCCAGGTGAATGGCAGCAAATGGCGTCAAAACCTCCTCGGGATAGAACATCATGATCTTTGTGCCGAAACCTCCTCCCACATCAGGCGCTATTACTCGAACTTTATGCTCAGGCAAGTGGAAGATCGCCGCAAGACCATTGCGGATAGGAATAGGGCCTTGAGTCGATATCCAACAGGTAAGCATTTCTTCATGCGCATCCCAACGTGCCAGAACACCCCTACACTCCATCGGCATTGCAGCACCACGATCCATCAGAAGTGTCTCGCGGATCACATGTGGCGCATTGGTAAAAACTGCATCAGGATCGCCTACTGTCTGTATCAGGTGTGCTGCGACATTATCCGGCACATCCTTGTGTACTAATGGCGCATCTTCAGCGACAGCAACCTCCATGCTATGTATGACGGGCAATGGTTCATACTCAACATCAATCAGGTCGAGCGCATCTTCAGCGATATAACGGTCATCTGCCACAACAAAGGCAACAGCTTCACCAACATAGCGAACCTCATTGAGAGCCAATGGAAGTTGTGTGCGTGGCTGTGTCAATGCATCGTGTGGCACCAGCAAAGGAGAAGGCTCAAGCACTTCGCCAAGGTCGGATGCAGTGAGCACAAGATGCACGCCAGGTAGTTCGCGAGCAGCACTCACATCAATATTCAAGATTCGTGCCCGCGCATGTGTACTGCGCAAAACACCAGCATGCAATTGTTCAGGTAAATCTATATCATCAACAAAGCTACCTTTTCCTCGAAGCAATCGAGGATCTTCGTTTCTCGGAATAGATGCGCCAAACCAACGAGTAGCCATCACTGCACCTCCATCTGCTGTTCACGTAATCGCTCGGCAGCTAGTTTGACTGCTTCGACAATATTCTGGTAGCCAGTACAGCGACAGATATTGCCAGAGAGTTCATGACGAATCTCTTCATCACTGGGGTTGGGATTCTCATGGAGCATAGCATGGACACTCATGATAATACCAGGTGTACAGAATCCACATTGCAGACCGTGTTTTTCCTGGAATGCTTGCTGAATTGGGTGTAGGTCACTGTTCGTACCAGCCATACCCTCGATGGTCGTCACTACCATACCATCGGCCTGCGCAGCGAACATTAAACAAGAGCGTACAGCCTCACCGTTCAACAGTACGGTACAGCAACCACAGACGCCATGTTCACAACCAACATGTGTACCTGTATGATGTAGTTCATGGCGAAGAAAATCTGAAAGAAGCAAACGCACTGGCACCCTTCGTTCATAGCGATGACCATTTACGGTCATCGCTACATCATATTCCTCGGTAAAGAGCGGAGTTTTTTCTTCTTGCTCTTGCATAGCCCCTAATCTTCTTTCTAGCTAGTGACCTCGCCGTTCCCAGGCAGCCTTTAGCACACGTTTCGTTAATTCCCCAGTCAAAACACGTCGGTATTCAACGGTAGCATGTACATCACCCATATCATCACTTACCAGTTTGCTCGCCGCTTCTGCAGCAGCATTGAGAACTGGTTCATCAAGTGTCGTGCCGACAATGGTAGCTTCAACATCGAATCCTCGTATGGGAGCACCAGCAATTCCAAGATAGGCAATATGTGCTGACATACAATGATCATCTGCTGCTGGGGTTAATACAGCAGCAGCGCCTACCAGTGCGTAATCTCCCGAGCGTCGCGCGAACTCCAAAAACGCCCACCCAGCCTTAGGCGCAAGTAAAGGGAAACGGACCTCAGTGAGCATTTCACCAGGTTCGAGCGCGGTGGAAAGATAACCTGTAAAGAACTCTTCTGCTTTTATTACGCGTTCGCCATGAATGCTTTGCGCCAGCACTTCCCCATTGAGACAGGTCAGCAAAGCAGGAAGCTCAGCAGCGGGATCAGCATGGGCCACACTGCCTACAACGGTGCCACGATTACGTATCTGCATATGGCCAATATGTTTGATTACTTCGATTAGCATCGGATGCTTATCTTGCACTAATGCAGACCGTTCAACCTGCCTCTGGCGCACAGTTGCGCCAATCGCCAAATAACCATCTTCCTGTTCTATGTAGTGCAATTCAGCAATGTGGTTAATATCTACAATGAAGGTAGGAGATGCAAGACGCATATTTAAAAGAGGCACAAAACTCTGGCCGCCTGCTAACACTTTTGTGTCTTCACTATTCTGATCGAGAAGGGTCAACGCCTCATCGAGCATATATGGAGCACAGTAATGAAAACGTGGTGGTTTCATGATTACCCACTTCCCTCATAAATAATAACTGGGGCTTCATTGTAGGAAACCGTGCTTAATAAGCGGTCTCAAATAAGTCCAGAGTACATACACAATTTTGTATTTTGTTTAGCCATGAATACTCCTCTACCCAAGAATAAGCATTAGACTACTGCTCTTGAGCGCTTCTGTCAAGCCCCTTTTCGATACAAAAGCAGTGAAATACTTCCTTTACTTGCTAAAAACGCAACATTTTATTTTACCCTGCCCCTCCACTAAAAGCATTCCTCATGATATACTTTCGAATAGACGTTCTCATTCGATACTAGTATCAGGAGTACAATGCATAAATTTTCTCCCACGGATATTAAAGAGCCGCTCTCTCAAACTGAAGATGATTACTTATTTGGTTGGGATCCAACTCCCGGGATTGTATCCGTATGGGCCAATCGTGAGGGACTGGCGATTATCTGGCAGCGTGAGGGTCAACATGTCATATCCTCAAGGATACGTTTTCGGCCCTGGCTTTTTGCAACCTCGCTTCATGATCTGGCCCAACTGGGATCAAGACTGGTATCCGACTTCGAGTCAACTGGAGACACCGCAGCATTCACATATCGTGAACTTCATGGCCCAACAGAATCCTACCGCTACCTGATTTCTGCCAGTAATGGTCGCTCTCTTGAACGAGCCCTGGTAGTCGGTGCCTCACGTCGTCTTGGAAAGCAGATCAATAGCATCAATGAACTACCAGATGAGTACTACCGCGTTGGACCCGTCGAGCAATTCCTCATGCAAAGTGGCAAGGTTTATTTTCGCGGACTAATCTATAGTGACCTGCACCGATTACAATTTGACCTCGAAACAACAGCGCTTGACCCGCATCGAGGTCGCATCTTCATGGTGGCCATCCGTGATAGCCATGGACTTGCCACTATAATTGAGGCCCCAACACCTGAAGATGAAGTAGACCTGATCTCCAATCTGTGTACCCTTATCCGTGAACGAGACCCGGATGTAATTGAGAACCATAACCTTTTTGGTTTTGATTTACCTTTCTTAGAACAACGCGCTTCAGGTGTGCAGCGACAAAAATGTGCGCTACTGAGAATAATGTCCGCTACTGATCTATAAAGATCGCTACTAAGAATAATGTCCGTTACCTTCTGAGTAGAAATATTTCCAATTGCGGTACATCTCTACGATTCCTGACGAATAAGGTAGATCATTTTGATGTTTTTCTCTGATGACCTGTTTGTGCAGGGACAATAATGTTCTGAACTGTACAATAAAGTGTTAAACCGCGCAATAATGTTGTGGGCTTGATGAAGAGGTGGTTCTGATAACAGGTACTTGGGCATAATACTTTTGTGAACTCTTCAAATATCCTTTGCCGGTCCGGAATACCACAAACAAGCTCCTTGTTCTTGGCTGTGCTCTGGCACCCTTCGGCGACATATCCACTCTATGAGCATCCCATTTGTCTGCGAGGTGCGCTAGGCCGGCAAGTTCAGCTCCAAGACGGTGATGACGAGAGCCTTTACATCCAACGGGTGGGTGCCTGCACCCGAGCCTGCGTCATCAAGGAAATCCTGAAGCATCGGTGGACGCTCACCAAACATCGCATCGGGTGGAAGCATCTGTGCCGTTGTTGTATGGCTTCTTCGATTGGAACTGGGTCTCGCCCGAAAGTCGTCTACAATTGAAAATTGCTTGCCAGGAACAGGCGAGGTTGGCAGATCTGGCTTATCGTGAATTGCAGTGGCGCTATAGAGCCGTGCATCAGGCGCTGTTCACGTTCCTCGCCAACTCAGAGAACTCCTACAGCAGGCTTCAACGATACACTGACGCACTCTCTGCCACTGCCAATACTCCATTCATGTTTCAACGTGCCGCGCTTCTGGAAAGTGGGCTTTCCCTCTTCCGGGATGCCATTGAACAGGCACGAAACATGATTCGCGAACAAGAAGAGCTTCCGATGATCGAGTTGTACAAGATCGATGCAGAGGACACGGTGATGGATACCTTCTCCATTCCTCTCCCCCCATTGTGCCACAGGAAGAGTATGAACGTTTCTTCTCGTACGTACATCAGTTAACGGTTTGGGGACAAGAAATAGCTGTAATGGTGAGCAATCGAGCATAAGAAGCAGTCCCTCAACATGTGGGAAAAACTCAGATATGCTGTAAGACTATCATTGGCGGAGTGAGTTTGCCATTACTACATCAACGAATTCTACATTAGGCAATCAACGCTCTATTTGACAGAGACAAGTTTTCAGTTTGACCCCCGATGGAAGTCTGGCACTCTTTGCAAATAACTTTATTTTGTAGCAACAATGTATAGACATTTGTTGAATTCGCACCCTGCTCAGCATATCTCTCAGCTACATCACTATCTTCATGAAACAATAAATAGGATATAAGTACCATAATTCTCTCATCAAATTAGAAGTATGTTATTCTTTCCACACTTTGTACAAGATAATAATGATCATTTTATCTAGTACATAATGACGTCTTTATTGCAGAAAGGGGCTGAAGAATCTATCATGTTTGGGTCATCTGGAATTATCTGGATACATGGGGAATATATGAGTTGTAATGAACTGGTCGAAGCTTTTTTAACTGCTAAACAGCATACTTTTGCTTCGCATACCCTCCGTGTTTATCGCTACGAACTCACAACGTTTGCGCAGTCTTATCCAGATTTACTCATCCACAACATCACAGAATCACACTTGCGTTTATATCTGGATGAAAAAAACGATCTGAAAACAAACACTCTGGTACATCGTAAGGCTACATTGCATTCGTGCTTCAATTGGGCCTACGAGCAAGGCTTGCTGCCTGTCGATCCCACTGCAAAGTTGGAAGCTATACCATTTCACATGCGTGTACCTCGTCTACTAACCGAGAAACAGGTGGAGGCTATTCTCGATGTCATACCCCAGCAGGATCTGCGTAATCGTTTACTCCTGACGTTACTTTACGAAACTGGTATACGTATAGGAGAAGCGCTGAAATTGCAAATACAAGATGTGCATATCAATCATGTGGATGGAGGCTATCTACAGGCCGTCGATAAAGGAAACAAAAAACGGAGAATACCGCTGATTGATGGCAGCCGAAGCGTCGCATTATTCCAGGAGGTACTCAAAACACTTGATGAAGGTGACTCTCTCTTCTCTGGCGACGTGAACAAAGGAGGTCGCCATGGGAAAGCGATGAATTACACCACTATCAGGCATCACTTTGAAAGGTACGTCGACAAGGCACGATCTAGGTATCCAGAGCTTTTTGTTGACGAAAAAGAATCCATCACCATTCACCAGCTACGGCACACCTTCGCAACCATCAAGCTGCGTGACGGAATCAGCTTATCATCATTGAGCTTGCTTCTTGGGCATTCAAGCACACAGACAACCCAATACTATACGAGAACCAATTTGGAGTCAGTCAAACGTGAATTAGCAGAAGCGCTTGAAAGAAAACGACAACGGGAGAAGCCTCCATCAGAGGAAAGACATTCTCCATCCAACATTTGATCACACGAGACTATCCGGGAAGAAGTATGTGAACCGACCGCTCTATGATCCACTAGAGCAGGCTTACTTCGTTGAACAACTCACAGGAGCTACAGATGAACATGCACAATAACGAAATGACCAGCGAATTCATTCGACGCAGCATACAGCTCTTTTACGAGAGAAAAACTGAACAAGGGCAAGTGAGTACATTGAACGGTCAGGACCTTCAAGAACAGGAAGACTGTGTCGTGGAACCTTCACATCGAATGTTCAAGGGAAGTATAGAGCGATTCTTCGCTTTCATTCAAGCGGATCTGGACCATAGAGATGCCAGTAGTCATTAACTTTCATCAAGTTGCAATCGCTGACAAGGGCTCTTTTTTGTGTTGTCTTTACACCAATCGATACTCACTTGAGGGATATATTCGATTGATCATCATTCAAACTTGAGGAAAAAGAGAGGAGTTGCCCTCATGAAAGGAGTTCGTGCCCTCATTGACCAGGACGCTGTTGCTCGCTTTGTGTCTCTTGGCCGAGGTAAAGGAACTGGCGCCATTTATCTTCCCTGGCTACGAGTTCAAGATGTTCCTTCTCAAGGGCTCTCGACGCGTATAGAAGGGTGGAAAACCGGGCGAATACATCATTTCTTAAGTGAACTCGAATTGATGTATTACTTCGCGGTTGTGTGGTCCGTTCTTGTGATGGACATCCGCGAACAATATCCCTTACTTCCTCTTGAAGAAACCATTTCTCTCGCAGAGGAGTGTGGTATCTCACATCCAGTCCATCCTAAATCGAAGAAGCCAATCGTGTTAACCACAGATTTTCTCCTGACCATCGAGCGAGATGGGAACAAAGTAACTCATGCTCGGACCATAAAATATGCTGCTGCGCTTGATTCGCCGAAAACATTGAAGAAGTTAGAGCTCGAACGGCGCTATTGGGAGGCGAAGAATATTGACTGGGGTATTGTCACTGAACATGAAATCCCTGCCGAACTGGCTCAAAATGTGAATAATCTCCAAGAATCATGGTATCTCGCCACGTATATGGCATCATTTGACCTAAGCCGGATTATTCCAGTTCTCACAGGACTAGTTCAGGAGAAGAATCGGCTGCCGCTGCGTAACGTTGCAACAATTTGCGATACCCAACTGGGATTACAGGAAGGAACGAGCCTGAAAGTTGCGTACTACTTGATTGCAACGCGTCAATGGATCATTGACATGTTTCAACCTCTTGATCCGGCTGAGCCACTTGATCTGCTCAAAGTTGCTCTTCAACTGTAGGAATGTAACGAAAGAGACATATTCAATGCAAATATCGGTAAATATGCTCTTCATGCGTCAACAAGAGCCTTATCTTGAGGCATCAGAGGAGGATTCCCACAGCACTCTTGAACGAGTGCTGTGGATAGACCCGAAATACACCTATCTCTTTACGATTGACAGCAACGTTCAAAATCGGAAAGCATGGCCTGTCATGCGCCGACTCGCCGACCTGGAAGTGGAGCTTCGTTTAGGTGTTATGACACCGATGAAACAGGATCCCTATCAGTATATACATCAGGACGACAATGCGTTTCCCCCAGAATACATTGCGAAACGAAAGGAGTCCTGGGCATTACTTCAGCAGATCTTCGCAGAAGTCGAAGAGACACCAGGTGCACTTTTCGATCATCATACGCTTGGTCCAATTATATCGAAAATCCATGAAATGACTGGAAAAGCAAAGACGACTCTTTACCGTCTCCTGCGCTATTATTGGCAAAAAGGACAAATTGAAAATGCGCTCCTACCCAACTTTGACTTGTGCGGTGCTCCGGGAGAAACACGCAAAAGCGGCACTGCGAAAAGGGGGAGGCCTAGCAAGACTGCCCTTGAGAAAGGAGAGCCAACAGGTGTAAACATTGACGATGTCACGAAGGTGTTCTTTCGCCAGGGAATACAGCGCTTTTATGAAACGCGTGAATGTAAGACGCTCAAAGAAGCCTGGCTGCGTACTCTCATGGAATTCTTTTCGATTGATCAGGATGTACGAGACGGAGTCAAAGTACCGATCCTACCACCATGGGAGAAACTACCTACAGAGAATCAGTTTCGCTATTGGTATTACCAGGAATATCAACCTGTTCACACACTTGTGAAACGGAAGGGAATGCACGCGTACATGGTAAACGGTCGTGCGGCACTCGGAAGTTTAAAACAGAAAGTCTTCGGCCCGGGTTCGATTTTTATCATAGATGCTACCATCGGCGATATCTATCTTGTCAGCGAGATGGATCGGAATCGCATTATTGGGCGGCCCGTGATCTATATCATTATCGATGTATTTTCGGGCCTCATCGTCGGCATGAGTGTGAGTCTTGAGGGACCCAGCTGGTTAGGCGCGATGCAAGCGCTAGAAAACATGACACTTGACAAAGTCGCGTTTTGTAAGGAATTTAAAAGAACAATCCGGCCAGAACAATGGCCCAGCGCTCATATTCCTCATTCAATTCTTGCAGACAGAGGAGAACTTCTCTCTTCACGCATCGAGAAGTTTATGAAAAAATTTCATGTTTTTGTAGCCAATACCGCACCTTATCGCCCAGATTGGAAAGGGGAACTTGAACACCAGTTTCATCTTATCAACGATGAAGTCATTCATTGGCAACCAGGAGCCGTTCGCGAACGAGAACCTGGAAGACCAGATCACCGGCTTGATGCTACCTATACCTTGCGCGGGTTCCGTCGTCTTCTGATTGATTATATTATTGAGCATAACACTATTCGCGAGATGAGCATAAAACATATTGACCCGGGCGTTGTCGCTGATGGTGTCAATCCCTTTCCGTGTGAGTTGTGGAAGTGGGGAATCAAGAACTGCTCTGGCATACTGCGTGAGGAAAGCCTTGAGAGTGTCCGTCTTGCCCTCCTGCCTGATGATAGTGCTATGGTAACGCGCGATGGAATCCACTTTGGTAAATTGCACTACACATGTAAACTTGCCGAACAGGAGGATTGGTTTGGCCAGGTGAAAAGAGGAAAGCCCAGCTGGCCTGTGCCCATCATTCATGATCCACGATCCTCAGATCATATCGTACTCCTTTTGAACGATGGAAAAGATATGCACCCGTGCACAGTCGTTGAAAAAGAGCGGCGTTACCGCAAATGGGACTGGTTCGATGTCGAGGAATATTTTGCCGTGCGCAGCCAAACGAGTCAGGGCAATCGATCATATAGAATGCAGCAAAAGGTTGAGCATTTAGCGCGCAGAGATGCTCTTAAAGAAGAAGAAGTTCAAAAGACAAACAGGGAGAGAGATGCCAGTTTAACACATACACAACGCACAAGCAATATTAAACAGTATAGAGAACTTGAGAATCAAAAAGAACGTCAAGAGTATGCTTGGAAACCATCAGGTTCGTCAAAACACTTATCTAGAAAGCATAAACCGCTCGGAAGAGAGTCAAAAGAGCAGCATGACATCTTGAAGAGCGCAAGGGAGGAACTCTATGGTCGCAAATAAGCAACAGCGCCCGCAGAGCGTGTCTGCAGTGAAAGCAATCTATCGTGATCCTGGCCTTGACTGTTACCGGGGGAACCCGCTCATCGAGCCTCTTCCGCCCATCTTTACAGAGGAAATGATTGCCCACTTGCTCCAGTATTCCCCTGGATACGAAGAGGGTTACAGGGAGCTGCCCCTCGAACACCGCTTGCATCTCATCGTTGATGCAGTGCGCTTCATACAGCCGCTTCCCATACATCTACGCCTGGAACAGTGCTTTTCACGCATGATCCGCTCAGGATACGTTGGTCGAAACCCTTCCGCGCCAAAATTTCAATCGCTCTACCGTCGGCTACAGGCAGTCGGCGATGACCCTCTCGAACTGCCTCCACCGGTTCTCACGACCAGGGGTTGCTCGATTGTTGGCCATAGCGGCGCGGGAAAATCGACCGCCGCGGGTCGCATCCTTTCGATGTATCCGCAGGTGATTTACCACGGGCGCTACAACAACCGTCCCTTTACGCACAGCCAGCTGGTGTACATCAAACTGGAGTGTCCTTACAACGGCGAGCTGAGTGGCCTGTGCAAGGGTTTCTTCACTGAAGTCGATCGGTTGCTCGACACTCATACCTATGAACGCTACGTGCGCTATGGACAGCCGAGGATTGACGACCTCTTGCTCCGCATGGCGGAACTCGCTTTCCGCCATAGTATCGGTGTGCTCGTCATCGACGAGATTCAGAATTTGCGCAAGGCGCGAGGTGATGGAGCGAATGATATGCTCGACTTTCTCCTCTGGCTGGACAACAAGCTGGGCATCCCAGTTGTCCTGGTTGGAACCCCGAGGGCGTTGCCTGTCCTGACAGGAGAATTTCGCCGGGCACGCCGTGCCGCAGGCCAGGAAGCCATTGCCTGGAATAGGATGCGGGAGGATGGCAACGACTGGACCTTGTTTACTGACACGCTGTGGAAGTACCAATACGTTCACACGAACAGCATACTCACGCCTGAACTGCGCCATGTCCTGTATGACCAGTCTCAGGGTATCGCAGATATCGCCGTGAAGGTGTATATGCTGGCACAAATCGAGGCGATCACCAGCAGAGCGGAGGTCATTACCCCAGAAAGTCTGATTGCGGCGTCGCATCACCGTTTAAGCTTCGTCCAGCCCTTTCTGTCAGACCTGAGAGACAACGTCGCACCGGAGAAGATAGAAGACCCCGATGATCTGGCCGAGGTCGATCTCGAGCAAATCATTCAGGAGGAGCTTGATCGGATATACGAAAGCAGCTCACAGGCAGCCGATGAGGGAGAACACACTCAGCCACAAGAGGATGCCTCCGCTGATTCAGAGCAAGAGCAAGCCTTTCAGACAAAGGTTTCGTCCGGGAGGGCGCCAGAGCAAGGTCAACCCAAGCAAGCTGGTGGTACCGTTGCATGGCTTGCCCTGGTCCAGGCTCGCAAGGAGGGCAAGCGGCAGCATATTGCTCCTTATGGAGCTCTTAATGCTGCTGGATATATCCGTCAGGCGATGGAATATCTCCTGACAGAAATGAGGGGTCCTTCGCAAGAAGAGTGTGCTTAGGATGAAGACCACACAAAGGGACATGATTAGATCTGGCTGTTCCTCAGCGGTGCGCGTCACAAGAGAGCTTGATCTCTTGAACCCCTATGCGCTCCAATGGCAGTTTCAAGTACCGTACTGATTTGTAACGAATGGAGAGGACATGATTGAATATTTTCTGGATCCTCATCCGGATGAAATCCTTTACAGTGTTTGGGCGCGTTTGAGTGACGTTCTACACTATCAGAATGAGAAGGATATCCTGCGTGACCTCTTTGGCTCTAATTTTACACCAATGGTAGATTTGCCCTGCCACCTGGGTTTTTTCTTTCATAGCCTGCCAAGTGGGCACTCTTACACCCTAGATGCCTTGATCAATAAACACACGTTATACCCCCTCTACGCTCCTTTTCTGCCAGGAGATCGGCTCCGCCGCTTACAAAAGCAAATGATTTCTGGCAATGGTCTATCTCTTCTCCGGCTCATCGGACAGCTGGGAAACGCATCAAATTCCACAACTTCACCCTTATGGCTACGTTATTGTCCCACCTGTGTTGCGGAGGATAGAGCAAGATTTGGAGAGTGCTACTGGCATCGCCTGCACCAGATCCTTGGGGTCGAGGTATGCCTCAAACACAATACATTTCTCGAAGATAGCGCAGTTCGAACCAGAGCCTACTACAGGATATCTAGTTCGCAATTCTTTCCCGCAGAGCGGGCTGTTGGCGTGAGCGAGGCCCGCAAAGTGATCTCGAGTCCCATGAACGATGTCCTCAAGGAAGTTGCCCGGGCAATGTCTACTCTTTTAGAGAGGCTGTATCTTCCTCCAGATGATCACTACATCCTGAGACAATATCAAGCGCTTTTAGCCCAACGTGGTTTCATGACGTTCAACGGATTTATTCGCAACGGTGCATTCCTCAATGCTTTCGCGGATTACTTTCCAACAGAACTGTTGTCTTTGTTGCAATGCGAGATCAAGCCAACACATCAAAGAGGAACGACCTGGTTGACAGACCTCATGCGTCGGTCCAGTTGCGCTCGACTTCCTCTCCAGCATGTGCTCCTGATCCACTTTCTTGGCTCCACTGTAGAATCGATCCTCGGCCGGGAGATACCCTATCCTCGACCATTTCAAGAGGGACCGTGGCCATGTCTCAATCCTGTGTGCGAGCATTATCGTCAGAGACATATCCAAGAATGCCAGGCAAGTGAACGAAGAGGGGGAGATATCTTTGTCAGAAGATTTACTTGTAGTTGCGGCTTCGTATATAGCCGCCTGGGGCAAGATCGTTCAGATGAGGATCTATTTCGGAGGGACACAATTCACACTTATGGGCCTTTATGGGAAGCAAAGCTACGTGAGCTCTGGTTTGATCCTACCATAAAGCTGCAAGAGATAGCCAACCAGCTCGGCGTCACTAGGAATACCGTCAATCGGCAAGCGGCGAGACTACAATTACCCGTTCCACGAACGTCACGCTGGACCCCAAGAACAGGCATAAAGCAGACGAGAAGAGCAGCGAAGGATACTTCATGGTATCGAACACAGTGGACAACGCTAGTCGAGACAACTCCAGGAGCGAACATTACTGCACTTCAAAAGAAGTTACCCAACGTTTACGGGTTGCTCTGGACTCATGATAAAGAGTGGCTCATGGCAAATCGACCACCGATCAGCAAGCAGAGGCAGAGACCCCAAAAAAATCAGATACATCTTGCTCTCCGGTCGATGCAGGAGAAAACTTTGGATGAAGACCTGAAAACCCGGGATATGCAGATGGCTGACGCAGTAAGAGCCTGCGCACAAACAATCATGAATGAACCAGGTTACCCCAACAAAGTGACTAAGAGAAAAATCTTAAACACCGTCCCAGGAATCAGGCATTTTGAGTGGCACAAAGGCCCATTAACAGCATCAGCATTACGAGATGTACTAGAAACTCCGGAGACATTTGCTTTACGGCGTATTCAGTGGTTTATGCAGAAATGCCAGCGAGAGCAACGATATCCAAAGCGACACAAGTTCATTCAAAGCATCCACATCGATCATGTGCTTCATATTCCCAGAGTCCAGCATGCTCTGGATGAGGCGATGGATAGACTTTCCTTAGTAAGGAGTTGCGATGACGCTTGAAAGATGGGCCTACCTCTTTCGAGAGCTAATTGTCTTCTGGCAAACGGTCTCCGCGCGTGTCTAACTCAACGGCGCGCTACGTATGCTTAGGCTGAGTTGAGGCGACGAGGAATAGGCGTGAGAAACACCGAGATTTTGCTCTCGGCGAAGTGAGTGTGGCTGTATACTCAGCGGACACAAAACTACCGCTGAGGAGGAGTCGAAAGATGGGAGGGCTGGGCAGAGCCCTTCACTCACTGTTTATTGAAGATATCATTGCTCACTTCGAGATCAATCCAAACAAGGGATGGTCCTTCTCTTGAAGCCAAGGCGCATATTATGTATGGATGATAACCTCATTGGTACTCCACTGAGCCGCCTCCCAGTCCAGGACATCAGCCAGTTCAGCCTGAAATAAGGCAAGATCCTCTGCGCGCTTCGTCTCATTCGGCATCTCGGTGCTTTTCCAGACAAGGAGGATCTGAACCCGGGTAAGCATCTCATCAGCCTTCACTACATAGCGAGCCACTGTTCCGGGGAAGATGTGCCTGTCGGATTTCTGTATGGCCTTCAACTTCTCAAGCAATTGCTCATCTTGGCCAGGACAAACGGGGACAAAGATATCGGTCAAGAACAACATGCCTCGACTTCGATAGGCCCGCCAGGAAGGTGCCCTGGTCCGTACGCGTCCGGATGGGCTGGGTTGAAACTGCCGGACTTCGTCTACTGGCAAGATCAGGATGTTCCCGACGCGCCGGGCTGACAGACGTCCCGCGCGGACGTACTGGTATACGCGCTTGTCAGAGACGCGCAGCATTTCGGCGGCTTCTCTGATCGAGACGTAACCTGGAAGATTGGGGATATCAACGCCATCTATCATGCACTCAGTGTAATCCTCTCTCTACTTATCTGTAAATTTATCCATCTGGGTATACTTGAATAGTTACTCACCAATTAGTTAGAGTTCTTTGCAAGAATTGAAACGCTCTGCTATAATGCCAGTGGTGATAACGGCTCTCACAGGGGAGGAGAGAGGCGAAGAGAAGGGTACATCCATAGTTTTCTTTGAGGAGGTGAGCGTGTCTGCTCTGCACCATGTGTCAACCGGCTAGAACACTGCTGAAATGCAAACAGGACTTCGCTCCTCACAGAACGATGCAAAAGAGGAACCGAGCTGGTTAGATGCGATTGCACGTCCTCTCAGGAGAGCCGCCACGGCTCTTTTTATTCTCCCGGCCATCCCAGTCCCGCTCATCGGCTTCCTTGCCTTCTGTGCATAGACATGTAAGGCCCCAAACACAAGTGAGGCATTCGCTGCCCAGTGTTGTTAGGATGCAAGGGCTGCTACAATCAAGGTGAGCATAGATGGAGGCAGTGGCATATGGCAATACGTCTGCGTATTAAAGAAGTTGCCAGGAAGAAAGGTGTCAGCATGGGAAAACTACAACGGGATGCCGATGTGGCTTATAACACGGTCAAACGTATGTACAAAAATCCCTACCATGTGATTACCACCGAGACACTTGGAAAACTGGCGCGGGCACTTGGGGTATCACCGGGAGAGTTGATCGAAGAAGTCCCGGACGAGACGACCAGCGCATCACCTTCGTAGTTCGATCGGGAGTGAGTCACAACGGGCAGGTCTCTCCAGGCCTGGTGCTAGCCGACCCATGAAAATAAACGAGGAAAATCAATATGCGAGGGATTCGAGCCAGGTCTGCCCGGTCTGCGCTGGCGCAGGGCGACTGCGTGTCGCTGCTCAACCCGGTGACCCGTCCTTTGGGAGCAGTGTCCTTTGCACGTGCAGAAAGGCCCAGCTTGCAGCGCAGCATCTGCGACAACGACGCCAGGCCGCGAACCTGGACGACTTGCGCCACTGTACCTTCAGCACGTTCAATCCCCGTCTCCCGGGGGTTCAAGAAGCCTTGCGTGGATGTACCGAATACGCTCTGCATCCCCGTGGGTGGCTCTTGCTCCTAGGCCCCTGTGGCTGTGGGAAGACGCACCTGGCCGCATCCCTTGCGCAGCAGAGCCTGGAGAGCGGCGCCGAGGTCTTCTTTACTGGTGCTCCAGATCTGCTTGACCTCTTGCGCGCCGCCATGTCCGCGCCCGCAGGGTACACCCGGCTCCTCGAGTGGGTACGCGAGGTGGAACTGCTCGTTATCGATGACCTGGGAGCACACTCCTCCTCGGCCTGGACCACCGAAAAGTTCTTGCAAATTCTCGATGCCCGCGCAAACAGCGCACTTTCCACAGTCATCACCGCCATCCCGAAAGAATTCCAGGGGCTGGACGATCGGCTCCGTTCGCGGTTGAACGATACGCACCTGGTTACTACCATCCTGTTTGAGAGAGCGCGAGATTACCGCCCCTTCAAACTCCCTCCGAGGTAGGAGAATATGAGCATGACAGAGTCTGTTCCGATGAACCCGCAAGAGAGACGGCATGCAGAGGCGATCCTGCTCGGAAGCCTATTCCTTCACCCGGAGGAGGGAGTTGCTCTCAGATATCAGCTGCGTCCGGAGGATTTTTCAGAAGAACCCCACCGCCAGATCTATGAAGCTCTCACTGCTGTGTTGGACTCGCCCGAGCTGGTGACAGTCGCTGCTATCAGCTCGCTGCTCACCCCAGACGAACTCGCAGGGATGGGCGGGGTAGCCTACCTTGCGTTCCTCTATCAATTGGGGTATCGCTACGTAAGCTGTCACCAGCCGCAAAGTAACTGATGAGGTAAACAACGCGACTGGTGTGCAATTGCTTCCTCCTTTATTGAAGGGGAAGGCCTCCCATGACTTGGTTCTCTTCTCGCTGCGCATCAGAGAGCGAAAGCCAGGAGGAGACCAAAGAGACAGTGCTGGTTGTCTGTCAGCGCTGGAGCGTACCGTTCTCGCACGCCACCACCTCCTGCCCATCGCGTCTGCCATACCTCCTCTTGAGTTCCTCGTAGCGCGCAAACCGCTCTGGAATAGGGCGTCCTTGAGCGTCGTAGCGATCGGTGAGGATGAAGCTCAACAATGGAGTGCTTCCAGCATCGAGCAGGTGGATAGAGAGTATCTCGGTTCCAGGGCCAGCAATACCGCCCGGACCGCGCTCGAAACGCACTCCCTTGGCCACACTTATGAGACTATGGATGTGCCAGTGCTCTGTCTCCACCGTCCACCTATCCCCAGCAAACAATGGCGTTGCCATCCCGAAGACTTCCATAACACCACCTGCGACTCCGGCCACGACGGCGAGCGGCGGCGAGGCATACAGATCAGCAAGAAGCGACTCCAGGTCGTTTTGGGGTGTGGAAGTGTAGGCCACCTCAGCATGACCAGGCGGCTCAAGTTGTTGCATCACGCCTAACATGTCAACTTCGGCCCATACTTCCACCATCTTACCATCAACGACACGGAAGATATCCATCCCGCTGATTTTTACCCGCTTGCCTGTAGGCGCAATACCGGCAAACTCTCCTTGTTGTGTTCCCCAAGCGGTCCAACGAGTGACAACCTTGTCATGTTCAGCAATCCAGTCGTGAATGGTTTGATGATGATCTGGGAAGGCTTTCAGCATCATGCTTATCATGTGTTTGAATTCCTCACGGTTTTGGCCATGACCTGAGTCTTCGCCAGTGAATCCCTCAAAATTGGGAGCCAGGAGTTCATCAAGGAGAGCCACATTTTTTCCATTCGTGACTTCATCGTAGAAACGACGAACGAGAGCCTTGTTTTCTTCGGTTGACATAAAAGAGACTCCTTCTAGCTTCATAAATCTAGCCATTCATTCAGTCAGATCACAGCTATCATGTACATGGCGTGAGGCTTAAGCCTCGCTTAGGAGATGGACTGCACGTCCACAGCAGAGTGTTGAGAATGACGAAGGTCGACGATGAAGACCACCGTCTGTGAAGTGCTCGCCCAGCTGTTCCAGCAGCGGGGTAGACCTATCGATGTCTGTGAAGAGCAACGTGACGGTCCCCATTGGAAGGTGATGCAGACAGAATCCCCTTCTCCAGCCTCATTCTATCTGTGGTTGCCTCTGGAGACAGGCGACGCGTTCGGTGAGGCGCCTGTGGAGCGCAGTCAGCACCGCCATCTGGTGTTCGATGTCTTGGAGTTTGTCTTGATAGAGCGCCAGCAGCTCCTCTTCACAGATCGGTAACGGGTGTGAGGAAGGGGAGGCACCAGTGCAATCGAGAATCTCTTCGATCTGCTCGGTGGTCAGGCCGAGACCCAGGTACATCTGGATCGTTTGCACGCGTTTGACGGCCTCCTCATCGAGGTCGCGATAGCCATTTGAGAGCCGACGAGCGCACAGCAGCCGTTTCTGTTCATAATAGCGTAAGGAACGTATGCTCACTCCTGTGCGGCGGGAGATTTCACTAATACGCATGAGCACCTCTCCTTTCTTGAATGCCTGACGTAAGTATAAACTATGACATTACTGTCAGAGTCAAGGGATCTCATGCTTCATTTACAGAGAGAGCTTGTCCTTCCCCCGGAACACAAGTATTCTTTTGCCGACGTCGAAAGCCTCAGATGAAGGAACCCCAATAACGAATTTTCTTGAGTTCCGACTTGTGTTCTGGAAGAGGAACTGCTCCTCCGTAGCCATCTTTTCTCTCTGCTGTTATACGTAGCGATCCTCTTCGATATACCCTAGCAGAAGTGCCAAGTTCCGACTCCAATAAAACTCGCTACTTTGCGGTTTATAGGTAGGGTAGACGGCCAGCGCGTCACCTTGCGGCACGTTTCCAACCGTCCCCTTCCGCAGGGCTTTCCAATTCTAATAGACGGAACACGAGCCAGTGAGTGCCAGAGCGAGCGCTTGCTCAGGATGAGCATCAAAGTAGCGCATCTGTCGAGCGACATTGTGAACCCCTGCGCGGTCCATCAGACTCAAGACGGTGCTAGTAAGTTGAGCGAGCAGAGCGGGCACAGGTGAAGTCGCGAGTCTGGCAGGCATCTTCTCCTAAGCTGACATCACGTCTCCAGTAAAGTCGATTTTCGATGGACCAATGGTCTCGAATCAATGTGAGCATGGTGGCTGGTGGAGCGTGGTGCATCGAGAGACTGCTGAGCCCATACACCACTTCATGGCGAACTTTGCCTGATGTGAGCAGGCGAGTCGTCCGTTCCAGCCGAAACACCTGCTCAATCCCCTGCCATTTCTTACCGAACCACTCGTTGAGATCAGGACTACACACGATCTGACGATGTTCAATCCGTCCATGTCCCTTGTTCCAGGTCTCAGCCTCCTGCCATCGTCGTCGATCTGGCCTACGATCTTCGAGTAAATCAGCGATATCCTCTCGCAAAGTAGGCTGGTTGTCTTTCGCGATCAAGATATCATCTCCTTCCAGCCGATGGACTTGGGCGCATAGCTCCCGTTGGGTATGCATCGCATCGAGCGTGAGAATGCGCCCGCTCACACACTCTGCATTCAAAAGCGGCTTGAGCGCACTGATCTCGTTCTCTTTGTCGTGCACATTACAATGCCACAGCACAATCCCTGTAGCAACCTCATAGCAACTGAGTTGATGCACTGGATGTTCTTGCGAAGTCGTCGCGCGGAGCCTTTTCCCATCAATAGCCAGATGTCTATGATCTACCTGTGTCTGTGGCGTCTGCAAACGACTGGGTTCGTCTCCACATCGACGGATGCCGCTTCCCAGCGTACAAAGAAGGCGCATACTAACTCATCCAGTCGGTTCCCATCTACGAGGGCTAACACATTGCTGTAGGTGGTCTGACAGGGCATAGCCGCTCTTCGCAACCCAAAGTGCTGCGCAAATGACATGCCCCGGTGACGAATCCATTCTGTCGCTCCGCTCATGGTCTTGGCTCCTGCTAGTTTTGCGAGCACCACATAACTAAGAATAAAGGCCAATGAAGAGCGTTTGCCTTGACTTCGCCGACAATCAGGCAACGCTTGCAAGACGCGCATACAATGAGATGATGGGAATGGTTTCTGGGTCTGTGCCTTCTCACACTGAGAGCGTCAACGTGGTATAGTCCATATGAGTTCTCCTTGAATGTGGTTTTTTTGTATTCTACAAGGAAAACTCTTCTTTTTCCCCTCCTTTCTGAGAATTGGAAAGCTCTGCGCAACGAGGAAACAGATTTCGTAGATAGTGTTTCGCTGGAGGGCATACAAGCAGAATCAAGGATTTCCTTGATCTGGTATGTCGTTGTTCCTTTAATTAGTGTCTTGGCAAGACCAAACCCACCTGTTATACTCTCTTTGAGAACAGCGAGGGCCATTTTCCGTGTCGACATCATCTGGCGAATCTACCAATCAAACATCCCACTTCCCCACAGAACACCTGCAGGGCATCGTCGAGCGCGTCACCTATCATGCTGAAGACTCCGGCTACACCGCTCTCGCTGATCGACTTCGAAGTTTCTCGACTCCAGCAGCCACGTAAAGCATGCTTGTTATGCACTGTTGGCAAAGCAGATGTCGTATTCTCAGATGAAGGAGGAGCATGGAAGCACCGATGATTCCCCCAGACGGTTCGTCCTTTCTTTCAGCGGATGACGCGCTGTTCGGTTGGGATCCGACACCAGGTATCGTCTCCGTCTGGGCCGCGAGGGCAGGCAAGGCCTGGGTCTGGCAACGCATGGGAGACCGTGTTCGCTGCACGCGCGAGACGTTCCGCCCCTGGCTTTTTGCCACCACACTTGATGACCTTACCCACCTGGGGTCGGCTCTGCAACCCGAGCAGGAAGAGGCTCCGGTGAGCTACCGGGTTCTGGATGGATCTCTCGGTTCGTATCGCTATCTGCTCTCTGCACGCGATGGACGTATGCTGGAGCGAGAACTACTGGATGGGGCATCGCATCGGCTGAACCGCAAGATCACGTCGCTCTCTGCACTGGATGGCACCTACTATCGTGTCGGACCCGTCGAACAATATCTCATGCTCACCGGTCGGGTCTTTTTCCGTGGAATGTCGTACCACGAGCTGCATCGCCTGCAGTTCGATCTCGAAACGACTTCCCTTGATCCAGCACGAGGCCGCATCTTCCTCGTTTCCATTCGCGATAACCGCGGCTTTGAACACGTGCTGGAAGCACCCACCCCCGAAGAGGAAGTGTCTCTTATTCACACGCTCTGTACGCTGATTCGAGAGCTCGACCCCGATACCATCGAGAACCACAACTTGATGGGCTTTGATCTGCCATTTCTGGAACACCGCGCCAGGGTGCTCAAGGTGCCGCTTTTGCTCGGACGAGAGGGTGTGCCCAACCGTTTGGAATCCTATGAAGAGACAGGGTGGGCGGGCCCCCGGAGCTTTCGGCGTCAGCGCTTCAGCGTGGCCGGCCGCGAGCTGATTGATACGCTGGACGCGGTGCGCCGCTACGATTTTGTCGTGCGCACGCTTCCCTCCTACCGGCTCAAAGAGGTGGCGCGCCATTTCGGGTTGGCCTCCTCCGACCGCGTGTATATAGAAGGCGCCCATGTCTATGAGACCTACCTGCAGGATCCTGACTCGGTGCGCCGCTACGCGCTCGATGATGTACGCGAGGTCGATGGTCTTTCGCAACGGCTCATGGGCGCTGCCTTTGCCCTGGCGGGCATGGCCCCACGCCGCTACGAGCGCATCGCCTCGGCTGGGCCGGCCATGGGCATTCTCGAACCGCTGCTGGTGCGAGCATACCTGCGAGCAGGAGCGGCGCTACCCAGGACAGCATCGGATCAGGAAGAGACATTTGGACGGCACCAGGGAGGAGCCACCTATCTCCTGGAGGAGGGAGTGGCCGAACACGTGGTCAAAGCAGATGTCGCCTCGCTGTACCCCTCGCTGATGCGCGCCTACCGCATTGGACCAAGCTGCGACCATCTGGGCGTCTTCCTACACCTGATCGACCGCCTGACCGAACTGCGCCTGTTTCACAAAGCGGCTTCGCGCTCGGCACTCGTAGGTTCCCAAGAGGCTGATGAGCACGAAGGAACGCAGGCAGCCATGAAGACGATGATCAACGCGGCCTACGGATACATGGGAGCGACCTCCATGGCTCTCTTTGGAGATCTAGGTGCCGCCAATGAAGTGACCAGGCGCGGCCGCGCACTGCTCGACCAGATCATTGAGGCGCTGCGTGAGCGAGGCATGGTGCCGATCGAAGCCGATACCGATGGCGTGTACTTCGCGACGCCGAAGGAGTGGTCAGAAGCAGAAGAGAGAGCACTGGTGGACGAGATCGGAGCGACTTTGCCAGCGGGGATCAGGTTAGAGTACGAATCTAGCTACGCCGCCATGGTGTCGCACGCAATCAAAAATTATGCTCTGCTCTCCTACACAAGAGAACTGCTGGTGCGCGGTGCGGCTATGCGCTCCAGCCGATCAGAACCCTTCGGCGTACGCTTCTTGCTGCAGGCGTTCCCCTGTGCCATGCAGGACGATATCGCAGGGATCGTTCAGTGTTACCGGGACACGCAAGAGGCGCTGCGGCAACGCCTATTACCCGCCTCTGATGTCGCGACGCGTATGCGTCTTTCGAAGGACTCAAAAACCTATCTTGCCAAGCGGTCGAAACATACCGAGGCGCAATATGAGGCGCTGCTGGCGGCTGGCAGAAAGCAGTGGCGTGCTGGCGAGCGCGTGCGCTTCTTTCGAGCGCCTCAGGGAGTGCCAGTCTGGTTGCCCGACGAGGCCGATGATGCCTCTCCGATCTCGAACGAGGAGAATGGAGATGAGACCGAGGAAAGCGAGGAATCGCTCTTCTCTACTGCATCGACTGCTCCATCTCTTACCGATCGCAGAGACTATGACATTGAGCACTACCTGCGCATACTGCGCGACTCCTATGCTGAACGTCTGCGCGTGGTATTTGAGGCTGATGATTTCTCACAGCTCTTTCGTCTGGACGGGCAACAAGGCTTGTTTGATCGACCCATCGAACAGATGCAGCTGCGCTGGATACGCTGCCAGCCTCCAAAGGCGAAGGACTGACGACAAGTGATGTTCACAGCCCGTCGATGCGCTGATCGGCCCGTAAGACTGGGGCGAACAGATCGCCCGTGCGACTGACCCGTTCAAGCACTACCTGGGGCGTGAGGGTAGCCGGGTGGATGCTGCCAATATCGAGTTCCTCCCAGGTGAGAGGCGTGGAAACCGTTGGATGATCTGGGTTGGCACGCAAGGTATAGGGTGTTGCCGTATTGCGTCCAAGGCTGTTCTGCGCATAGTCGACCGTCACATGACCTCCCTTGTGAGTCGCTCCACTGGCAGGTGCAATGAGATTGGGATAGTTCGACGCGAGCTCATTCCCTACCCCTTTGACCCATCCACGGACGCGTTCGAATTTGGAACCGGATGCGAGTGGCACAAAGATGTGCAGTCCACCTCCCCCGCTGATCTTGGGATACCCCCTGACTCCTGCGTGTTCCAGCGCATCGTGGAGGCGCAGCGCCGCTTCCCGAATGGCCACGAAAGAGGCCGTCGAGCCAGCATCAAGATCGAAGATGGCCAGGCCAGGCTGCGTGAGATCCGGAGTGCGCGAACCCCACAGATGGAATTCGATGGCTCCCTGGTTGGCAAACCAGAGCAGGCCTGCTGCCGTGTCGATCAGGGGCAACGGCACAGGGTGGTTGACGGTCTTGGGTTGGTACGTCACTTGCCGCAGCCACCCGGGCGCATCAGCTGGACAGTCACGCAGGTAGTACGAGGTTCCCTCAACTCCTTGTGGGTACATGCGCAGCGTCACCGGGCGTTCCTTGAGATAGGGAAGCAAGACCGGCGCGATCTGCCGGTAATAGGTCAGTAGATCACCCTTGGTGAATCCTGTTTGAGGCCAGTAGATTTTCTTCAGGAGCGTCACCTGGACCGCCTGATTGCCCAGGTGCCATGTTTCTGCTGAGGCGTTCATGCAGGGGCCTTTCCTTCTTCCTTCTGTTTTGACGCTGACCTGTTGCAGATTTCTTTCACTCGTGGCCGAAGGCTTGTCCACCTGGAAAGAAAAAGAACGTCACTCTTGCCATTGTACCACTGGCTCGGTCTCTCCTGGCTTAGGTGACGAAGGAGAGACGCTGCCTGCTGTCCTTGTACCTTGGTGACTTGCGTTGCAGTACGCTATACTAGAACGATAGACAGGATGCATCATGTGACAGGGTGGGGCGGTGATAGGACTTCAGATGTGGATGACTGCATGAGCAGGCTTATACGGCTCTCACGTGTACAACACACAGTATCGACTGACAAGAGAAGAAGAGGGATATTCGATGGAATTTGCTGACCTTGCACGAACCTTTGAAGAGCTAGAACGGACGAGTTCTCGTCTCACCTTGATTGAACTGGTCACGCAGTTGTTTCGCTCAATCGAACAGCCAGAGGAGATCCAACAGGTCTGCTATTTGATGCAGGGGAGGGTGGCGCCGTTCTACGAGGCGCTGGAGATGGGAATGGCTGAGAAAAGTGTGTCGAAGGCCATTGCTCTAGCCTTTCACAGCACGACAGAGCAGATTGAGGCGCTGTACGCGAGGTTGGGTGATCTCGGACTGATCGCAGAGCAGGTGCGTGGTGAGGAAAAGGATGCCTCCTCTCCCCTCAGTATCAACGATGTGTTTGAGGAGTTGAGAGCGATCGCGCATACAGCGGGAAAAGGTGCAGTCGAATCCAAAAGTGCACGGCTGGTCAACTTTCTCAGGCAGGTGGATAGCGTGTCTGCCAGGTATGTAGTGCGCATCCTGCTGGGCAAACTGCGGATGGGCATCGGCGATGCGACGGTGCTCGATGCGCAGGCGAAGGTCAGGTGGAACGATATCAAGAATCGCAAGCTGCTCGAGGGAGCCTATCACAAGATCTCCGACCTGGGTTTCATCGCTCGAACACTCTGGGAACATCCAGGAGAGGAAGATGCTCAGCGGGTGATCTCTGCCATAGCTATCCAGGTGGGCAAACCGGTCCACTCTCAATTGGCCGAGCGGCTTCCTACCGCAGAGGCGATTATCGCCAAAATGGGGACCGTGTTGGCCCAGTACAAGTACGACGGCCTGCGCGCGCAGATCCACAAGCATGGAGAGCACGTCACCATCTTCTCACGCAACCTGGAGGACCAATCACACATGTTCCCCGAACTCATCGAGGGGACCCGCAAGCAGGTCCAGGCTGAAAGCGTCATCCTTGACGCGGAAGCTTTGGCCTATAACGCTACTTCCGAGGAATTCCTTCCTTTCCAGGAAACGACCCGCAGGAGGCGCAAACATGGCATCGAGGCCATGGCCGAGCAGCTGCCACTCAAGGCCTTTGTGTTTGACATCCTCTACAAGGATGGGGTCTCGCTGCTCGATACGCCACTCATGGAACGCCTGAAAATCCTTGAAGAAACGATTCACGTCGACGAAACCCTCATGCGCGCTGCGAGCCACGGTGTAAGCGATGCTCACACCCTCACTATCCTCTTTGATGAAGCGATCAGCAAGGGGCTGGACTCCGCAGATGTACAGCTCGGGAGCGGTAGCGACCATTATTCTTAAGAGCGGCCTTTATTCGCGGATAGCTGACATTATTGTCGCTGCACACATGGACGCCCTCGCTCCGGTAATACTAGGTGATAAGACGCGGGTGGGTGCGAGTATCGCAACTTTGCTCAACTTGCTTCGAAGTAACACAAGTATAAGTTACATTACTCAAGTTAAACTTTTCAGATGACCGATCATGTGGACTTGATCCGAGGTGTATGGCCCGCAGTTGGAGGCCGGAAAACATCCGATTTCGCCAGTACCCATCCATCATGGGAATGAGGAGTCATCAAATCTAGCCGCGTTGATTGAATTGGTCGCAACCTTTTCCTGAACTGATCCATCTGAGAGCCGTTTTGCTTAGCATACCATATTTCACAAAGAGCAAGACATTTACCACCACGCTGGATTAATGCTGTCCCGCTTATTCCTGGCTCCACCAACACAGACAACATGAACGGAAGATACGTCTCTAAAACGTAGCTCGTATATGCATATTAACCAAGTTTCCTACTCGTTGCATCCTTAACAAGGAGAGACATTGCCTCTTCCAAGGCCTGCTGTACTTCAGGATTATGAACTAATGAATGAAGATTGGCTTGTTCAATTAACTTCCATTTTGCTGGAAAGACCCGCTCTTTCAGGCAATTGTGCGTAATATGCATGATACGGCGAACCGCGAAGGCTTCACGTGACTCAACTACTTCTCGCAGAGCTTGCAACGTTAGCGGTATTTCGACAGGCTTGCGCAGTAATTGGGTCAACTCTGGAACATGTTTTTTTATCTTCGTTTGTGTGATTCTCTTTGGTCGTCCAGGATCATGTAGGCAGCTTTGGGCTGCAGACCTCACTGCATCAGCAGTTTGAAAGTCCGAGAACCGTTCTGGTTTATGTGATAACACCCCCTGGTCAGCACAATCACTTCTCGTTGAGCTTTGGCGAGTTGCTTTCTCTTTTCGTGGTGGTCGATGTTCATCGAGCCATTCTCGATCGTTATGCAAGAGCCATTTGTATACGAGAGGTGATCTCTCTATTAATCTACTCCAGTTTTCCCCTGGATGCTCTTGTAGCAGGCTTAGCCATTGACTTCGATACCAGGAACGACTTTGCTCTGTAATGTGGGTTGATAAGCACTCTTCTACTGCTGTAGCAACAACACGTATCGGTGGAAGGTGCATTTCTGTCGCATGCCATTTCAAGCAGGTCTTTGAGATATGTAAACGACGTGCAATCTCCTTCTGACTCATGGTTGAATCAAGCCATAGTTCACGCAACTTTGCTTCCCAGACAGGTCCATAAGAGAGAATAGCCCTTTTTTCGCTTTCGCTAACGGAAGAAAAGGCCGCCCCGACCTGACTGTATCGACTGTAGCTAAAACCACACTCGCATGTAAATATTCCCCGATACTTCCCCTTTGCCATTTCTCTGATTTGATACGTACTGATGGAGCACTTTCGATAGTGGTCACAGACCGGATTCAAGCATGGCCACGGACCAGGCTCAAAAAGTTGAGGTCTTTGCAATTCACGATGGCAAAATTCCTGGATGGTGGTACCGAAAAAGCGAATAGCCAGAAGATGATGAAGTGGATGGAGCATATGTTTCGAGCGATGCGGTAGCGAAGTCAGCCATGTCTCTCTATTACGAGCATAACGCACTTCACAATTCAATAGACTTAGTAATTCAGCGGGATAAAAGTCTACAAAAGTTTTGATAAGATCAGCTTTTCGCACCAACCCTCCTAGTGTCAGAAAACTATTTTGTGCAAGCATAGCGAAGTACTGCTTCTCCAAAAACTCAAGTTCTAAAGACGCAGTAGGGCTATTCAAAAGATAGGCTGCATCCAGAGCAATATCTCTACAGAAGGTGTAGAGCGGCCATGATTCAGCTCGGCGAGAAACAGGCGTACCGATCACTCGCTCCGCAGAGATAAACTCTTGCCTGCCGTATGTACTTTGCGCATGAACCGTGCTATTTTCGAGAAAAATCGCATGCGTAGGACAGACAACCACCACCGGAACCTGATGAAGACGATGCCAGTAGCAAGCTCCAAACTCCTCTCGATCACGCTCTACACACATCGGGCAGTAACGCAGATAGAGGTGTTGTGGTATATGAATACTCACGCTCCCCGCTCTTCTCTGCACCGCCTTCCCATTACCACTTATCATCTGCTCAAGAAGAGCTTGGTACCGTTCAGGGGGAAGGAATGGTGCATAGAATGGCAACAGGGTATGATCATTGATGAGTACATCGATCGTGTAACCGTGTTCAAAGGGTAAGCGGTCGAAGAAGTGACCAAGATGACATGGAAGATCCAGGATTGGTTTTATCTTCCTCTTGTTAAAGAGTTCCTCAAATACATCTGAGAGCGAGTGAAAATTGGAGAGCTCACTGAAACGTGCCCATACACTGTAAAGAATTTCATCTGGAAAGGGGTCTTGAAAGTGTTCGATCATTTGAAACGATTCTCCTGCACAGTTACTTTGCAAGTCGTAGAACACTCGCGAACCTATAATGGCTTTTTTACTGGAAAGGCGGCTCGTGTATCGTATTGGTGCTATATACCATAACGATATTCTCAGTGGAAAGTGTGCTTGTGCTGTGATAATGAGGAGAATTGGCTAGATCCAACAGAAATATTGCTCTAGCAGACGATGGTGCAATTAACCCTCACTTCAGTGTTCAAAACATTACTCCTTCAGTTTCAGCAAAGACGGTCACGATGTTTTTAAAAGGTCTGAAAGCGTATAAATTGGCCTACAAGAAGCTCTCGTCCCGAATTTTTCACCCATTAGCTATACCACACCCCTTTCGTTGGAGCGCATTTAGGCATTATCTCATAATAATCGTGCAAAAGTTGCCTTTTTTGCACGATTATGTTATACTCACCCAAGTTGCTGATTGAAAAGGAGGATTACATGGAACAGGCCTTCGATGCTCGCCTTTTGGAAGTTGAGGCCTTATTACGCAGCCACCCAGCGGGTCTCACTTCCAGTGAACTTGCAGAATCTTTAGAAGTCGACGCAAGCACGATTCGACGTGACTTGGCCAGGTTAACGTCAGCAGGGGTTGAGGTGCGTAAGAGAGGTCGACGGTATCAATTAAGCTTCCATCAGGCCATGCGTTCACTCCGATTGACCCCAGATGAAGTGCTGGCGCTCTATCTTGCATGCCGTTTACTCTCGCGCCAACAGAGCGATCGTAATCCTCATGCAGAGAAGATCATGCATAAGCTGGCTGAGGCAGTGAGGGATGACGCACCTCGATTTGCGAACTATATTGAGGACGCAGCTGTCTTGCAGCGATCCTTGCCTCTCAGTGAAGGATATCTAGCGGTGTTGGAAACCATAACCCAGGCGTGGTCCGAGGGACGTGTCGTCCACCTGAGCTACCGTGATCAAGCCGGTTCCGCCACCGAGCGCCGCTTTCACCCCTACTGCATCGAACCGTATGGCGCCACTAACAGTTGCTATACGATTGGTTTTGACGAATTACGCAGTGCCATCCGCACCTTCAAGCTCGATCGCATTGGTGCTGCCGAACTGACAGAAGAGAAATTCAACATCCCTTCCACCTACAACCCCAACCGCTTGTTCTCAGAGGCTTGGGGTGTTGTCTGGCGCGCCACCCCTCCACAGAAGGTAGAGTTGCGCTTTTTTGACGACGCTGCACAGATCGTGCAGGAGGCGTTCTGGCATCCTAGCCAGCGAGTAGTAGCGCAACAAGATGGAACCTGTTCTGTCACTTTCCAGGTGTCAGAACCACACGAAATGGTTGCCTGGATCTGTCAGTGGGGAGCAGATGTGGAAGTCATTTCGCCTGCCACGCTGCGGGATGCTATCATCGCCGATGCTCGCCAATTAGCAGAACGCTATCCAGAGCTCAATAGCTCCGGCACTCATCTGTCTGCTTGAGGCAAACACTCAAATGGAAGAGGGTCGCCAGGGAACGGACAACGAGGTATTTCGAGCAGAATATTCACCTACTTTTCGTCTTATGACATCCTACGAAGCTCTAGGCCAAATGGAAGAAAGGAAACGAATCAACTGGTATGGCAAGTTATGCTCAATACTACAGGCACATCTTTCAATCCTATGAAAAGGGGCTGAAACTTGTCGTCGGTGGGACCGGACTGGGTAAAACAAGGGGCGCTCGAGAGGTGATACAAGCTTCCCCGCCCACTGATCCGAAGTCCATCTATATCGCCAATCGCAAGCAACTTATCGAGGAGATGGCCGCGCAGCTTGATCCTACGACTTTTGTTATTGTGCCGCGAGACCTGGAAGCGGTGCAGTTCACCTTGCGGGACCATCGCGCCGCCCTCTACGCGTTCCTCTCCGATCGCGCTTTCAAAATGTACATTGACTCCTATAATGTCTATAATCCCTGGAAGGTGGACATTGCCACCGCCCGCCAGGCGTGCAAGGATCTCGAGGAGTTTTCCAGCAGGGACCCCTATATCCAGTGGCGGCTGGAGGAAGTGATGGACGGCTCGGCGCGGCGGGTGCTGGGTGTCTTCAAAGCAGCCCTGCTGGCAGCTGGTGGCAAACGGGGAAATACCTCGGCCTACCAGGACCTGATTAACCACCCGGTGATACAGTCGCTCTTCCCCAGTATCGCGTTCAAACAGAAGCCGCAGGTGCGGCTCATGCTCATCACCTTGCACAAGGCGTTCTACGGCTTCTTCGATGGAAAAAAGACACTGAGTCTAACCGGGCTCCAGGATGAAGAGGGCGGCTACCGCATCTACCTCGACGAGTTTGACTTTCTGGAGAACGACCTGGTTGACCTGATCTGCCGCTCACGGGAGATCAGCGACCCGTTCTTGTTCGTCGAACGCTTTTACCGGGCTATGGCCTACTATAAACTCCCGCTCGAACAGTATCCGTTCTCGGTAAAACCCATCCGCGACCGCATTGTAAAAATCACCGAACTGGTTGAACAGTTTCAGAACGAGCATCTGCGCTTTCCTGAATTGAATCACTTTACAAGCTTGCTCCCTCGGGACGGAGGTTACAAGGGGAAAAAAGGAGTTCGCCACACACCCGCGATCTTTCGCACGCAGCACACTATTAGTACGAGCCCGCTCTACCTCTACCAGACCGAGCGTTCCTTCGAGTTGGTCGCCCGCCCCGACCCAGCACGGGGGAAACCGTATTCCGCGCTGCGCTTCTTCGGCACCGTCAGTTACGCCTGCCAGTTGGCTCTCAGCCTCTTTAAAGACCTAGAAAGGGAAGATCCTGTCATCCATCGCGAGATGGTGCGCCAGTGCTTCCGCGGAACCGACTTCCGCGAACAAATGGCGCGCCTGTCCCACTACACCCGCATCGACGCGACACCGCTGACCACGAGGGAGTCGCTGCTCGAGGGGGGCTACAGCCTCTACGACATCAAGGACCTCCAGCAGATCACCGACCGGGAGGAGGTGGAGGTACGTCACTACGGCATGTCGCTGACGCCAGAGGCCATCCTCTACATCCTCGCCCAGCATAACCTGGTCTTCGGCCTCTCCGCCACCGTCGATATCCCGCGCCAGGTCCATAACTTCGATCTAGATTGGTTGGAGCAGAAGCAAGTCCTGATCAAGACAGACGACAAGGACAGAGCCATTGTGCGGCAGCTCAACCTGGCGAAAGCCGGCGCCCGAAAAAATCGCGTCCATCTGGACGTGTTACAAGAGCTGGATCCGGCGGACTCCTACCAACAGCAGCTCGACCAGTTCCTGAAGTCGGTCTCAACCGAAGAAGACTTCGGAGGCGAAAAGGGCAGAGAGCATCTCGAGCAGCGCGTCCGCCTGTTCTTCTCGGTCCTCCTGTGGATCACGAAGCGCATCGAGGAAAAGCCAGACGGCGACTATGCCAGTCTCCTCTTCTTTACCTCATTCAAGCAAATCAAGTTCGTCTTCGACCGCTACCCGGCTCCTGACGAGGACCTCTTCGCCATCACCAAACGCGAGGAGACCCATTGGTTCGAGGTGTACGACATCGTTATGCTAGCGCACCACTTCACGGTCGTTTTCTACAACGCACAGCTCTCAAAGGCGGTACGTCAGAGCAAGGAGGCCCAACGAGCCTTTGACTCGCTCTTCTGGGAACCACAGCCCGTCATCGTAGTGACGCAGTACCTCACTGCCGGCAACGGGGTCAACCTCCAGTATCTGCCGCACAAGAACAGCGACGAGGAGGATCGCCGGGACTTCACTATCATTGGCCTGCTGGAAAGGCCATATTACTACTTCGGCCCACTCGACGGCAATCAAACGGCAGAGGATCAGGCGGCAACCCTCAAGGAGAACATCTGGTACTTGGCGAAACTTTTCTTCAGCAAGACCATTTCCGAACAGCAATTCCGCCAGTTGCTGAGCACGCTCAATTATCCAGACCCGTGGAACAATTTGTACCGCTCCCACGCCGACACCCGGATCGACGCGCTTTATAACGACATCTCCACCTTTATTCAGGCACTGGGACGCATCGAACGCACCTGGAAAGAGACGCCTGACCAGACCGTGCTGCTGAGTCCTGAGGTCGATCTCCGCTTTCAAATGTTCTGCTCGCCCGCCTTCGATGAAGTGCGGGAGGGACGTGAAGCCATCATCTCCGAGAACCTCCGCCAGGTGTTTGAGCAGGTGAGCGCACGTCGCTCGTATATCGCGCGACAGATCCGCCGCGACAAGGACTCCCGCCTCTGGCCTCAAAACGAGCAGTGCCGATCCGCGATAGCACAACTGCTCGCGCGCATTGCCGGATTGCGTCAGGGAAAGGACGACCAGGAGGCGCGAAAGCTCTGGGAGCACCTGCGCATAGCTGCACTCAAGCACGATTTCAAGGATGAGGTGTTGCATCGCTTTGCCTGCGTGGCCGACTCGCCCTACTATCAAAAAGGGTTCGTGGTGCTGACCCCCCAGATGGACTGTCTCCCGGCGGAACTCCGCCAGCACGACAGCTTCCCCTGGGACATGAATATATTGTACCGCACGATCCGGCTGAACCCGGTGATCTTTGACCACTTTAAGGGAGAGGGCTACGAACTCTCCTTCGATCATCCCAACAAAGAGTTCTTTACGCCCTACTGCTACCAGGCAATTCTTGCCGGCGCCATCGGCGAAGAAGCCATCAGGGCACTCCTGTTGCACGAAGGCATTTCCTTTGAACTCGTGCCCGACCGCCTCTTCGAGGTCGCAGATATGAAGCTCGCCGGGCGTCCGTGGTACGTCGACGGCAAACACTACAGCGACTGGACGATGGGGCGTTTTGCGCTTCCCCCCACCGACCCCGCCTGGCATCCCAAGTTGAATGACGAGTACTTGAAGTGGCGCGCTCAGGAAAAGCTGGAGGCGATCTCTTGCTATCATGGTGAAGCAGGCAAGCTGATCTATATCAATCTGACGAGCCACTACCAGAGGCCGCTCGACTACTATACCTGCGATTTCCGCCCTGTAGAGAGCTTTGCCGATGCCTCGATTATCGTTGTCCAGGGGGCACTCCAGCAGGACGCCGCCGCTCTGCCCCAACACGCCTTTGAAGTATTCTGCCGTGACCTCAAGCGCGCGTAGCGCATTGCGAAAGGAGTATTGTTTCTATGCCAACCGCTCAAACCGTTCAAACGACAACCCTGCTTGTCTCCCGTCCGGCTGACTTTCCTGTACTGGATGCACACTTCACACTCGTCCGCTACGTGCTTCCCGCAACCCTGCGCTCGAAGAACTATGACGAGCGGAACAAAAGCAACGGCGCCAGTACCTATGCCCAACTTCATAACAGCCTGCGCAGTCAACTGGACTATCCCTACAGGACTTTCATGTTTGACCGGATTGACGGGCCACCTAAATGGGTCGTCTATGTGCTCGCTCCGCGAGGTGAAATGCCAAAAGCACTCAGATTGGGCTTTCACCCGGGTCCCCCACTCGAGCCGCAGCCGATTCCTTTCAGCGCCATACAATTTCACGTCCTGCTCAAGCTGCTCCAGATTGCCTACTTCCGTGGGGAGCAGCCCGGATACTTCATCGGACAGGATTATTGCTACGTATACGCCAAACGTTCTAAGGAGTTGGACTGTGATATCTGCATCGAGGTACAGTTGCAGGGGGACATCCGTACCCGGTCCCACGACTCCGTCCAGGAATTTAAGGTGATCGGCAGGGCGCATCCCTTTCGGCGTTTGCTTGATGAACCTAAACGATGGTCCGGCACCTACTTTGGCAGGAGGTTCAGAAATGGCGAGGTCTATTACATCCATTTGAAGATGGACAGGGCGCAGGAGTACATGCGGAGCGGCAAGGCAGTGTACACCATCAGTCCGCTTAGCGGGAGACGCACGACACTCCCCTATCATAGCCTCCATCGGGTCGAGGAGTGCCGTGGCAAAATCCTCTACGATTTCATTCAGGGCTACACGCGCTACCTGGCAGACTGGGGCATCACCAGCCAGATCAAGGAGCGCACGTTCCATCCATTTGCGAAGGTGCCGGAAAAACACGCAGGCCTCCCGCTCCACCTGCTCGAGACCGTGAACGTCTACGATAATCGGCTGCAGCCGACTCTCCAGCCAACTCCGGCTCAGCACGTCGACCTGCAGGCCTACGTTGATCTCATCACCAGACTCACAGGCTCGCTCCAACCTGGTCTCCGCTTTGCACCGATTAGCGATCTCGCTCAGGCGCACGGACATCCCATCCTGGTGCTGCAGGATCACGAGGAGGAGGATTTCAAGGAACAGGGGATCTTCTTTGGGGCGCCTGACCCCTATGAGGTGCTATACGCGGCCTTCCCTCATCTTCCCAAGCAATCGTTGGGCGTCAACCTCCGTGATGCAGATGAGAAGAAAGGTCTCGCCACGCACGACTATCTCAGCTATGGACTACCGGGTCCAGGCAAGGAGGAGGAATTTTGCCAGAAACTGCAGATGGCGCTCTATCAGTTATACTTGAAAGACGTGATCGCCAATGAAAGAAGTGTCCAAGAGCGGCTACCGTTCTACCCGACCCCGTTTCTCTTCATCAGCAAACGTCGCATTGGCGACCGAAGTCACGAACTGCTCCTGCACCTCGAAAAGGACACCTTGCGCTTCACCAATCTCCAATCCCCGGGTGGCAGGCGCGCCCGCGATGAGCTGCTCGCACGCCTAGGTATCGACTGGGCCAAGATGGAGGAGCGCATGCTCGACAAGTATCACATGTTGAAAGAGAACAGAACAAATGAGGAGCTGCCACGATATGATATTATCGTCGGATCCGAGACCTTCATCGAACTCGAGGAACTCAACGAGCGCGTCCTCTACGACTAAGAGGAGGTGCTCAAGCGACGGGGAGAACTCGACAAACCAATCAGCATCGATGATCTCAAGCTCGCGCCATACTATGAGCGCATTCGACCGAAGTCATTGTCAGATGAGGAGGAGCTGAGGCTCTTCCAGCAATTGGAGACCTACGATGCGCTCCTGGATGAGATCGGGCTCGCCCAGCCGGCGATCTCCTACAACGACTTGATAGATGGCTGGATGCACCGGATCGCCCCCATCTTTGACATCCAGCCCGACAATGAACAGCGCTACAGGACCGGACGGCTCCGGCGCCTCTACAGACAACGCGACATGTTTAAGAGCGACAAGGCCAACGCACTCTATCTCTACGAAGGGATCTGGTACGATGACACCGACCAGAGCTATCTGGTGGGTTCCACACAAGGGATCAACAAGGCTCAGGCGCGCGCACATCTGATCAGACGCTTCGATATCTATCAGGGGAAAGAGCACACTGATGTGAGTCCGCTCCTCACCTCAATGAGCATCCAGTTTATCCGTTTGAAGCAGTTCACCGTCTATCCCTACCCATTCCATCTGATCAGCCTCTACGCTGAGAGCGCGCTGCAGGCTCACATCGAGTCGTTGTCCTTGGAGGAAGAATTCAAGCAATAAGCGGTGAGGGAAAGCATATCTCGCGCAATCGGGAAGCGAATCGATGGCAATGAGGTAAAAGGGTCCATTGCCCTCCTTGGCGCTTATCTGATCGATAAAGACTTACGCAAAGAGCAATTGGAGAACATTCTCAATGTTTTCCATGCAGTGCAATCGATCGGCTCACCTGGCTCAGCCATCGTAAGGGGGCAAATTACCTGGAAGCCTTAAAGCAATTTGGCCTGGATGGCATTCCTCATTCGGCGAAGACGAAGAAATTGCTCATGGAAATTACACGGGCAGTTGAAATCGTATCCGTAGGTTTGAGGGATGGAGAGCGCTGAATATCGGTAGGTTTGACAAGATGAACGAGATATGAGACTATCTCCAGCAGAATACTATTTTGCCGATTGGTTTCCCCGCAACTGAGTGTTTACGATGGATGCAGGAAGTAAATTGCAGCGTTTCCTTAACTCAAGAAAGCGGGCCACCATCGACCCTTCATGTAGTTCGGAACATTATTGTCTATAACGATACCCAGATGAAGGTGTGCAGACTTGAAATAACAGTGTGAACACTCACCTTCCGGATGACTTCCTTCTCCAAAGAGGTAATTCAATCTATATTTTGAGCACAGCATGCGTTCACACCTTTATTGTCACTGTCCAGCACATTATTGTGCCTGCACATCAGTTCTAGGAATCCCTCTAATACTTGGACGAGAAGGCGGTCCTCAACATTTAGAGCGACGAGAGGAAACGCTGGCTATTGGCCCTGAGGCCCGTCGCCGCACTCGCTACAGTGTAGCTGGACGAGAGTTAATCGATACTCTAGATGCAGTTCGGCGACATGATTTCGTCGTTCGCGATATGCCCAGTTATAGCCTTAAAGATGTAGCGAAGTATTTTGGTATAGCTGCTCCCAACCGCGTATATCTGGATGGTGCAATGATTTTCGAAACATATCAACGTGAACCTGCACGTGTTCGCGATTACGCCCTTGATGATGTGACAGAAGTAGATGAACTCTCTCAGCGGCTACTTGGTGCACCTTTCGCATTAGCATCTATGGCCCCTCGTCGCTACGAGCGTCTGGCCTCGGCTGGTCCAGCAATGGGCATTCTCGAACCAATGCTTGTCCGTGCTTATCTGCGTAACGGGGCAGCACTTCCTCGTCAATCAGCGAACCAATATAGCAGCCATGGAATGCATGAAGGTGGTGCTGTTCACCTGCTTGCAGAAGGTGTAGCCGAACACGTGGTCAAAGCAGATGTCGCATCACTGTATCCTTCACTCATGCGCACTTTCCAGATCGGACCTGCATGTGATCACCTGGGTGTCTTGCTCAGCATTCTAGGGCGATTGACAGATTTACGACTCTCACTAAAGGCTGCTGCTAAGCAAGCAATTCCTGGTTCATTGGAGGCCAACACCTGTGACGCCACACAATCAGCAATGAAAATTCTGGTCAATGCAGCCTACGGATATATGGGAGCGGGTTCAATGGCCCTTTTCGCCGATATGCGTGCTGCTGACGAGGTCACTAAACGAGGTCGTGAGTTGTTATCACAGGTGATCAATGCACTGCAAGGCAGGGGAATGGCACTCATCGAAGCTGATACAGATGGCGTGTACTTTGCGGTGCCCTCTACCTGGGATGAAGAGCAGGAACGCGCTCTTGTAGCTGAGGTTGGAGCAGTGTTACCGGAGGGTATTAGGCTGGAATACGAGGGACGTTATAATGCTATGCTCAGCCATGAGGTGAAGAATTATGCACTACTTACCTATAGCGGTCAACTTATCGTACGTGGCGTAGCGCTACGTTCCAGCAGGGCTGAGCCTTTCGGCGAGCGCTTTTTACGACAAGCACTCTTTTGTACCTTAACCAATGATATACCTGGTATACGTAAGGCCTTTCTTGATACAGTTGCTGCCCTACGCAGTCGTTCTCTCCCAGCAACAGACCTTGGTGCCCGCGTTCGTCTCTCCAAAACCCCAGAAGCATATCTAGCCTCCCGCGCATCGCACCCTGAGCCACAATATGAAGCATTGCTGGCAGCTGGACGAACACGCTGGTATCCAGGCGAGCGAGTCAGATACTATCGAACTCGAAATAAAACGTACGTGTGGTTGCCCGACGAAAACGAAGAAGCCTCAGTCGATCGCGGCTGGGAGTCAGAGTCAATAATCCAGGCTCCCAAGCGAGCCATTCATGATATTCAAAATCCTTCGACTAAAACGAACGATGCTTTCTCTCCTCGCGCAGCAATAGCTGACCGTCACGATTACGATGCCAATCACTACATCCAGGTACTCATCACCTCTTACGCTGCACGCCTGCGCAAAGCATATTCTCCCGAAGATTTTGAACAACTATTCCGTCTGGAAAGTCAACCAGGACTGTTTGACCAACCTGTTGAAAGCATTCAACTAAGGTGGATTCACTGCTATGCTAGCCAGGCATAACACGAACTAAAAGCATGTTATAATACATAACCTGAAAGCAGCGAATTGATGAAAGAGAGAACTATCATGAAACATATGGCCTCCTTCGGTTCCTGGAAATCCCCGATTACCTCAGATCTGATAGTTTCGGAATCGATCAAATTTGAGCAAGTTGTTCTCGATGGTTCAGATATATATTGGATTGAAAGGCGCCCGGCAGAAAATGGACGTAATGTAATTGTGCGTAGAACGCCAGATGGTAATAGAACCGATATGCTACCACCTCCCTATAATGCACGTTCAAGCGTTCATGAATACGGTGGTGGCAGTTTCACTGTCAGAGACGGCTCGATTTATTTTTCAAATTTCTCTGATCAGCACTTGTATCGCCTGATACCTGGTTCTACACCTCAGCCAATTGCTTTTACGGAACATATGCGTTACGCGGACTATGTTATTGATCATCGACACAATCGTATGATCTGTGTGCGAGAGGATCATACACTTTCTAATCACGAGCCAGTGAATACGCTGGTGAGCGTTTCGCTGGATGGCAGCGAAAAGAGCCAGGTGCTTGTTTCAGGAAACGACTTCTATTCGTCGCCTCGTCTAAGTCCTGACGGGTCTCGCCTGGCATGGCTCACCTGGAATCATCCGAATATGCCCTGGAATAACACAGAACTGTGGATTGGGAAGATTGGAGAGGATGGTTCTATCGTAGAGTCGCAGCGCATAACTGGAAGCACTCATGAGTCCATCTTCCAGCCGGAGTGGTCGCCAGATGGTATCTTACACTACGTGTCCGACAAAACGGACTGGTGGAACCTCTACCGTTGGGAGGATGGAAGTGCGGTAGCTTTGCACGAAATGGAAGCAGAGTTCGGTGTGCCACAATGGGAATTTGACTACTCTATCTATGCCTTCGTTTCATCTCATGTCATCGTTTGTAGCTTTATAAAGCAAGGAACCGCACATATAGGATACCTTGATACAACAACAGGCAAACTTGATTGCATTGGTTCCCCCTATTCTAGAATTGAATGGGTACATGCATCCCCAGAATACGCTGTTTTTATATGTAGTTCACCAACCGAGTCCTTAGCAGTTGTAAAGCTTGATCTTGATATGTTATCTACACAGGTGCTGCACCAATCCAACGAGGCTAGAATAGAAGACGATTATCTCTCAATTGCAGAGCCAATCGAGTTTCCAACTGAGCATGGGCTTACTGCTTACGCTTTCTTTTATCCACCAAAGAACCGCGATTATACCGCACCGCCAGGCGAACTTCCTCCTCTATTGGTTGAAAGCCATGGCGGGCCAACAGGAATGACATATAGTGAGCTTGATCTGGGCATCCAATATTGGACCAGCCGTGGAATAGCCGTTCTCGATGTAAATTATGGCGGTAGCACCGGCTATGGACGTAAATACCGTCAACGTCTCGATGGCCAGTGGGGTGTCGTTGATGTGGATGACTGCGTGAATGGCGCACGTTATCTGGTAAAGCAAGGGCTTGTTGATGGAAATCGGCTAGCAATTACAGGTGGTAGTGCTGGTGGTTTTACAACGCTTTGCGCGCTCACCTTCCGTAATGTCTTTAAAGCTGGTGCTAGCCACTATGGTATCAGCGATCTGGAAGCTCTGGTCAGAGATGGTCATAAATTTGAGTCACACTATGAACACAGCCTGATCGGTCCCTACCCTGAGCGGCGTGATTTATACCATGCACGCTCACCAATTAATTTTGTCGACCGCCTCTCATGTCCGATCATCTTCTTTCAGGGACTTGAAGATAAAGTTGTTCCACCCAACCAGGCTGAATTGATGGTTGCAGCATTACGCGTCAAAAAATTACCTGTTGCCTACATTGCATTTGAGGGTGAACAACATGGATTCCGCCAGGCGAAGAATATTAAGCGAGCCTTGGACGCCGAGCTATACTTTTACTCACGTATTTTCAACTTTACCCCAGCAGATGTTGTAGAGTTAGTATATATCGAGAATCTTGAGGATCAGTGATAGTGCCCCAAAAATTATCAACAAGGAGAAAGTTAAAGAAATTTCGAGTAGAGGAAGCTAATGTTAACGAGAATAGCTGAAAAAGAGCAACGACGAAGAGCTAAGTTGTCGAGTGCTATGAATAGCTCAGTCGTAATTGTGACTGGCGCCAGTTCAGGTATAGGGGCTGCAACCGCTAGAGAATTTGCCCGGCATGGTGCGCACGTAATCCTGGCGGCAAGGCGTGTCGAAGAGCTAGCCATTCAGGTCCAAACGATTAGTGGTGAAGGATACAATGCATTAGCCATTCCAACAGATATCACCGATGCAACCCAGGTTACACAGTTGGTTGAAAAGACTCTTGAACAATTTGGACACGTAGATGTGCTGGTGAATAACGCTGGCATAGGACGGATCAGACCTTTTTTCAAGGAGTCAGAGGAATACATCAACCAGGTGATCGATGTCAATCTGCGTGGGGCTATGCTCATGACGCACGCTGTATTACCAGGAATGCTCGAAAGGCAGCGTGGAGCAATCATCTCAGTTGCCTCCGTTGCAGGTCATGTCGCGCTAAATCCTCTCTACTCTGGTACCAAATTCGGGTTGCGCGGTTTTTCGTTATCTCTAGGTCGCGATCTTTTACGCAGTGGTATCTCTGTTTCTCTGGTCTCGCCTGGCTTCATCGACACTGGCATGAACAAGGAATCGCGTCTACCAATGCCAGGACCCGAGCTTGTGGCCAGGACAATCACTAACCTGGTAGTCAAACCACGCCGCGAAGTAGTAGTGCCTGGATACTATAGTCCTTTCGTAGCTATAGCTAATACCTTCCCCTGGCTCGTGGATCTTGTGATGTCGCGGAGAAAATAAGTAGCTACGAATTGTTAGAATAAACGCAGTTGCGTAGCTGGTCTATGACCATCCATCAGGATATAAGGTGCAGCCTGCTCTGGAGCATGTATGTTCAGTTTACGTAAATGTGCCAGTTCGGTCAAAACGCCCAGTCTTCTCGCTCGAAGAATTGCTTCAGCCCCAATAGGCCCAATACCTGGAACTCGGAGCAACTGTCTTCGTGTAGCCTTCATCACATCTATCGGAGCTTCGCGTAAATTTCTTTCTGCCCAGGTCCGTTTAGGATCAATGTCGATTCTCAGATTGTCGTCCTCCAGAAACGACAAATCCTCGACACTCCAGCCATAATCTCTGAGTAAAAAACTGGCCTGATACAGTCGGTGTTCGCGCAACGGATCTGTCGGCGTAAGATTCTCAAAGGGTGTCTGCTCAACAGGATGAAAGCCTGAATAATAGGCGCGTGTCAGCCCTAATTTTCGATAGAGCAGAGCGCTGAGTGAGAGCAATTCCTGGTCGGTATCACCAACCGCCCCAACGACAAACTGCGTCACCGTACGTGCCAATTTCTGGTACGGGTTCTCTTGCCTGATAGTTTGTGCCCATTGCAACATTTTTAACAACTCACCCATGAAATCTTTCTTTGGAGCAAGGGCACTCAAACGTTCCTGTGTTGGTCCTTCCAGATTCACCGAGACTCGATCCGCCAGTTGCATCGCTCGATACAATTGTTCATATTCCACGCCTGGCATAATTTTGAGGTGAATATAGCCTTTGTATTCGTACCGATTACGAATGATGTCACTGGTATCGAGAATTTTGTCTTGTGTGGTCACACTACCTTTGATGATTCCTGACGAGAGAAAGATTCCCTCTACCCGATTCGCCCGCTGCAGTGTATCGAATGCTCCTGCCATCTCATCCGGTGAAAATGTCATACGTTGCGTTTTGCTGCGCCCTGCACGGAAAGGACAATAAAAACAATTACGCTCGCAAGCAGTTGTCATCATAGTTTTGAGTATCGACTTCTTACCTGTCGGCGTCACCACATTCGTAATGCACTCGTCAAGACTACCCGACTGGTAGGGTACACGTTTATGCTCCACCTGTGGTTGATCTCCAGACGGTTCAAAATTTGTGGTGTTGCCCAATTGGGCGAGCTTCGTTAATGTGTCAGGAACAGTTCGCACTATCATATATACAGTATATAGTACATATGTTCCATTGTCAATTTGAATTGAGGAAAATTTTGCAGGCTCAGGCGCTTTAGGATAGAAAGATTGAGAAATATTAACTCCAAACCATCTATTCATAGTGGCATCCTTCAGGTCGCCCTTTCTCCATTCACGGGGTCACTGTGGTTATCCGCCACGAGGGCAAGATTGTGCGTGAGGCGCTGTATTACGACGTAAACCAACTTTATCGACGGCTTGGTTAAGCATCAGTTCGCATTGCTATTATATTGACTTGTCAATCTTGACAAACCCAGGTGTATGAATTATAAATATCTCTTAAAGACATATCTAACAGCGATGTCTGGCGAACCTATCTTTAAGTTAGTACTGCATTCTGATTTCCAGGTACTTTATTGTACATCGGATCAAATTCGATACAAATCAATGGCTATTCTACAGAGGTAAAACCATGTACGAACTCATCATCCTCTCATTGCTTATGCGAGAGCCAATCCATGGCTATCTGATTTCCAAGATCATAAATGATATCATCGGACCCATAGCGAAAGTCAGTCATGGTTGGCTCTATCCTCGTCTGGCCAAACTAGAAAAAGAGGGATTGATCGTCGCTTCTCCTGAGGACGATGAAGGGAAGCCTGGTGAACACCAACTTCGCACATATCAAATTACAGAAGATGGGCACAAGCGCTTTCACCAGTTAATGATGGATACAACATCGAATCCCGGTGAATATTCAAAATTCTTCTGGCAGAAAGTGAGTTTCCTCGAATATCTTCACCCTGCCGAACGCTTACATCTGATAGACCACTATATCAACTACTGCCAGACACACATATTGCATCTAAAGGCTCAGGCAAAGAACCTCGTTGAAGGCAAGGTACAGTATCATGCCATGGACATAACCCAACTTGAAGCGACTTTGCACATCTTGCGTCGATCAACAAGCCACTGGCAAGTTGATTTGGAGTACACCAACAGTTTACGCGAGAAAGAATTGGCATTGGCACTCGTTGAACCATCTACAACATCGATCACAAAAATGTGATATAGTTGTTAGAAAAGAACTACTTCTAAAGTGCACACCAGGAGACTGATCCATGGAATTACTCGTCGACAGCTATGGACGACGCATCAAAAGCTTGCGTATCTCTATTACCGATAAATGCAATTTTCGCTGCACCTACTGTATGCCAGCAGAAGGTTTACCCTGGCTTAAGAAAGCTGAGATTCTTTCTTATGAAGAAATCGAACGTATTGCCAGGGTTGCAATCAGTATCGGTATAGAGCAAATTCGTCTGACTGGCGGCGAACCACTTGTGCGCAGAGATATTCCTGATCTTGTGCGCCAATTGCGCAAGATTGAAGGGCTTCGAAGCCTGAGCTTGACTACTAACGGAATACTTCTAAAGCAACTGGCTGGAGCGCTTGCAGAGGCTGGCCTCACACGTATCAATGTCAGCCTGGATTCACTGGTACGCGAAAAGTTCGCGAAACTGACACGCAGAGACCAACTCGCCCGCGTATTGGAGGGATTAGAGGAGCTTGAAAGATATCCATCGATCCATCCAATTAAAGTAAATGCAGTTGCGATCAAGGACTATAGCGAAGAAGAAGTGCTTGATTTTGTACGCCTTGCCCGTCGTAAAGCTTACGTCATGCGTTGGATAGAATTTATGCCTCTTGATGCAGATCAGATCTGGCGCAAAGAGGATATTCTGACAGGCGCCGAACTGAAGGCTATTATCGAAGCCGAATATGGTCCACTCGTTCCGATAACTACAGGCGATCCCTCCGAAACCGCACGTCGTTATACGTTTAGTGATGGTAGAGGTGAAGTTGGTTTTATCAACCCTGTGAGCGAACCATTCTGCGCAACATGCGACCGCATCCGCCTGACAGCAGATGGGCAATTACGCACATGTCTTTTCGCCACTGAAGAAACTGATTTGCGAGCTGTTTTACGCTCAAATGCATCTGATGAAGACCTGGTTAAGACTATCCGCCAGGCTATATGGAACAAAGAACTCAAGCATTACATAGGCGATAAACGCTTTAAGCGAGCAAATCGCAGCATGTCAATGATTGGCGGCTAAAAGGCGCAATAACCATATTAGAAACTCTTCTCATTTTTTAAGCGATAGCTGTTTTTACTGTAATTCCTGCATCAGAAATATTAACGACGTTAACGTACAAAGTTACTAAAAACCAGGCAATTCGTCGTTATAGTCAAATAGAAGTACACAGTCCGAAAGAATTCCAACTTTCAAATGGACTGTCCGTCATGATAGCGCAAGACCAGAAAGAGGCCAATGTGGCACATGATGAGGCGGACGACCTGCTAACAGTACGCGAAGTTGCTAAACGATTGCGCGTGGATGATACCACTGTACGACGCTGGATTAAAAACGGATCTCTAGAGGCAATAACTCTACCCCATCGTGGAACTCGTCAAGCTTATCGCATCCGCCGCTCCACAGTAGACGCCTTGCTCACTCCTACTGAACGATCAGAAAAAGCTGAGTAGGTTTTTGTGTTTCAATAACTATTGCAGAAAAGCTCAAAGGAAGATTGCCCTCCAATTTTACAGTCATTGATTCCACAACAGGACTTATGAACCAATCTCTTCAGAAAACAAAAACAGAAATACACCCTGAAAATGAATACATTGTAGGTTCCTACCGATGGTTTACCTATCCTGCTGATTTGACTGGCTTACAACTCATTTGTATAGAAGATCTCACCACAGGTACCATTACTACTTCCACAATTGCAAATCCCACAAAACGAACTGCCGCACATAAAGCGTGGGCTGGAGCTCGTCAATCACGCGCTGCTGGTATGCCATGGGAGATTTTACATGAAATGGGTGAAAAAGGAATCGACCCAGACCAGAAACTTGAAGAAATGTTCCGTGGATACGGTCACGCATCCGTCGGTGACATGGCGAGGTTGACTGTTGATTTTGGCAAGATACCTATGCATTTGTGTTTAGCTTTCTTTCATGAGGGATCTCTAAATTCAGGCCAGGAAAAATCGACTCGTTACCAAACAGCATTTAGGAAAGCAATTCTCCATCCCCTGCGACACTATGTTCCCGAAAATTTGCCAAAAGAGGAACTAGTAAACTTAGAAAAGGAATATCAATCATTCGGAATCGAATCCCTGGAGTTGTTCGCGAAACATAGAGCGGTGTTGCTACGTGCCTTTGAGCAATACTACCAAGTCGATACAACAAAACCAGCTCAGAGAGGCGCCCTTACATCGCGTGTTCTTGACTGTGTGCGGTATTTCTTACTCTTTGGCCAGTGGAGTGGAATGTCTTTTGAAACGTCTGCACGCGATTGGTCACGCATTATTGCTGAACTGAAGGCTTCTCCCCTATCCTATTACCAGAAGGTTGCTGTTCAGATTGAAAAATTGCTCGCACCTACAAAAGAAGAGGAGGAAGCGCTCGACTATAAAGCAGAAGCGCCAGGGCTCATCCGGCATACCGCCCCTCTCTTTACAGCAAATAGGAACCTGCATGCGTTAAAGCAATTCCTTGAAGAACAAACTGACTTGCTGCAAAGCGTCTCAATATACAGTGGTTCGCCTGAACGTGTGAATCAACGTGTGAGCTTGATAGAGCCGTTGTATACTGAGGGAGACCGATTAGCTGCATCATATGCCCTGCTGTTATGGCCTGGACTTGAGAGAGAGAAGCTCCTCAATTGGATACATACTCAAGACAGTGAGGCGAAAAAAGCTATCAGCGCTATTATTTTTTCAGGTCACACCAACTATTGTGAATTGCCGGGGTTTGCACGTACAACGCGTTTGACGCTGGTGATGGAGAGTTTCTTAGGAGAATTACGCGATTTGAACCGCCACCGAGCATGGGGAAGATTTTTTCCATTGCCATTGGTTTTTGGAGATAGACTTTCAAAGGAAACGATAGCGCAAATTATAGCTCGCGGTTTCGGACTGCCGTTGTATTTGACAGATATTGAAACGTTTGCAGAACACAAAGCAGCTTTTGAGCAAGATTTAGTCGCGTATTATACGAAGCTGCAAATGTTTTTGGAGAAAGTTTCGGCTTTGTATCAAGATACAATTGACTATGGATTTGTCCTCAATCTTTTGCCTCTCGCTCACCGGGTGGATCTTTGGATGCATGGCGACCCAAAGCAGGCGGCCTACCTCACAGCACAGCGTTCTCGACCCGGTGGGCACATCAACTACCGCTCTCTTGCTTACAAAGCCAATCAACTTCTAGCCAGGAATGATCCATACCTTTCTGGTATGCAGTTATCAAAAAAACCAGATCCTTCAAGCCGAGAGGAATTCTTTGATAGAAGTTAGCCACTATCCCCACCGACTTCTGAGTCTCGGCAGAATCTCCTTTGAGTAGAGCCGGAGAAAACGCGACTGATCCTCACAGGGGGTATGAAAGATCAGGTGAGTGAAACCAAGCTCGATGTATGTACGTATCTGTTCCACGTGCTCATCAGGATCATTCGAGACAAGCCACCGACGATGTGCCTGGTCAGCCACAGTCTCAGCTTTTTTCTCCATCTCACGCGGATCATGAATTGCGACTTTGTCTTCAGCAGGTAAAGCAAGCGCAGCCCAGATACGTGTATCATCCATCGCACGTTGTCGATCAGTGTCAAACGAAACTTTGACTTCAATGGTACGCTCGATAGTCGCGGGATCTCGACCAACCGCCTTCGCTCCTTCTTCAACTGCTGGAAGGAGTTGATCCCTATAGAGTTGCTCGCCTTTACCAGATGTGCAAATAAAACCATCTCCAGCCCTCCCTGCGAATTTTGCTGCAACGGGTCCACCCGCACTAATATAAATAGGTACAGATTCGTCGGGCCGATCATAAATCGTTGCATTGCGAGTTTGGTAGTACGTTCCCTCAAAAGTGACAAACTCCTCAGTCCAAAGGCGCTTGATGAGTTCGACGGCTTCACGTAAACGTGCTAAACGCTCTTTCGCAGGTGGCCAATCTGCTCCGGTAACCGCAATCTCATTAAGGGATTCTCCCGATCCAACCCCTAGAATCATTCTTCCAGGATTGAGCACTCCCAGTGTTCCAAATGCCTGCGCAACAATAGCTGGTTGATAGCGAAATGTGGGAGTCAAAACGCTCGTCCCAAGAAGAACACGCTCAGTGCGTTCTCCTAGAGCACCTAGCCACACAAATGCCTGTGGAGCATGCCCGCCAGTATGCCGCCACGGCTGGAAATGGTCACTAACCCAGACACTATCGAACCCACACTCCTCCGCCTCAATGGCGAAGTTGAGCAAATGCCGCGGGCCAAATTGCTCTGCTGAAGCCTTATATCCCAACTTCAAAGGATGATTGGTCATTATCTGAACTCCTTTAAAAAGACACTACTGTAATACAGCTTGTTACATATTATAAGGCATCTTCCATGGATGTTGCGACAAAGTTGCGACAATTGTGTGATTTACCTTAGACATCTCTCGGTCACTCTAATAATAGACACAAACTACATACATCGCCTCATTGGCAAGTTAGAGGGAGTGACAATATGTTTGATGAGGAATTATGACTCAAGATCGAATTTGGTATGAACTACGCATCATGGGTAAATGGGTGATACTTATCCCTCCTTTGATCATACTAACTTTTGCCTTACTGGGAGCGATACTAACGATCATGCAAGTGGGTCATTTAAGAATCTCCCAGGTTTTAACAGCGAGTCTGGAGATGGTACTTCCATTAACAGCGGGTTTATTGACAACGACCATTGTTAGCTACGACGCGGCAATTGAGCTACAAATGACCATGCCTAAAACGTATCGCATGACAGCATTCGTTCGTTTGAGTTTGATTATTGCCTGGACAAGCTGTTTAGCCCTGTTTTCTAGCGTGTTAGTTTATCATCTGAGATTTTGGCGTGTGCCATCACAGGTAGAAACCTGGAAAGTCTTACCACAGTTTCTGATTGGACAGTTAACATGGATTGCACCGCTTTTCTGGTTTGTGGGTGTGGGCTTCTCTCTCGCGTTGCTTATTCGCAGCCGTTCAGCTAGCAGTGCGCTGCTTGGCGGAATATGGATGATAGAAGCGATTTTCTACGGTTATTTTGCTATTATTGATTGGTTAAAACCATTGTTTCTTTTTCCAACCACACTTGCCCCGGGTATTAGTTTCTGGTTGAGCAATCGCATTGAGTTACTTATCACAGCATTGTTACTCCTTCTACTAGGTTGGTTCATGTTGCAGAATACTGAGAAACTCCTGCAAGGAACTGCGGGCGAAGAATGAAGAATATCAACTTTCAATAAATCACTTCATAGAGACAAGAATCAGGAGAACTTTCATGATGAATATTGCGATTAATCACCTTGATAAAATCTATCGTGGCGGAGTTCACGCTCTTAATGATGTGACGCTAACCATCACAAGCGGAATGTTTGGCTTGTTAGGGCCAAACGGCGCTGGCAAAACGACGCTTATGCGTATCCTTGCTGGCATTCTACATCCAACGAATGGGATGCTCCAAATTGGTGACTACAACGGAAATACCGAGCAGGGTCGCAAAGCAATCAAACGTGTGCTGGGCTATTTGCCTCAAGACTTCGGGGTCTATCCTGATCTCTCTGCCCGTGAATTCCTCGATTATATTGGTATCCTCAAAGGACTTGATGATCGAACAACGCGTCACCAGCGGGTTGCGGAATTACTCGAAATCGTTTCACTTAGTCCAGTATCTAATCGCAAGCTTAAGACATTCTCTGGCGGCATGAAGCGGCGTATCGGTATTGCACAGGCGCTACTGAATGATCCCCAGATGCTGATTGTGGACGAGCCTACAGCAGGGCTTGATCCAGAAGAGCGCATTCGTTTCCGCAATTTACTCTCAGATTTAGGAGGAAATCGGACGATCCTCCTATCTACCCATATCGTAGAAGATATCGCTCAAACCTGTCAAAAGCTCGCCATTATGAAAGACGGACATATAATTTTCCAGGGGACCGTGGCTGACTTGCTCAGTAAGGCACCTGGCAAAGTCTGGATCGTCACCACTCAGGGAATCAAACCACAAGGAAATGTCACGATTATGTCTACATTAAATATGGGCAGTTCGGTACAATACCGAATTGTGGGAGAACTTTCCGCCAATGCAGGAGCTATACTGGCAGAGCCTAACCTCGAGGATAGCTTCGTCTGGCAGATGCATGAACAACGCATACCTATACGAACAAATACCCTATAAGAGCCATACCTATAGCTTTTGATATTGATACCTAAATGGAGGACTATTATCATGAATCAACGAGCGTCATTTCTTGGTGCGTTGACTTATGAGTTTCGTATGCAGCTGCACCGTCGTGCAGTATGGATCACGTTCATTGCATTAGGATTGGAGGTATTACGTCAAATTCGGCAGACATCTCCCACCCCAGTGTTAATGCTCACAGCCCGTGGCCAGGAAACAGATCGCGTAGTTGGTCTCGAACTGGGAGCAGACGACTATCTCACCAAACCTTTTAGTATGCGTGAGTTGATCGCACGTGTACGCGCGCTTTTACGACGTGCCCAAGTCATACAACAGATACTAATCGCTGATCAGAATGCGGCTGGTATACCTCTCACCTATGATCGACTACATCTTAATCCAGAGTCACACCTGGTGACATTAGATGGCGTTCCGCTTGACCTCAGTCCCATTGAGTTTGCGCTCCTTCACCTACTTCTATCTTATTCTCATACCTGGTCATGCGACGTACAACACTACGAGTAAAAACTCTCGCTGCAGCGACAAGCACATTACGTGAAGGCAATTATAGCATTCGTATACCTGTAGTGGGCGAAGACGAGGTGGCTCAACTCCAGGCTGATTTCAACGAGATGGCGAGCAACCTTGAACGTTCTATACACGAACTTCAGGAAGAGCGCGATAGGGTTGCCACATTGCTACAAGCACGTCGCGAGTTAATAGCGAGCGTCTCTCACGAACTACGTGCTCCTGTTGCAACACTACGCAGCTACCTTGAAACAACACTTATGCACTGGGATGAGAGGTCCACACCTATAACGCAGCGTGAATTGCAGGTAATAGAGGACGAAGTAATCCATCTCCAATTGCTCGTGGATGATCTCTTCACTTTGGCTCGAGTAGAAGTTGGGAAGCTCGAGTTGCGGTATGAGTCAACCGATGTGGGGCAGCTTGTCCGAGACATTGTCAAGAATAGTGCTCCTCTAGTATCGCAGTCAAGCAGAATAGAGGTGGTTGCGGATACCCCATCAGAAATTGTAGATGTACTGGTTGATCCGCAACGATTGGTGCAAGTACTAAGAAATCTACTTCATAATGCTGTTCGCCATACAACACCTGGTGGTATTGTCGCGGTAGAAGTTAAAGTAGAACCCCAAGCAGTTCTCATCCTGGTCAAGGATACAGGCGAAGGAATTTCGCCCGAGGATTTGCCTCACATCTGGCAGCGTTTCTATCCGACGGAGAGATCACGAACTCACATAGATGGTGGTGCAGGGCTGGGTCTGGCATTAGTCAAAGAGTGGATAGAGGAGATGGGTGGCACTGTATCAGTTGAAAGCGCTGTCGGCGAGGGAAGTTGCTTTACCCTCCACTTACCTCGATTAATCGAATACAGTGAGGAAACAAGCCCCAAAAGACCGATGTCGGGTCACGCTGAGAAAGCATTCGAGTTCAGTGACCATAGTGGTTAAGTTTAAGGTGAGCATCATGATACAGACTGGATTACAAAACAAAGTTGTCCTCATCACCGGGGCAAATCACGGAATAGGAGCTGCAACAGCGAAAGCTCTCGCAACGGAAGGTGCATCTATATTCGTTAACCATCTACGTCTCCCTCCAATGCGCAGGTATAACCAGAGCGAACAGAATCTAGATACTTATGACACTATGAGAGCAAAGTCAGCCGACGAAGTCGTTCAAGCGATTCGAGCTATCGGAGGTCAGGCTGAGGCAGTAGAGGCCGACTTATCAGATGTCATGACTATACCTATGTTGTTTGATCGAGCCGAAGCGTTTTACGGTACCGTTGATATCCTTATCAATAATGCAGATCATTGCGAACAAAACACGTTCATTCCAACAAGTCAGCGTGGGTCAACGGTCGTTGCTCCGGATGGTTATCCCTCGCTCGCCATTTCAGCAGAATCAAATGATCTCCATTTTGCTATCAACAGTCGAGCTGTGGCATTAATGATGGCAGAATATGCTCGTAGACACATCGAACAAGGCAAACATTGGGGACGAATTATTAATATTAGCACAGACGGTGCGCCCGCTTTTCCCGGAACTATTTCTTATGGCGCCAGTAAATATGCTGCAGAATCTTACACCCGCGCAGCAGCAATCGAATTAGGAATGTATGGCATCACCGTTAATATCGTCTCGCCTGGTCCCATCCAAACTGGATGGATCCGTCCTGAATTGGAGGCAAAAATTGTATCTGAGACACCAATGGGACGTGTAGGGCAACCGGAAGATGTTGCAGATGTGATCGTCTTTCTTGCCTCAGAACAAGGACGCTGGGTTTCTGGACAGATGATATCAGTAAGTGGAGGCCGTCGGATGCTTTAGCAGCCTATGGCAAATCGGAGGTGTGAAAGTTTGCCAATAGAGCAGCGTTGTATAAGTCTACCTATCCTCACAATTCGCTCCGAAATAACTGCATACCTATTAACACAGGTTCCTCTGTTAGCTGCATATCACACTTCGCCGCTAGTCTCTCTGATGCAAGATCACTAACAGGTAGCAGAGCCTCAAAGTAAATCGGAAGTCCTTGTTGTTGAGCTTCGACCTCAAATTCAGAAGCACGCAAGCGAGCGTGGTTGAGAGCGCAAATCAATAAGGCCTGACCAGCGCCGCGCCTTCGATGCTGTGGAAGTACAGCTCCTTCGCAAAGGAAATGATATGCATGATGGCTTCGGCGGATCTGCAACACAGTATAACCAACAACCTCCCCTTCAAGGCCATCTAATACATCTCCCTGACCCCAATTATTCAGGTCATCGTCATCATCGGTAATCAGATAGATATTCGATCCTGCGTGAAGGTCTGCCTGCGCCAGCCATTCCTCGAAGTCGATCATGCTCATCGAATCTACGTTATCGGCTTTGGCAGCAAGTTGCTGTATATGGACAAGTGTTGGGATATCTCCCTGCCGGTAGTTACGAATTCGCATAATATGTTTGCTCCTTAAATAAGCTTGTGGTTGTATGATCATACACCGCAATCGATATAGATGCAATGCACAAGAACTTGCCCTACCCCGTTTTGAGTTCTCAACAACGTGCTCCACCACAACACAATACTTTGCTAGCAACTCCACCATTATGTAAGATATACTTTTATTAACCAATATCGTTCCTTAAGCATCATTCGTCGCCACGGCAAACATTATCGTTTCCATAAACGGCGAACTCATCACTGAACTAGCCAAAGGAGTCTTATCTTGCCTGACCTCACTCATTTAGAGCGTATTCGCCAGCAAATGCCTGCCACCACAAAGAACATCTTCCTTAACGCTGGATCTTTCGGCCCCTTACCGAGTTGTGTATTACAAGCCATGCAGGAACAAATACAGGAAGAATGGCAAAATGGCCGGTTAGGTGCAGCAGCATTTGAAGCCATGGGAAAAATTTATGGCGATGCACGCAGCAGTGTGGCTCGCCTCCTGAATGCTGAGCTAGACGAAATCGCTTTGACTGATAATACTGGCGAAGGTCTCAATATCATCAGCAATGGCATCCAATGGCATGAAGATGACGAAGTCATAACTACTAATCACGAGCACATGAGTTTACTTGCGCCTCTATACCAGTTACGTGATCGCTATGGTATTGTTGTTCGCTTCGCTGATATTGGCCCAGCAGCAGAACTTCCTGTTCTCAAACCTATTGCAGACCTGGTAACATCGCGCACACGCCTGATCTCCGTCTCACATGTTACCTGGACAACAGGCGCAGTTCTCAACATCAGCGAAGTCGCATATATGGGACGCGAATGGGGCATACCTGTGCTTATTGATGGTGCACAGTCGGCAGGAGCGATACCGGTCGATGTGAAGGCGCTTGGCATTGATTTCTACGCTATCCCTATGCAGAAGTGGCTATGCGGGCCGGATGGCACAGGAGCACTCTACGTTCGTAAGGATGCGCTTAGCTATGTCTCACCGACTTATGTAGGACCATGGTCGATCAAACATGAAGAAGGACTGGAATGGGAACTTCTCGAGAGTGCTCAACGCTTCGAGGTAGGAGGTCGGCAAACTGCAGCCATAGCCGGTCAGGCAGCGGTACTGAAATGGCTGGAGCAAACTGTTGGACACCAGTGGTTATTTGAACGCATCGCATCACTCAGTGGATACGCCTATAAGGCCCTCAGTGAAGTGCCAGGATTAACTATACTTACACCCCAACCAGGGGAGAGCGGATTGGTTTCTTTCAAATTAGAGGGACGCGATGATGCCGAGATAGTTACGTACCTGCGAGATAAGCACAATATTTATATCCGCAACATTCCCACTACAAAATCACTGCGCATCTCAACAGGATTCTACAATACCGAGGAAGAAATAGACAAAATAGTAGCAGCCTTGTATGAAATGTAGGGGCGACCCTCGCGGTCGCCAGGCCCAGCCGCTGATTGCCGCCTTGCATGATATGTGGAGGCGACCCTCACGGTTGCCCGGTAGGCTAGAAAGGATCAACGAGTCATGAATACCCCACATCCTATTCGACATTCATTAGCAGATCATCTTGTCCTCATAGGTGGGGGCTCGACCAACGCTCTTACTGCCGTCCGCCTAGCAGAGCGAGGCTTCCGCGTTACCATTCTTGAAAAGGCAAAAATTGGGAATGGCTCATCAAGTCGCTCGGCAGCAGGTATTCGAGCACAGTTCAGCGTTGAAGAAACAGTTGTGGGGATGCAATACTCTGAATGGTGGTATACACAGCTTCACCAAATTCTGCAAACGCCACCTGAAAGAAGGCAGCCCGTCATTCAACAGAATGGATACCTCTTTCTATATGAGGATTCGGAGCAAGCTGCACCGGCCTGGAAACCTGGAATCCGAAGCGCAGCTGCACAATCATGGCAAAAAGCCCAGGCTAATGTTGCCATGCAACAAAAGGTCGGTTTACCGGTCGAAATCCTAACCCCTCAGCAGATTCATGAACGCTGGCCGCATATCGAACCTGATCGCCTTGTAGGAGCGACATGGTGTCCTACTGATGGGTTTCTCTACCCTCAGATGATCTACATGGAAGGCTTTCGACGTGCGCAGGAGTTAGGCGCTAATTTGATGCAGGATACGGAAGTAATTGGCGCCACGCTTCGCGGTGGCCGTATCATCGCTCTTGAAACGACGAGAGGTTTTATAGAGGCTGACTGGTTCGTCAATGGGACCAATGCCTGGGCTCCTCGACTCAGCCGCTGCATAGGTGGCATGCCTCTCCCTATTTCACCTCTTAAGCGCTATCATTACTTCCTGAAACCAGACAGACCAATCATGAGTCGGCAGGAATGGCTACATTTGCCTATGACCATCTACGGTATAGGTGCCGGTCGAGGAGCACATAGCCGTCCTGATAATGAACTGTTGATGCTTGCGTGGGCACATGAGACCACGCCTGAACTCAACTTCAGCGATGAAGATCAGGATCGAATTGATCCCCCATTCAATCATAGCAATGGCATAGACAACTATGGATATGCCATAGTCGAGCAGATGATGGCCTTCGCACCAAGTTTAGCTGATGCAGGTGGATTGACAGCGACATCATCAGGTTTCTACGGCACAACTCCTGACGCAAATCCTATGATTGGCTTTGACGCCAACCTGGACAACCTGGTTCACGCTGCCGGTTTCTCCGGGCATGGCTTCATAGAGATATTACTTAGCTTTTTCATGATCTCCGGTATGGTGACATCTATGGCAAACCGGTACGGCCAGTCGCCTTGTGTCGGGTAAACAACCACTTTGATACCAAGAATCCGAATAGCCAAACGCAATTCGTCATAACCGGCAGTCTTAAGATACTGCGGATCAGTTAAAAACGGACGCACTTTATTCGCCCAGGTTTCAAACTTCACCAACTCAGCTTCGACCTCCATACGCTTCTCATCCGTCTCGGCAATATCAAGCAGCATTGCCTTGGCTTGTGCCTTCTGCTGCTCTAACTGGTTCATTTGAGTCGCAAGTCCTGCAACCATATCATCCGTCGTGGCTTGCTGGGCCAGCTTATAGAAGTTCTGAATGGACTGGTCAATCTGTGCAATCGTGGCTTCGATACTACTCGTATCAACCGGTGATTTCTGACTGTTGCGGATTTCATCAACTCTGGCACGGATCAGTTCGGGGTGTTGGAGCACTTCGGCAATTTTCTCCTTTACTGCCTGCTCAAGATAGGGCAGGTTAATTTGCGTCCGGTGGTTGTAGGCAACGCCCTTATCTCCCCCGACTTTTCGCCTGCACGTGTAAGAGGGATACGTGATCCGCCTGCGAATGGAGGACTTGGAAGGGTAGGCAATATACATCTGCCGCCCGCAAATGCCGCAAAAGATGTAGCCTGCCCGCAACAATCCCAGCTGGTCGGTATGTTTGTTATTCCGCAAGCTCTCTGCTTTGTTGCGTTTGATCTGCATGTGGATCTCCTCAAACATCTCTTTGGTAATAATCGGGGGGCACGGAGGTAGGGCAATCCATTCTTCCACTGGACGCATGACTTCCCGACTCACCTGCTTGCCGTTTTTGGACCTTTCCAGTGCTAACTGCTTATAGCGGTTGGCATACGGCTGGCCGTAGAGGATCGGGTTTGACACAATCCGCCGGATGGTCTCGGGCGTCCAATGTTTCCCCTTGGCCGAGGGCACACCCATGGCGTTTAACGTCTGGGCAGCCTTGGACAATGAGCCGCCTTGGGTAAGCAGGGTACAGAAAAACAGGGCAACATCTACCCGTGTCCACTGTTTGCCCTCGGTATCGGTATAGACAACCTCTAAGTTCAGTTCATATCTGCCGCTGACTTCTGTTTCGGTATCAACGAGCCGGTGTGTATACACGCAGGTACCGCCATTGGGCGCCTGGCCAATCAAAACCCGGTCGGCACGCCCGCGCATCATCCGCATACGACTCTGCTCCACCTCAATTTCAACGAACATGCTTCTGAGGGAAAGAATTGCCTTGCTCATCGCATCTTCGCCGAATTTCTCTTTGACTGTCTCAAGCCGGACGCCGTATTTTAAGAGCATATCGTAAATGACGAGGACCTCAACTTGCCGCCGTCCGATTGCCCGCACTTCTGCCACTACCAGCACGTCAAAGAGCTTCTTTTTCGCAGCATCCAACATCTTAAGAAGTTCCACCCGTTCAGTGTAGGGCACTTCATAGGCAGATACTGCCTCACGAAATTCAAGATCAGGATTATAGATATACCCTTCTTTTTCTCCATATTCACGCACTAATTTTGCCTGGGATTCAATGGTGACGCTGTCGGCAAGACGCGGATCAGATTCGCGGATGTAAAGCGCCATACGTTCCTTTCGCTTTGGCATGAAATACTCCCAACTGATCTGGGCTGTACTTCTGGGTGTTTCCATGTCGGTTCTCCTTGAGTTTTCAAGGGGAGGCCTCCCGACTATTTCACACCCAAAAGTATGCCTGAACTGGCTCTACAAGACAAGGGAAGAAAAAGTTAGTTTTCCCGCTACTTTTCCCAAGTTTCCCGGAATTATTATTTTCCGGTAAATGGTCTGGGACGCTCTACGATGTATCCGTCTACAACGACTGTCTTTCCTGAAAGATGAACATGGGTAACATGAACGAGAGGAGAAACGCTGTAGGTGAAGAATTGGCACTGCCAGGCAACGACCATTCTGTTGACGCTAACAAAATGGTTTTCCTTGCATGGATAAGCCAAAAGCGCCTTGTTTTGGACTGATTTTGCTAAGTTAGTCCGCGCCTGGTCTACTGCCCTCTGTCTGTCTTGTGGCAGTTGTACGGGAACGGTGTAGGCATCTTTGCCTCCCTGAAAAGCTGTCAGGTTGCGGATGTAGATACTGGTTCCTTCGACACGATCAATAGACAAGGCTGGGATATTGCCGGATTTACCCCTCATGAGATCATGAGCCTGAACAGTTGCGAAACCAAACCCGCTGGCTGATCCTGCCGGAACAAATACGGGGAAATCGGTTATGACTTCGGCGTTACCGGTACTGCCGGTAAAAATAAGTCCAGGGGGTAACGTTTGCGGGATAACCGAACCGTTGGTTAACGTCAATATTCCCCGCGCAAACGTTGCCGGATATGTCTTGCTGCCGGTTGGAATAATTTTTACTGATGCTGTAAATGTTTGCAGAGGGAGGAAGACAGCCGGAACCCGGAGAGTAACCGGCAATTCCGGCTGCCGATAGGGAGCCAAAGCACAATAGATCAAGAGCAAAGAGAGAATTAAAACCGACAGGAGGATTGGAAACACAGGGGGCTTAGGTTTTTCTTCCCGCACCACATAGAGATGAATGGTCTCAGGCTTTTCATCCACGGTCTGCATGTGCCTCTCCTATGTTTGCGGCTTAAACTGGGTTCCATCATTGAGGTAAATGATGTGTTGGTCTCCGATGTGAACGATCATGTCAACTTTTCCGTCTCCATTCACATCGCTAAATTCCAGGGTGACCGGGATGGTATCGCCGTTATCAGAAAAGAGAGTCGGGCCCGAATAAATCCGGGCATGGGAGCTGTCACCGCCGGGCATTTCAATGATGATTATTTTGGCATGGAGATTGACGGCAATAAAATGGGTCGGGTGATCCGCTGAGTCGCCATGCCCGACCGCCTGATCTGTCTGATAGGTACGGGGCATCCCGTAAGTGGTGTCAAGTTGGCGATTGCCCCACCAGGTGATGATAAAACTAGCACCAACCCAAAGGATAATCATGAGTAACATCCCCAAACCAAAAATGAGCGACCAATGCAGGGTTCTTCTTGGCGGGCCCTCATGGTGGATAACAATTCTTTTATTGCCCCGCTCAATCACCTGTTGATTGCCCGTCTGGTAGCGTCTGGCACTGCTCGGAGGCCTCGTTTCGTAGTACCTGTCATCTTCCTCAAGATCAGATGAAATAAACGGCTGGTCTTCCGGATGAATGCCGGCGCTGTGGCCTGAATAATGGGGATTCGCGGGCAGTGTAGCCCGGCGCTTAACAGGATATGCCCCCTGTTGTGTTTTCATGTCCCTCTCCTGCAAATAGCGGTTTAAAGTAGTTTGATGTAGTTAATATCATTATAAACTGTTTGAGATGGTTTAGCAAGGAACATGTGTTCTAAATTGACGAGTTAAATGAATCCGCTTATAATGCCTAAAAACGCAGGGGGAGAGCCTTGGAAGACGAGTTTTTAACGGTTGAAGAGATCGCCAAACAGATGAAAGTCAAACCATTCACTGTGAGGGATTGGATTCGAAAAGGAGAATTGCAAGCTGTAAAAGTCGGAAGAACGCTGCGTATAAGAAAAGAAGATTTTGAAGAATTCCTCAAAAAGCATCTCACCTGACATGAGCCTTTAACCTCAAGAAAAGTAACCGGCCAAATTACAGGACAAGTGGCACTTGTCTAAAATTCATTACCCGATCCGCCTAGAACGCCAGTTCTAAAACATTTATCCCGCTTAACTATTCATCTTCTCTTTCACTTTATGCTCACTCCTCACCCGTCAAGAGTAGGCAGTGCTGGACTGTCCTCTTGACCGCTTCGTCGTTCGCAGGGCACAGAAAGAGAAGATGAATATAAAAGCACAACACTTACCAGCCATTGAAAACCTGATTAATGACCCCTTTTTGTTCAGCCAGGTTTTATGCGTCTACAAAAGCCTGCTGACTGAGCAGAAAAACCTGCATGAGGTCAATTGCCCCGAATGCGGACAGCAAGACAAGCCCTGTAAAAAATACTACTGGCTGGTGGTTGATATTCAGGAAGTCAACTATGCTATTGAATTATTAGCAAAAGAGGTAAAGCAACTATAGCGCTCGCCTTACGGCTCGCGCGGAAAGGAGGTGAACAATATGGAAACACAGCAAATAAGTAAGTGGAAAGGATCGCTCAATACAGCCGATCATGTACGAGAAGAAATAGCTGAAAGGTGGGGTGAAGAAGAAGCGGAAAAATATAATCCCTTAGAAAACTGCTTCACGTTTAAAGCCTGGTGGGCTAAGGGCTACGTCGTCAAAAAAGGCGAACATGGGATAAAATCCTATACCATCAAAGAGGCGACCGTTGAAGAGAACGGCAAACCGGTAGAAAAACGGTATTTTAAGCCCGTCTATCTTTTTTACTATTTACAAGTAGAAGAGAGATAGTATCTCTTTAGACTGTCCGGAAAACGCATAATTTCCCGGACAGCAAAAGGGATACTAAAAACCTAAATTTAGCCAAACATATTATAAACCATTATTACAAGGAGGTGAGTTAATTTATGGGGTATTATGTCTATCGCAAATTCTATTTTCCACAAGCTCAGAACAGATGGCAAGCCTTAGACTTCTTGCGGGAAGCTGAGGAGAAAGGGATTATTAAGGATTTCTTTATTTCCCAGTGGGCCAAAGAGGACAACGAGGATAAAGGCTGGCTGGCAAATATTAAAAAACAATTAAGCGGAAAATGAGATTGATTTGTGAGGTTATCGGCGGCTTTGTGACTGTTTAGTGCTTTGCTCCCCTTATAGTTCTCTCAAGGAGGACAAGTCATGCAAAAAATTACAGTAGGTGAAATTGTAGGATCTGATATGGTTCTTCGTATTGCACCTGATGAGCGTTTACTTTCAATGGTATTAATCGGACAAACAGGACATGGTAAAACTGCGCTGATGGAGCATTTAATCGCGCAGGATATGGAGGACCAAACCACCGCCATCATCTTCGATCCGCACGGAGAACTGTCTGAGCGGATACTGCGTATCGGTGCAGGAATTAAACCAGAAAATATCCTCTTTTGTGAAATCGGCAATAATTTGTCCTACGGCTTCAATCCCTTGGAGGTGCAAAATCCCGGTGACGCACTGGAGGAATCGCAAACGCTCGATAGCTTTATGCAAATCTTCAGGAAACACTGGAGCAGTAACCGCGCCTATAGCTTCGGCTCTTTGGTTGAATACATCCTCTCCCATACCGCCCGGACCATCATGGCAAATCCCGGCTATACTATGGCTGAAATCCCTTTGCTGCTGCATGACAAAGCCTTCCGGGATAAGTTGGTCAGGAATGTGTCAAACCCGCAAGTGATGGAATTTTGGGGCTGGTATCGGCAGATTGAGTCAACCCGCCGCCCGGCAGACCAGTGGCAAATGATCCAGTCAACCATTACCCGCTTGAGCCAGTTTTTAGCCAACGAATGGCTCTACCGGGTACTTTACCAGGCCAAGGGCACAATCAGGTTTCGTGAGCTCATAAAGAGCGGTAAAACTATTATCTTCTCTCTGCCCATTGGCAAATTAGGCGAAGAACCGGCGTCATTATTAGGCTCGTTATTACTGGGGAAGCTGGTGACAACCATCTACAGCCGGAATGAATATGGTAAGACCTACCCGCGTGTGCATGTCTACATCGATGAATATTCCCGGTTTGCGGTTCCCATCACCTCAGCCCTCCTGACTCAGGGGCGCAAGTTCAATGTCGGCACGACCATCACCTTGCAGACCCTCGCGCAAGTTCCTGATGAGGAAAATAAGGCGGCAATCTTACAAACGGGTATACTCATTGCCTTTCAGTGTATCGGCTCGGATGCCGAGGTGGTCGCCAAACAGTTGCCGCTGCCTGATCCGGTGGGGCTCATGAAGCCGGAGCCGATTCTGCTTTATAGCCAGACACCGGTTGAAGATATCTGGCATAAGGGGCATCCCAATAAAGAGGTTATGGATACACGAGCGGCATTGTACTCACTGGTAGGAATGCTGGAGAAGGAACCGAAACAGGAATATTTTTGGTTGGAGAAAAATAAAGTGCTGGCTGAACACCCGGACTGGCGGATTTTTACCGATTGGGACATGTACCGCGCGTCCGCTGCCATGCTTAAAGAGGGCATTGGCTGGTTAGATCAATATTATTACGACTGGATGCAACACAAATATTTACTGACTACAAAAATAACCCAGGAAGAAATGGGCATGATTCTGAATATCACCTGGTGTGTCGCCGGCGTCTTAGGTATACATCCGGTCATGGTGCCGTATATCCCGGAGGAACACCGGCTCTATTTAATGGGAAAAATACAGGAGGATACCAATTATTTGGCTGACAGGTTCCACTTAATTGACCGCTGGACCGGAGAAAAGGATTATAAATTACGAAACTACGAGAGCAAAATAGAAGGTTTCCCGCCCGCCTCCATGTCAGTTAGTATGGACCCTGAGTCAATCCCCTTTGTCAAGCACATTGCCGCGGAAATGCGAATTTCGCCCTACGAAATAGAAAATATGATTGCCTGGAAAGTCCGGGAACTTTACCCTATGGAACTAGAGGCATTGACTAATTATATTCGGGTTATCGCCGATGCAAAACTTATACCCAAAGAAGAACTTGCCCATAAATCCGGGACTTATTCTCTCTTTATGCAGACCTGGGGGCGAAGGTATATTAATGACGAAATTGTCACAGATATGCAGGAACGCCTGAATAAATATGGTGATGTCTGTTTGGAGCGGACAAATTGGCAAATGGAGAAATTCTTCTATTTTGTCCTGGTGTGGTTACGGTATGCGGGAGCTACTTTGGAAAAAGAACCGGTCTTTGATACCAGCCATAGTTACAGAGACGTAGAGTACAACCGCCGGACTTATTCTGATCTGCGTGATGAGCTGGTGAGTAAAATCGTGGGCTTGCCCCGTTTCCAGGCAATTACCGCAACGACAAATGTAGGTGTCATACAGTTTAAAACGCCGCCGCCGCTTCCAATCAGCCCAGATATTGAGCTAAGCGCTTGGGGAGTACGGGAAGCAAGCCACAAGCAACTCGGCCACCCCTGGCAGGAAGTAGTCAAAGATATTCAAACCAGGCAGAACTTACCCCCGGCAAAACCACAGATTTAACACCTCGTCTCAATTTTGAGATTAAAATAGAGATGTGATGGGTTTTAGTAATTAACAAGTGGGAAAAACTTAATTAACACCTGAGATAATAACCGTTATGAACATACTCCACCCGCCGAATGATCTGGATCGAGAAGGACAAATTCTGGTTACGCTTGGTGATCTCTATTGCCTGACGATCAAGCAGATGATGCTCTTGTGGGATTGGAAAGATTACTCAAAAGCGACGATTGCCTTCAAAAACGCAGTTAATAAAAATTTAATCTACCGCATCCGTAGACATGGACTTGGGAAAGAAGTTATGCCGGGGGATGTCTATTTCTTACTCGGTGAAGGAGCCAGGCATCTCCAGCTGCTCGACCTACATCCAACCTTCTCTCTTGATCTCAATAAGGCCAAACTGTTGCGCCCCGGCGGTCTGGAACATACTCTGCTTGTCAATGAAACGATCATCAAGCTCAAACTCTTTGCAGATATGGCTCCCAGTAGACTTCGTTTAGAAGATATTACCCATGAACGCAGTATGCGAAACGAGTATAAAGATGCGTTTAAGCTCTATCCTGACGGGTTTGTTGAGTTTTTAATTAAGCAGGGCAACACGTGGAATAAACGCTGTTTCTTTCTTGAGCTTGAGCATACCAGCGCAAGGGATAAAGAGAAGTGGATTGTGAAGGTGCGAAGCTATATTAACCTGTTTGAATATAAACTTGGTACATATTTTAGTACGGACCGTACCTTCGTCTTGGTACTTGTTACGGATGCGGAATATGTCAGACATTTGAAAAATCTCACTGAGACAACGCTTGAAGAAATGGGAAACGAGGCCTTGGCATATCGGAATTGGTTTTGTTTTGGTCATTTCGATCAAGAATTACCAACAATCAACTTTTTTGCCCAACCGAGATTCTTCAATCCTTTAAACAAAGCCCCAGTCGTGCCGTTTCCGAATTTAGTCCTCGCTCCATCTAATAGATAACAAAAATCAAGGCGTTCCTTTGACTGCAATCAGAGGAATAGCCCTCATTTCTGCCTACAGTCGTTACGAGCCGCCTCCTTCATTTTCTTTACCCTTTCTCTTTCTCTCGTCCGGTTGTCATTGACAGCCAGCAGGCGGTCAGCTAATATTTTCCTCTATGGCGGGGGAAATCGTCGAAAGTGATTTGAGTCCAACGAAAACGGATCGGGCGTTAAGTAGTCAGGTCGGGGAAAGGCCGGGAAGAAGCCCTGTTCACTACAGTTGCACTTGTTGGGAGACAGAGGGAGGGATCCACGTAGTACAGCTCAGGTAATTAGAGCGAAACGACGTGAGATTGAAGTATTCCAGCAGCCTGCTCCAGACGAGTAAGGGTCAGATGCTCAGTTGTCCCC
>WNGE01000596.1_pt1 | contig 73934 bp, 59 predicted proteins | sample 5400651 | NCBI WGS metagenome assembly WNGE01 (sample SAMN13153370, study PRJNA577476) | soil metagenome | isolation source: 60 cm soil or saprolite under grassland replicate 2 | place: USA:California | collected 2016-06-15 | reverse complement strand
AACAACATCACTGAACTCGGTGAGCCTGAGGCTCTGGATGCAATTCGCCGTGACTGCGACCTCTACTACCAAATGTTCGACGGTTTTATGGCGAAAATAGGCGCAACAGAAAGTTCGCCACTCGAAAGCGTGGGCCGGAATGAAGAGCTCTCAGAACGCAATGAGTACTTCACACGTCTCGAACCTCAGTTCAATAAATTGCGCGCAGACTGCGAGCATCTGCTGCAACTCAATCAACGCGCCATGCTGGCCAAGTCAGAGGCAGCCTCCAGCGTGGCCCAACTTTGGTTTTACCGCACGCTCTTAGTCGCAGGTGTCTTAGTTGCTGCCGGATTATGGCTGGCTGTCTTCCTGGCGAATCGAATAGTTGAACCGTTGCGGCAGCTCACTGCGACCACAGCAAAAATGGCTGGGGGTGACTTGGATGCAAGAGTAACGGTGAGTTCGCGCGATGAAGTTGGTGTGTTGGCGGCAGAGTACAACCGAATGGCTGGGCGCATTCGACAACTACGCAGCTCGGATATGGGAAAACTTCTGGTCGCTCAACAAACTACCGAAGCCGCCATTGATTCCCTGTACGACCCGGTGATTGTGACAGATGGTGAAGGGTGTGTAACGAAACTAAATCCTGCTGCGGAGGAGATATTCGGTTCTGAGGAAGAAAACACGGGCCGGCACGTGGGCGAGGTGGCGCGGGACGCGCGTATCGCTGGCGCTGTTACCGAAGCGCTGGAGTCGCAGCGTGATGGTTCAGAAAGGGCGTTTCGCTTGCGCACCACTCCGATGCGCGACAACGGCCATCGCTTGCTGGGAGCTGTGACCATTCTCGAGGACATCACTCATCTGCGCGAGATTGATCGACTCAAGTCGGAGTTCATAGCTACTGCTTCCCACGAACTCCGTACGCCGCTGACCAGCGTCCAAATGGGCGTTCATTTGCTGCTCGAAGGTGCGCTTGGAGAGTTAACCGATAGCCAAAACGAGGTGCTTCAAGCTTGCCGCCAGGACTGCGAGCGGCTCGATAAGCTGATGCGGGATCTGCTCGATCTTTCTAAGATTGAAGCAGGTGAAAGTCAGCCACAGCTCGCTACTGTTAGCGCAAGAGATTTACTCACAACGGCTGTCAAGGAGTTGCGGCCGCAGGTGGAGGCAAAAGGCCTGGAACTGAGCGTCGATGCCCCTGTTGAACTTCCCCGGGTGTCGGTTGACCGGTTGCAAATAGAGCGGGTAATCAGCAACCTCGTAATCAATGCTCTGCGACATACAAAAAACGGTGAAATCAAAATCAGTGCCGAACAGCGCGACAATCATGTCGCTATTTCTGTCAACGATACGGGGAGCGGCATACCAACCGAATACTTGCCACACATCTTCGATAAGTTTGTGCAGGTTCCTGACGCACCTACTGGAGGAGCGGGACTGGGACTCACGATCTCGAAATCAATTGTGGAAGCTCACGGCGGGAAGATCAGCGTGCAATCGCAAATCGGGCGCGGGACAACCTTCACCTTCACTCTGCCGCTAGCGGCAGGGTCTGAATCCAGGCAGGGGTGAGCCATGCCTAAACGTGTGCTGATTGTTGATGACGAAGATGGAGAGTGAGGCATTGGAAAAGGCCGCACGAAAGGAAGTTAGTAAATGAGCAAGCGCATTTTAATCATTGACGACGAAGAAAATATTCGGCGCGTAATGCGCCTGTCACTTCAGGCGGCCGGGTACGAAGTTGGCGAGGCGGGCGACGGTGAGCGAGGCCTGAAAGCCTTTGGCGACGGGTCAGGCTGGGATGCGGTGTTGCTGGATCAGAGAATGCCCGGCATGGACGGGCTCGAAACGCTACGCCAGATCAATGAACGCGACGCGACTGCCCGCGTCATCATGGCGACAGCATATGCCTCGATTGAACTAGCGGTCGATGCGATGAAACTTGGCGCTACCGACTTCGTGCGCAAGCCCATGACCCCAGAAATCTTGCGCAATGCCGTAGCCGCAGCCCTTTCAAAACAACCACGTGTATCCGCGACAACTGCTCCACCGTGGGCAGAGGTTTCAGCGGAGCCGCTAATTCAAATCATCACTATGAACGGTTTCACGATCTTAGATTCGGAAGGTGCGCAAGAACCCAACGAGCGCCGCTTCAGAGTGAAGAGTCCCACTGGAAGCGAGCATGAAGTGCTGGTGCAGATTGATGAAGAAGCAGTCGGGTACGTAGGGCGTATAACGAGAAGGCACCTTCCTCCTGAAAACTCGTTCTGGACAATTCAGGCTCAACGCCTGTTGGGAGATTACCTATGGAAGGAAGGAAAAGTGCCCCCAACCAGAAAACTCACGATCAAAGACGTCGACCGTGACGAACTACCAATCGCGGCGCGCTGGCAGACCACTTAACTCCAGACGTGCGATAAAACGCAGAGTGATGAATGTACTCCGGGAGGAACAACAGTCGTGGCAGCAGAACTCAAACGTTTTATCATCGGTCGCGCACTGAGGACTGAACAAGCGGCTCACGAGCGTCTTTCGAAGAAAACAGCCTTAGCCGTTTTCTCTTCCGACGCGCTCTCTTCTACGGCCTATGCCACCGAGGAAATCCTGCTCGTATTGGCCGTTGCCGCAGCTTACGGCCAGGCGGGCGCGTTCAAGTATGTCGTGCCAATTTCTATCGGCATTGGCGTACTTCTCGTTATCGTGGCAACCAGCTACCGGCAAACGATTCACGCCTACCCATCGGGGGGTGGCGCCTATATTGTTGCCAAAGAGAACCTCGGGACCAATGCGGGACTGGTCGCCGGAGCATCACTACTGGTTGACTATGTCCTTACCGTTGCCGTTTCGATCGCCGCAGGTGTTGCCGCTATCACTTCCATGGTGCAGGGGACGCGCTATGCCTGGCTCGACCATCACAAGGTTTTCCTTTGCCTGATTTTCATAGCCTTCATTGCTATCGCCAACCTACGTGGCGTGCGCGAATCGGGCGCGCTTTTCGCAGCGCCAACCTACGCCTTCCTCATCAGCTTTCTCTTCATGATTGGTTACGGGCTCTTCAGCTACTACACGTATGGTGGCGCAGCACCTATCCCGGGCCCTGAGGAGATTAAGACAGCTGAAGGATACAAGCTTCAGCCTTTGACACTCTTTCTGGTGCTTGGAGCTTTCTCTAACGGTTGTGCTGCACTTACAGGTATCGAAGCGATCTCTAACGGTGTCCCGGCGTTCAAGAAACCCGAGGCGCGCAATGCAGCCATGACGCTGGTCGTGATGGCGGCCCTTTTGACAATCATGTTCCTCGGCACCAGCGTGCTTGCCTACCTTTACGGAGTTCATCCGCACGCGAGTGAAACTGTCATTTCGCAGTTTGCCCGTATCATGTTCACAGGGCCATTGGCCTGGTTCTACTACGTGGTGCAGATCGCGACGGCTTTGATCCTGGTACTGGCTGCCAACACCTCTTTTGCCGACTTCCCGCGGCTCGGCAGTTTGTTGGCGCGCGACCGTTTCCTGCCGCGTCAGTTTGCCACGCGCGGGGACAAGCTGGTCTTCTCAAATGGAATTGTGATGTTGGCAATCTTTGCCAGCATTCTTGTAATTGTATTTGGTGGTGACACGAGCCGGCTCATTCCTCTCTATGCCGTGGGCGTTTTCCTCTCTTTCACTCTTTCACAATCGGGGATGGTCCGGCACTGGCTTAAAGTGCGTGCGCAGTCACCGAAGAAAAAGTCGAAGCCGCGCCGACGGCCGGAGGATGACATTCACTTCACTCAAAGTACCGTCGATCGAGAACCCTTGCCTGATGCAGAACTGGTGGCCTCTGAGGAACGCGGATCGACCTTCATCACGGACGAGGTGACAGACAGTTCACACTGGAAGAAATCCATTGTAATTAATGCAGTAGGGGCCGTCGCTACCTTCATTGTGCTCTGTGTCTTCATTGCCACCAAGTTCATACACGGCGCCTGGATAGTGGTGGTAGTTGTCCCTCTACTCGTGTTCATGTTCCGCGCCATTCACAAACATTATGTGGGCGTGGCGAAACAACTCTCCACGGAAGGACTTGAAGAGCTTCGTCCAATAAGGCACACAGTGATCGTGCCGATCTCCGGCATCCACCGTGGCGTCGTTGGGGCGCTGCAATATGCCAAGTCTATTGCTCCGGATCATGTCCAGGCTGTCTATGTGGACTTTGATGAGGAGGCCACAGCCAAGTTACGTGAGAAGTGGGAGCGTTGGGGAGCCGGAGTGAAATTAGTCGTGCTCCCATCACCCTATCGCGAACTTACGCGTCCGTTGCTGCGTTACATCGCTCGGCTCGAACGAAAGAACGATAATGACATGGTAACCGTATTGCTGCCGGAATTTGTCCCCGCAAAGTGGTGGCAACACCTGCTACACAATCAGAGCTCACTAATGCTCAAAGGTGCACTGCTCTTCAAGGAGGGCGTCATTGTCATCAGCGTGCCCTACCACCTGAAGCGTTAAGACATTGCTGGAGCTCTTGAGGCGCACCAAACCAACACCATAAGTCCTAGAGTAGCAACAAGCGGAATGAAAGCTAATAAGCCGATCGGCCCGGGCACCACAGGCGGATTACCCACTGCCATTAAGCTCGCCAGGTGATCAAGGTGTGGAAGCAACAACGCCACACCAATCAGAACAGCAGCGAACGTGAATCCAGGTGGGAAAGAGTTGCGTGCGAGTGCTTTAACAGTAATTGCTGCGGGGATGACCAGCAATACAAGGTAATGATGCCAAGCGATAGGATTCACGACAGCGGACGCGCAGATCAGCACCGCACACCCAGAGTCAAAATCTGAAGCAGTCCGGGCCAGCAGCAGAGCAAGGCAAAGCACGGCAACAGTAATAACCACTGACATATATGGCGCCAGCGTCGGCCAGTTCACTAACGGCTGCGCATTAAGTCCCAGGAGGATGTTAGATGACGTACCGGCTAACAGTCGGTAGCCCATCGCCCAAGTGGAGAAGTTGAGGAACTCCGATCGGTACAACTTTGAGGCCAGCGGACCTATGTATCGATAGTAGTAAATAGTTTGGTTCAGTCCAACAATCGTAGCGCCCGCTAAATTAGCCATCAATAACACTGCGCCGGCAGAAAAAACGGCGCGCCACTGCTTACGGCATATGAGAAAAGGAATCAAAGGCCAGCCAATGAATTTTATTGCTAGCGCCAGGCCCAACAATGCTCCGCCCAGGGCATCTCGATGTGAACGAAGCGCTAGCCATCCAGCAGTAAGCGCTAATAAGGTCGGCAGCATAAGCTGACCCAGCGCCAACTCGAGAGAAACTGGAAAGCAACTGAACAAGCCAAGAGCAAGTAGTGCTGATGCCATGCGGTTGTCCACATTGAAAAATCGATGGATCAGCAGCGAACAAGTAACATAAAGGCAGATTAACTCCATCATCAGCCAAAGGGTGGTAGCTGCTTGATAACTGAAAACGCCGAATGGGAGTGCCAGGATGACAACAGGCGGAGGGTGCGGAGATGCGTGCGGGAAGATTGGATTGTATAGCGGTCCTATTATTTGCTTGGCCAGTATTGGTAAAGGCGCATAGGCGGGAAGGCCCAGGATCACAGCGCGCGCTAAGAGATACTCCTGAAAAAAATCTTTTCGATAAACATCAGGTAAAGCAATTGATCTGACCAACTTGCTGATATTAACGATTCCAAGGCAGACCAGGGATAAAATGAGGGCGCCTTTAAGTTTATGTGTCAAGTGTCACCTCGCTGTTGACTGCACCGTGTTCCACGCTTTTAACTGTACCCTTCAAAATGCATCATCCACTTACTGTCAATCTTGCGAAAGCAAACGGTCGTGCGCCACCACATATCGAGTTGTCCCCCATCTGTCCTCGTTGCGCTAACATGGCTGAGGCCGTGGGAGAAAGCCAGGTCATCGCCCGCAGTGATGCTAAGATCGCGAATTTCGTAACCAATCGGATCTTGGAACGAAGAGAACCACTCCTCCGCACGTTTTCTCGCCGCATCCGATCCGATATGTTGGAGTGGGTTTACGACATCGAACGACAGCATGTCCGGCGCAACGCTGGATGTAGCCCCATTGACGTCTTTGTGGCGGACTGCCTTTGCCCGATCGTCGATTAGTGCGCGGATCTGGGCTTCATCAACGGCTCTGCTATTTGCATTTGCCATATCTTTCTCCCTGGTTGAAAAATGAGCACGAAGGTTCTGAGCCCTAGAATAGAAGTCGGTCGGAAAAAAGCTTCTCAGTGTTCTCTGTGTCTCCGTGGTAGTCTTTTTCCGTAGCAATTTCAACACGGAGACACGGAGACACGGAGGTTTCACGGAGAAATCCGATTTTTCGACAGGCTCCTACAGGAGCTGGGATTGTTCCAAGCGATCTTCGTGTAATCGATTCAGCTTCGTGCCGCATGCACCTTCGGGGGGTAATCAAACGAGGCATACCAATCACCCCGGCCTTGAGGTGTCAGGTCCAGGACATTGTAGACGGGGCATAGTAGATCCAGACCGCGCTCCTTGATGTCCTTGGCCATCGACGGGTGGGCACTGTAGAAGTGTCGAACTGTGCCGTCACTGTCCCTGGTAAAAACCGATACCTCCGAATCCTGATTCCCTTCGCGGTCTTCACTGCCCAGATCGTACTTGAACGTGTTGGCGCCACAACTCAGGAGTCGCAGGTTACTCCAACCTCGCGTACGAGCGTGTGCTCGCAGGGCCGTCGGATCGGCTGCGGCAACGATGACGACGTCGACGTTCTGAGCCAGGTGATGACCGACACCGTTTAGGCCGTCGATCAACAGTGTGCACATCGGACACGGCCTGGTCTGCCGTTTGCCAAACATAAAGTGGTAGACCACCAGCGACCGATCCGGCGCGGTGAACAGCTCGCTCAGGCGGACCGTTTGAATCGGCTTATCGCCGGCATCGAGTTTCGCCGGACCCTCATCGAATACATAGTCCTGGATGGTCGCGCCCTGCGGAAGCTGGCGGCGAAGCTCCGCGACTTGCTCACGCCGCCGCATCAACTCGAGCTCCGCCAGGCGGAGTTCCTCTCGTTTGTTCAGGTATTCTTCGGATTCATTCGGCAAGTTCGTTTGTCGAAATGTACCGTTGATCATCTCGTTTACCATGGTCCATATCTCCTCTAAGGGACTAACATGTTTGCTTATGACGCCCGTCGCGCAAATACGCTTGAGAAGTATTTGCGGTGACGAAGAAATAACAATTCCCCCACAGAATCATCACATTTCAAGTTTGACTGACTGGGTGAATATGGTCTAGTCGCTTGCGGGTTGATCCAGTCAGTTCCCATCAATGCTTCTGAGAGTGAGGTGGATAACTACTCACTTTAGATGAGAACTCGTGAGCAGAAATAGGAAAATCAAAAATGAAATCAGACCCAGCAGGCTTCGAACATTATGTAATCTTCCCCACTTAACAAGAAGTGCAGAAGCTAACTCAGAGCCTTTGTTCAAAGAGGGCTCTAGTAGCTTTTTATTGGTCGGGAAAATTACGACTAGTGTAAAGGGAATAACTGCCGCGAGTATCGTTCCGCCTACCAGCCACCAGAGGGAACCGCTTGTCAGCCAAGCCGCGATCGCCATCAGAAATCCAATGCCTGCCAGTGACGCCTGGATGACCGTAGCTCTTCGATAACTCGGTGCAAATTGCCTTATGGCCAACTCTGTGCCGCACTCCATTCGGGCAGGATGCTCAACCGCAGTTATGTAAATTGCCGCGCCTGCAAACAAGCCTGCCGATAATGTCGCAAGCGTCTCGAAAACCATAGAACATCTTTCTGCGAGACGGAATCCTAAGTCTACATATCAAACGTTTAGCGTGATGAGGCCAGCCCTTGTGTGGATTCCTAGGGAGCGATCAGCTGACACAATGTGATCTCTTCCGGTTCGGCTAGCATGCCCTCGGTTCTTTCATCAAATACCGAACAATGAGGCATATCCAAGTGCCGCGCGATATCTCCACGGCTCTCCCAATTCTCGTAAAAGATAAAGAGCGTTGGATCATCGGTTGATTGATAGAGATCGTAGTTGATGCAGCCTTTCTCTTCCCGAGAAGCCGCGACCAACGCGAGGCATTCCTGTTTGACTTTCGCCTCCAGGCCCGGTTTGGCCCTGACGCGAGCTATTGCCGTTACTCTAGCGTTCACCTTCTTCCTTTCCTTATTAAAGGATCAGATTCAAGTCACCAAATTCATGCCAGAGATACTTCTGGCGCAGGGCCTCTTCGTATGCTTCCTTGATTTTCTCAGCGGATAAGAACGCTGTTAGTAGAGCCAGGTGGCTGGCTTCCGGCTCATGCAAGCCGGTGAGTAGACCATCCACCACTCTAAGTGCGTGGTTGGCTGTGATATGCAATCGAGTATAGCCATGCCCAGCGTGGATATGCTTCTGTTCATCGGCTGCTGATTCTAAAGTTCGGACGACAGTAGTTCCGACAGCAATAACCCTTCCTCCACGCGCGTGCGCCTCGTTGATCTTCTCAACCGCTCGTTCGCTAACGAAGTACTCCTCTTCTGAGGCAGGGTGCTGAGCGTCTAACTCATCGTCCACGTAAGAGGAGAGACCGGTATGAAGCACGATGTATGCCGTTTCCACGCCTCTGCGTTGCAGATCAAAGAGCAGTCTCCAGGTGAACGCCCGCCCTGCCGACGGCATCTCGGCCGACCCCGGCTCACGAGCGTAGACGGTCTGGTAGTAATCAAGGCCCCAGGGAGCCGACACATACTCGTACCTGACCGGTCGTCCTACTCGATAGAACGCGTTGATTAGTTCGCTTCCTCGTTTCGAGAAGCTTAGTTTCCAGAGCCTTGGTATTTGCTCGTCACGCTCATGGACAGTGGCGGTGAGACCCTGGCCCAGATCGACCTGCATCTCGGGACGAAGGCCGCAAGAGAAAGGATCGCCCCTTTGACAAAGGAGTAAGGCCAACCATGAATCATCCGGGAGATGCTCGGCCAGTCTGATCTCAATGCACGGACCCTGCTCAACACAGCCACTTAATGACGCCGGGAGAGTGCGACTCGAATTGAAGACCAGCAAGTCACCGGCGCGTAAGAACTCGCCGAAATGATCAAAGCGCGTGTGTTCGATGTGACCCGAAGCGCGGTCGATAACCATCAGCCTGACTTCATCACGCGCTATTCCGCGACGCTCGGGCGGTTCTTCAGCAGCGAGTTCCGGCGGTAACGTGAACGAGAAGGGAGCAGACATACCTTACGCTTTACTCTCTCTGAGCAGCTTCTGCTTTGCGACCCCAGTTCTCTTCCTGGGCCTCGAACCTCTGGCCGTTAACATTCTTTGATTCATCTGATGCGAGATAAATAAACACTTCGGTAACGTCCGCCGGATCGGCCCACTGCGTCGGATCCTCTTCAGGCTCAGCGGCTCGATGCATCTCAGTATTCATATTGCCGGGATCGACCCAGTTGACACGCACGGGGCTTCCTTCCAACTCAGCTGCCCAGGTCGCAGACATACCTTCGATCCCGAATTTAGAAACGCCATAAGCCCCCCATCCAGGGTAGCCGATGCGGCCGGCATCGCTGGTGACGTTGATAATCGACCCACCACTTTCGATCATCGCCGGCAGCGCCTTTTTGATCAGAAGGAAGGGCGCAGTCAGATTGGTTTCAATCACCTGGCGGAAATCGTCAAGCGGGTAATCGAGCAGATACGGCAACGGTGTGGGACCGATGCTTGAAGCGTTATTAACCAGGACATCAAGACGACCGCGAAATTCGTCAAGCGTTGTCGCGACAACGCGCTCGATCTCTTCTTCACGGCTGAGGTCTGCGGTGATTATCAGCACACGCGCTTCAGGCGCGGCCTCGCGGATCGAACCGCGTACACTTTCAAGTGCATCGGCGCGGCGCGCGACGATCGCTACGCCGGCGGCACCCTCGCGAGCGAAATCAATTGCCAGTTGTCGTCCTAAGCCCTGCGAGGCGCCGGTAATCAGAGAGTACTTTCCTTTCAACCTATTCATTCCTAAACCTCCATGTAGGAGTTATAGGGACGACCTTCCGCGCTTGTCAAATTGAACCACTTTGGAGTGCGGCGGCCCGGCGCCGCTTTGGCCCTCTCTCGTTGCACTCACCTGCGAATCAAGGTGTTCGCTAGGCCAGCCAGGCCAGCGCACTCCAAAGTTGTTGCAACGGAGCCGGAGGGATTTTTGCTCGTCGGTCTATAAACATTTCGCCCCTAACGGGGGCTCGTCCAGTTCGTTCCGCAATTATCAAAGCTGCCGCTAGTTCGGTTCGCGAATTGGCTCTGTTAAAGGTACTCAACATGATTTGCCAACTCGGCGGGCGTCAGCACACCAAAGACCAGCATGAGCGCGCTTATCAGCTCACCGACGGATCTCCTTGGGTTGGCATAGCCGATTCCGGCGTGCGAGACACCTTCCACGGCAAGGGTGAGGAAGTCAGAATCCATTGTCACCATTACTCGTCCCTCACTTAACGCAAAAGCCACCTGGTCGCGATCAGACAAGCCGCTCTTACCGGCTTCCTGTACAGTTAGTACATTCACACGGCGGCGCCGCAATCCTTCAGCGACTGCACTGTGGATATGCTCGTCCAGGTAGAACTTAATCTGCTCCATGGAGCAGTTTCTCTTTTAGTTTGGAAGGAAACCGCGCGCGCAATTGATCGGCGAGTTCGTCGTTGTGATGAATGTCGTTGCGAATCTCTTCGACATTATCGAAGTAATAGGCGAGAGCCGCATGGACATCGCTGAGGCTTAGCTCCGGAGAAGCGGCGACGATCTCGTCTGGACTCATTCCCAAATCCTCATGCCATATGACAACATCCATTACGCGTATTCGATGACCCGCAATACAAGCCTTTCCGCCGAAACTTTCGGGGTTCTTGGTGATGCGCTCTATGATAACGTTTGCCATTCGGGTCAGCTGAAAGATGGATGCTACCTGGAATTCTAGCACGAGAACCCCAATAACTTACTGCAGACATAATGCCCTCTACTTTTTCATGTGGGACATCTATTGCGGAAGGCTCCGTTCACCTCCTGCCTTCCCTAAAGAGTTTAAATAATCGCCAAAAAAGATCTTGCTTGCTTTATTAGTCCGTGTATTCGCTTGAACTCGAAAGCGGTTAGAATGGCTGTGATGTTGCGCCCAAGTCTTATCGGCTTGCTAATCGCCTCAGGCGCGCTTGCTGAGATCGTTATTCCGAGGTTGTCGTTTCAGGCGGCGTTATCAGTTGCAAGCAACCAACAAGAACCTAAAGGCCAAATCATCGAGCATGTAGTTTGCGCGAAGAACACCGCGCAGAGCTACGCCTTATATCTGAGAAGATCATGGGACAGAGAACCAATCCGCCCTTGCTCAAATGGCTTGGCTGGGCCGCGGCCGTGATCATGGCCGTTGCTGCCGTGGCGATGTTTGCGACTCTTTGATGACTATGACGACGGACGACATGAACGTCAACGCGGACGTGCCGGATCGGTGGGATCCAGAACCTCGGTGGCCCGCAGCCATTGCGGTGCTAGCGGTGGGTGGCTTGTACCTCGCCTTGCCACCCTACTTGACCATCGGTCCGCACTGGCTGTTTCCTGCAGTTGTTTTCGTTTTACTTGTCCCCACCGTCATTTCGCACCGCGCGCGTAAGCATCAACTCAACAGGATCCTGGGATTCACAGTCACCGGCCTGGTAACGATGGGGATGATTGTGTCCGTCATCTTGCTTATCGGGGCGCTGCCGGCACACAAAGAGTCCCCAACAGCCCTTTTGCTTTCTGCCGCATCTATTTGGACCACGAACATTCTTGTATTTGCTTTATGGTACTGGCGTCTGGATGCCGGAGGTCCTCACGGTCGAGACCAGCGCCTGGGTCATCCCGATGGGGCGTTCTTGTTCCCTCAAATGACAATGCCTCCCGAGGCGAAGTTCGAAGCAGGGCTACACACGTGGTCGCCAAATTTCGTGGATTATCTCTTTCTCGCCTTTAATACAAGCACTGCATTTTCCCCGACTGATGTGCCAGTGCTGGCCCGGTGGGGCAAGGCACTGATGATGCTCCAATCGCTCATTTCACTGACGGTGCTCGCCTTACTTGCTGCGCGTGCGGTTAACATCTTGTAGTTCTCCAAAACTACTTATTTTTTAAAGAGACTGAGCCTCGGAACCGCAATCAAAATCCTACCTTCGTTTCCCTGATTCACGCTAAACCTCGCGTGGTCTTGCGGTTGCCAGAATCCACGAAAGTTACACTCACTAACAAGAAGACCGGTTTGTCACAAACAAAGTCATCCGTCGGTTCAGCGAAGGTTTGCAACTGACCGCGGCTTACACGTGGAGCCACTTGATCGACGACACTACGGCTGAGGTGAACTCTACAGTGCTCAGCCCGCACCGGGTGCAGGACTTCCAGAACCTGAGGGCGGAGCGATCCGATTCCGCTGGATCGTCGTCACCGTTTCTAATCGCAGTAGTTCTGGTCATGCCGTTCTTTTTGGGGAGGCGGTATCAAACCGCCTCCCTTTTTTTCTAATTTGGAGTGCGCTGGCCTGGCAGCGCTTTGGCCCGTCCTTCGTCACACGCTACCGCGGGTCGCGTAGCTTCGTTGGCAATGCCGCTGATGAACCTCAGGCCAAAGCGGCGCCAGGCCGCCGCACTCCAAAGTTATCGATTTCTCATGAATGGCTTTGAGAAATTTCGAGGCGGTATCAAACCGCCTCCCTTTTTTCTAATTTGGAGTGCGCTGGCCTGGCAGCGCTTTGGCCCGTCCTCCGTAACACGCTGAATAGGTTTAGTTCAATCGCATGCGATTTCAATTCATCGTACGAACCTTTTCGCTCGAGGTTCGCTAAAGCAAAAAGGCTCCTTGGGTGACAACGAGTTCATGAGCATCCTCCAGAGCGGCAACGTCGGCATAGGCACGACCGTGCCACTGGCAAAACTCGATACACGCGGAGACGTCTTCGTCGGATTGACAGCCGAGCCGGATATCGTGAGTGGTCCAGGTAATAACTCATATCTGGCGAACGATACAGGGGATCAGAATAATAGCTTCCGCCTAGACGGCTTTGGCAATAATCTCTATATCGTCGCGCGCTCAGGCGCTAACTCTGAGGCGGGAGCGGGCATTGTCTTTCGCACGGCAGCCGCTGAAGGTTTGGCAGATGACAGGATGACGATCGACCAGGACGGCAACGTCGGCATTGGGATCACCAACCCAACCGCGAAGCTACACATACGACATGATCCACGAAATCACACGAAACGAAATCACACGAAATAACACCAACAAGATTTCGTGTCAGTCGTGTCTTTGGTTCGTGAAGTTTCGTGGATCGATTGTTTACTCAAGAACACGCTCAAGAAAACAAGAAGTTGACTGTTTGTTTCACGGAGAACGCAAAATCGGCAAGGCTTTCGAAAACCGAAACTCCCCACCTCCTTAAGGGAAGCTTTGCATTCCATTAACATACTCTTTGCGTCGCTCGCCGGATTTGGCGCGTCTAATCCGAACCAATGTGAGACTTGAGTGAGGTTTTTCCTGGTGATGAGAGCCAATAAAAGAACCATCCTGGTAGTTGACGGTGATGTCGCTAACCTAAGGATGCTGGCGTGGAGTCTCGAAGCTGCGTATGACGTGCTGACCGCCAAAGATGGGATCGATGCAGCGTACGCTTATGAGAAAAACGGTGCGCAAATTTCGGCGCTCGTAACCGACGTCGAGATGCCCCGCCTCGATGGCGCTGCTCTAGCCGAATGGGTTCATCACATCAATCCGCGACTGCCGATCATCATCATAAGCGGAAGCGTTCAGGGTGAAACACTCCAGGAGCCGTCACAATTGGCCCCAATTAGTTTCCTGGGAAAACCATTTGAGCCTTATCAGCTCGAGAAGATGCTCCAGGATGTGTTGGAGACAAAATCCAGCGAAGCTGCTTGATGAAACGATAGTGATACGCACAAAGGAGCTTTTGTGAGATTAATAACTGCAACCCTCTTCGCGATCTTAGCCATGTCTGGTTCTCTTCCCGCAGTTGCGCAAAACCCAACCCACGTGCCATCCAGGCCGGATGGTCGCGAATCAGCGACGAAAGACTACTCGGGCCTGGTAACAGATCTATTCGCACCTATCACGGCCTCGTTAAGGCTCTCCAGGGAACAGGAGTTTCAAATAATCGCCATTATCAGTGGGTCAGAGGTCACCGCTGAACCGTTGGTGCAAAGATTTGAGGAAGTCGATCATGAACTGGCGTCCGCCTCTTTCGCTGAATCATTGGATGAGGCAAAAGTTAGAGAACTATCCGAACAGGAAGCCACAATGCTATCCGAGCTAATCTCGCTGAAAGTATTTGCCAAGGCGCGGATCTTCCAGGTTCTCACTCCTGAACAGAAAGCGTTAGTCGCGCAACAGTTCCGTGTCAAGGACCACACCGAGGGTAACATTGGTGCGATCAGCATCTATTAAGTGGATCATACTTTAGTCTGAGTTCTTTCCACCTCCATTCAAGATTGAATTCAGCGAACCATCACAGACTAGGGTCTGTGCCACTGTGGTTCAAGGGGCTGATTCGACCAGCGGATTACTAAGCGCACATTGAAACTCCTGACCGACCAGGGGGTAATAGACGTCGCCGGAGACTTTTACTTTTGTCCCAAATCCCGCAACCTGTCCATTCGCCAGATGTACCTTAAGGTCCTTGTCCGTGTACTCTTTGGGCATAAACTCCACCTGGTTGGCTTTACTGCCGATTTCGCTCGACACTCCAACCGGCTTCCCACTGAAGTCATTCGTTCTATACAGCCTGAGTACGAGGCCTATTTTGCGATTTACCTCGTCCGGGAAGCGTAGATAGCCCTCGACAGCAACCCGCTTGCCGTCGTTTGATTTATCGCAAACCGTGGCAAAGTCTTTTGTCTCACCGACGGTGGGGGCCTTCTTTTCACTTCCACCGCAGGCGCCTAACAGCAGGGTTGCCAGGCTCACGACCACGCAGATACAAAAGGTTTTCATAAGGTTGTTTCTCAATCAACAGATTTGGAAAACACTACATCGCGCTTTATATCATTTTCCATCGACGAAGATGTAGGACAGGGTTGAAAAGATTCGTTGCGATGTATGGCCTGTCAACTAATTTGGATGTATCTGTTTTGAATCTGCGAAATCTGCGCAATCTGTGGATACCCTCTCAACGAACACTCAATGACGCGTGTTACCTCAGCTCTCCGCGAGCTTTCATTTCCAGCGGCTTCAACACACCATAGATGAACTCGTGTGTCGGCACCTCAACATTCGCGTCGCGCGCCATTCGGACTACAGCACCGTTCTGCGCTTCCAGTTCTGAAGGCTTGCCGGCAACGATGTCTCGTTGCATTGAACTGGTCGCCTCCGGCGGAAGACCAGCGACACTGGATATTGCGTTGTCCACTGAGTCAGCTGGAAGCTGTATGTTGCGAGCGTGGGCCAGGGCATAGATCTCTTCCATCGCTCGTAACAACAGTGTGCGCGTTTCAGGCACAGTGCGAAGAATTTCCGCAGGCACTCTTGCCACCGCACCGACGCCACTGAACGCGGCAATGAACTGGAACTTTGTCCAGAGGGCAACATCGATGTTATCGGCGATTGTCGCTTTCACCCCGGCCGTTGTGAGAGCCGTCTGAATTCTCTCAACGCGTTGGCTTCTGCGATTGTCGAGTTCACCCAGGGCGACTAACGGCTCAAAGCCGGCGTGCCGGATGTGTCCCGGTTCAACGACGAAGCTCACTATCCGACACAGCCCGCCTATGACTGATTTCCGGCCCAGCTCGCCAGCCAGTTGTGAAGGCGCATCCACACCATTCTGTAAGGGCAGTACAGTCGTCGCTGGACCAACCATCGGTTTCATCGCCAGCGCCGCTTCCGGCACCTGCCAGGCTTTGACACCGAGTATTACCAGATCGACTTGCCCTACCTGTGCCGGCTCAGCCGTCGCTTTTGCGGGATGAATCAGAAAATCGCCGTCGAGGCTGTCTACCTTCAGGCCCCTCTCGCGTAGCGCACGCAGGTGCTCGCCACGAGCGATAAACGTGACATCTTCACCTGCCAAAGCCAGCCGCCCACCGAAATAGCCACCGACGCCGCCGCTACCAAACACGGCAATACGCATTATGATTTCTCCTCTCGAGTACCTATCAGATATTACCCTACCTTGACAGTCCAATGGCGCAGTCGTAGCGTTGCGGCACGTTCCCAGGGGCCCGTCCCGTCTGGGCTTTCCGCGAAAAGGGACGGACATGAGTTATTTTCGCGAAACACCGTTTGATGAGAAGGAATATAACCCGTTAGGTTCGAATCGTTTCGTGCAATTTCGCGGATCAAACCTCTATGAAATTAATCTCGCTAAACGTCAGCTTGCCGCGAATCGTCCTTCGTGATGACGAGCCTGTATCGACTGGGATCTTTAAGGAGCCCGTGGCTGGGCCAGTGATCCTGCGAACCTTGAACCTGGATGGAGACCGCCAGGCCGATTTGTCGGTGCATGGCGGACCAAGCAAGGCTGTCTACGTCTATCCTTCAGAACACTATGACTACTGGAAACAGGAACTTCCTGAGATGGATTTGCCTTGGGGCATGTTCGGGGAAAACTTTACGACCGAGGGACTTTCTGAGTCCGAATTAAACATCGGTGACAAATTTAGCATTGGCTCGGCTTTAGTGATGGTTACGGAGCCTCGTATGCCCTGCTACAAGCTGGGCCTTCGCTTTGGCCGCGCTGACATCATTAAGAGATTTCTGATTAGCGAGCGCACCGGCTTTTACCTGGCGGTACTGCAAGAAGGTGAAGTCAGCCCCGGTGATCAGTTCCAGTTGCTCGAAAAAGATGGAAGCGGTGTAAGGGTCAGCGATATCACCCGACTGTACGTACGAGATAAGGGCAACACGGCACTGTTGCGTCGAGCCATTGAAGTGAAAGCTCTTCCGGAAGGCTGGAAGACTTACTTTCAAGAGCGCCTTGAGAAGTTGAGTGCTGGCCGGTAGGAATCGCGGGATCGGTATGTATGGCGCGGAAAATAAAAGCCGGGGTCTTCACCCCGCTAGGGGTGAGTTTCACCCCGCTAGGGGTGAGATGTTTATAGGTTGGAAACCGAACCCCACCTGCTCCGTTCGGAGGAGCGGAAGAGGGCCTTGCCTTCCGGTCTATAAACATCTCACTCCTCCGGAGTGAACAACCGGGTGATCGATAAAACGGCCGAAGGACAGTTCGTGATAATGAGACTCTCGCTTACGATTCGGTTTGATCCGTGTCATCCGCGTTAATCTGCGGCGGCTAATTTGGGGGGTTCATCTTTGCTTGGACTTCATCATGATCGAATTCACTAACAACACTATCGACGATCCCCAGGCTTTTAAATCCCGCGAATGGCTCGAGACTAATGGTCTGGGTGGGTTCTGCTCCTCCACAATCATCGGCCTTAACACGCGTCGTTATCATGGGTTACTTACCGCGGCGACAAGACCGCCGGTGGGTCGCATCGTCATGCTCTCGAAGCTCGAAGAAGTGTTGGTTATAGATGAGCGTCGCTACGAGCTTTCGGCGAACCGGTATCCTGGTGTTGTACATCCGCAAGGCTTCAAATATCAAACTGGCTTCCGGCTTGATCCTTTCCCCGTTTTCAGCTACGAAGTCGAGGGATTGTGTCTGGAGAAGTCAGTCTTCATGGTCCAGGAAGAGAACACGACCGTAGTTTATTACGAACTGAAATCGAGAAGCGCCACTTTCAATTCAATCAAACTAGAGATTCGCCCGTTAATAGCCTTTCGCGATTACCACAGCACTACTCACGAGAATGGCGCACTCAACTCGGACGTGAATATGGAAGATGGAGTGACTACTGTGATGCCCTACGGCAACCTGCCAGCTCTACATTTCGCGCATGATGCCGCCAAGATAGATACGAGTGGCTACTGGTATCGAAACTTTCAATACAGCGTCGAGCAAGAACGGGGCCTCGACTCAGCCGAAGATCTCTTTAGCCCTTTTTCCTTGACGTTTGATCTGAAGGCTCAGGCGCAGGCCCGCATTGTTGCATCGACGAAGCGACACAAGAGCGACAGCGCCGATCACTATCGAGACATTGAGACAAGTCGTCGTAAAGCAATCTCCTCCGACGCCAAAAAAGCAAATGAGCTCGTTCGCTTGCTGACTGTTGCCGCTGACCAATTCATAGTGGCGCGCGGAGATCAGAAGACTGTTATCGCGGGCTACCACTGGTTCAGTGATTGGGGCCGCGATACTATGATCGCTCTTCCGGGACTGACCTTAGTGACCGGACGTGCGGAGATTGCCAAGAGCATCATCATGGAGTTCGCTGGACATGTGGACCAGGGAATGCTGCCGAACAGGTTTCCCGACGCAGGTGAAATTCCCGAATACAACACAGTTGATGCCACACTGTGGTTTTTTGAGGCTGTTCGAGCGCTGCTGCAATGCACAGGAGATTACGAATTCGTTCGTGGCAATCTCTACTCAGTTCTGAAACGCATTATCGATTGGCACATAAAGGGGACACGTTACAATATTCATGTTGACGCGGATGGACTGCTTTCTTCCGGCGAGAGTGGGGTTCAGCTCACCTGGATGGACGCGAAGATCGGTGATTGGGTAGTCACGCCGCGGCACGGAAAGGCGGTCGAAATTCAGGCGCTCTGGTACAACGCTCTACGCGTCATGGAACACCTCGCCGGGAAATTCAGGGAGACGAAGGCCAGGAAGACTTACGCAGCGATGGCGGACCGTGCGCGTGAAAGTTTCAACGTGCTGTTTTGGAATGAAGAGGCTGGCTGCCTTTATGACGTGGTGAATGGCGATGCGCGGGACGCGTCAATCAGGCCTAATCAGATCTTCGCCATCAGCCTGAAGAACTCTATGGTCTCGCAGGAACACGCCGCAAGGATTCTCCGCGTCATCGAGCGCGAGCTCTTGACATCGCGCGGCTTGCGCACGCTTTCGCCAAAAGATCCCCAATACCGAGGTCGCTACGAAGGAAATCCTTCGAGCCGCGATAGCGCCTATCACCAGGGAACGGTGTGGCCATGGCTGATGGGTGCTTACATGACAGCCTGTGTGAAAACACTTGGCGCTGATACTGGAGGAGAAGCCGGCGCCAGATGGTTGAAGAACTTCGAGGAGCATCTTAGCGAAGCCTGCCTGGGCCAGGTATCGGAAATCTTCGACGGCGATGCACCACACACACCACGCGGGTGTGTTGCGCAAGCGTGGAGCGTCGCAGAACTGTTGCGGGCGGCGCTCGAAGATGTGTATACAACGAAATCATCAAGCCACACAGCCAACGTCGCGTGACGTAGAAAGGACGTAGGTCTTCTGGTTCGGAGGAGCGGAATCTCTGTATACTCCATGCCTCCGTGGTCAATGGTTTTCGACGCTTTTTATCACCACCGAGGCACGGAGTACAACGAGCGGTCAGGGGGACCAAACCTAAGCCAAAACATATCCACGAAATCACACGAATTGAAATCACACGAAAAAGACACTAAGGACATTTCGTGTCTGTTCGTGTGTTTGGTTCGTGTGGTTTCGTGGATCGATTTTGTTTTTGACCGTCAGTTCAAAACGATCGACTTCTTCGTGCTCTTCGACGGCCAGAGCATGGATTGCAAAGCGCGGCGGCTTCTCGTTACTTGATTTCGAAAGCCCGTTGAGCAATGTTGTTGGAGTGAACGTGAGGTATCTGCGGGCAAGTTTTCGGCTATTGATCTTATGCGGCGCCACGGCCGCTTACTATCTCCGTTGGCTTTGTGGCCTTCCTTTCGTCTCCGCCTTTCCTGAGCGCGCGCGTAGTTGGCGCGGTCGAAACTTCAGCGGCTGGGCACGCGCCTCGGCGCGTATCGTGGGTATGAAAGTGAATGCTCACAATGCGCCACCAGCCTCACCGTTCTTGCTGGTTTCGAATCATCTAAGCTACGTCGATATCGCGGTACTCGAGTCGCAAGTGGATTGTGCCTTTGTTGCGAAGAGCGAGGTGGCCAACTGGCCGATTCTCGGTTTCGTTTGTCGCACACTGGGAACAATTTTTGTTGATCGAAAACAGAAGCGAGATGTTTTGAGAGCAATGGCCCAGGCCAAAGACACGCTGAATCAAGGTTTGGGAGTGGTGCTATTTCCCGAAGGGACCAGCACGCGGGGACCGACGACCCTGCCATTCAAATCCTCATTACTTGAGTTTGCCGCCCAGCGTCGGATGCCCGTCCACTATGCCAGTATTAACTACGTCGTTCCGCATCATGAGCCGCCGGCGCAACAATCGGTTTGTTGGGGAGGCACAATGACGTTCCCCGGGCATCTTTTCAGACTACTGCAACTGTCTGAGTTTGAAGCTAACGTGACCTTTGGCCTGCAGCCGATCCTAAACGACGACCGGCGCGTACTCGCTGCGGAATTACGTTCTGCGGTCAATGCACAGCTCATGCAATTCGGAGCTGAAAGTTATGTCCCAATAAGATCGGGTACGAATCATGAAAATCCCAATTCGCATTTTATTGCAGACGACCATCCCGGAGATCGCAGATGATTGGCATATTGGGCGTTTCTCCTTATTGCGCGACCATCTTGGTTCTTTGCAGGATAAGGAGGGTAACCCGCTTTGCGAAGTGACAGCGCGCAACCGCGAATCAGACGGAGGGACAGACGATTCCGTTTTGAGCACACTGGACCGTTCAGACTTCGACGAGCTGTGGTTGTTCGCAGTTGACGTAGGTAATGGACTGACACGTGAAGACTGTGAGGGCATCATGCGCTTCCGCCAGCGAGGTGGCGGTATTCTCGCGACAAGAGACCATCAGGACCTGGGATCATCTCTCTGCACGCTGGGCGGCGTGGGCCGCGCGCATTTCTTTCACTCCCAAAATCCTGAGCCGGATGAGTCGAGACATATAGCCGATGATCCTTTCACGACGTCCATTTCATGGCCCAATTATCATTCAGGTAGTAATGGTGATTGCCAAAAGATCACGCCGGTCGAACCGTTTCACGAGCTTCTCAAGAATCCTGAATCCGAATCAGCTTTGATCGAGTTTCTTCCCGCTCACCCTCATGAAGGTGCAGTCGGAGTTCCTCCCGATGAACAGCATGCTCGCGTAATCGCCACCGGCAGAAGTATGACTACCGGTCGCCCGTTCAATCTCACGGTAGTCTTCGAGACTGCCCACGACAAACATGGCAACAAACTCGGTCGGGCTGTGGCTGAATCAAGCTTCCATCATTTCGCAGATTACAACTGGGATACCAGTAAAGGCTGTCCCAGCTTTGTGTTGGAACCACCGGGCGATGGGATGAAGCACGAGCCACGCGCGCTCGAAGACACCAAAGCTTATGTGCGGAACCTGGCCCTGTGGTTAGAATTTAGAATTTAGTAGAATTTAGAAATTAGAATTTAAACCAGCCATTTAGGGGAAATCGTTTGAGGCCAACTGGCTCAAAATCCGCAATTCCAAATTCTATAAATTCTAAATTCTAAATTCCCCTTTCAACCGTATATCCTCCGAGGATGATCCCACCATCACTCGAAACATTCCCGGTTCAACGACGAACCGCATGCTTGGATCCCACAGAGCCAGATCCGGATCATTCAACGTAAAAGTAACTGTCCTCGTTTCTCCCGGTCGCAAATGCACCCGTTCAAATCCACGCAGATTCTTCTCATAGGTGGTCACGCTGCTCACGAGGTCGCGGGTATATATCTGGACCACCTCATCACCCTCTCGCGCGCCGCTGTTCCGCACGTCAAAACTGACGGTGACCCTGGCGCCCGAGCGCTGTTGCAACGGAGTAATTCGCAGATTGCTGTAGTCGAAAGTGGTATAACTCAGACCGTGGCCGAAGTAGTAGAGGGCTCCATTTACACGCGTCTTCTCCCCTTCCCATTGTGCATTGGGCTTGGAGGGAAAGTTGTAGGGAATCTGTCCCACCGTTTTGGGAAAAGTGACTGTCAGTTTTCCGCCAGGGTTGTAGTCGCCGAACAAGACATCGGCGATCGCGGTTCCACCCTGCGCTCCCGGAAACCAGGCTTCCAGAATTGCAGGTACATACTTGTCCGCCCAATTGATACTCATGGGACGGCCATTGAGAAGAACGACCACGACCGGTTTCCCCGTCGCATAGATAGACTGTAATAGATCTAACTGACGCCCGGGTAAGTCGAGACTTGTGCGGCTCGCGCTTTCGCCGACCGTCTTGGTTGAGTCTCCCAGGACGACGACCGCAACATCCGATTTCTTTGCCGCATCAACCGCCTCCTCTATCCCTTTGCGCTCGTTGTCCGTAAGCGACTCCGGCAGTACTTCAGTTTCCGGCCAGTGAGCACTAACAACCTCACAACCTTTTGCGTACCTCACTTTGACCCTCTCGCCCACCTTATTTTTGATCCCCTCCAGAACCGTGACACCTCGCAGGCCTGATGGGCCATAGCGATAGTGAGTAAGACTGTCATCGTCGGCATTCGGTCCAATCACTGCAATGGAATCAATCTGTTTGCTGAAGGGCAGGACGTTATTGTTGTTCTTGAGGAGAACGATGCTTTCGTGTGCTGCTCGCAGGGCCACCTGCTGATGCGCTGCGGAATTGACGAGTTTCTCGGTCTGCTCAGGATCGGCAACATACGGGTGGTCGAAGAGTCCAACTATGAACTTAACTCGCAAGACGTCGCGCACTCTATCGTTCAAGGTCGCCAACGAAACTTTTCCTTCGCGAACGAGTTGGCGCAGCGGCAGAATGTAATCGTCTGGTGATGTAAAGTTTGTCTTTACATTTAAACCCGCCTGGATTGCCTGTCTCACCGCATCTTTCATATCGGTAGCAACCGCGTGTTTGTTGTACAGGTATTCCACGGCGGCGCTGTCGGATACAACGTAACCTCGGAAGCCAAAATCTTTTCTTAATCGCTCGGTCAACCAGTAGTCGCTGCCGGTGATGGGAATTCCGTCATAGTCGTTGTAAGAGCTCATGACACCGAGAAGGCCGGCTTCTTTGATGGCGGCGGCGAATGGGGGCAGCAAAATGCTCTCAACTTCGCGACGCGATACCTGAGGGTCGGTACGCGCCTCGCCCTCACGGGCTCCCTTACCGACGCTGTACACGGCAAAGTGTTTCGCGGTAGCAGCGACGGTACGATTCTCCTGTAACCCTTTGACCATCTCAACGCCAAGTCGAGAGGTCAGGTATGGATCTTCGCCGTAGACATCTTCCAAACGTCCCCAACGCTGATCACGGGCGACGTCCAAAGTTGGCGCATAAATATTTGTGTAGCCCAGCGCTCTTGCCTCGGCAGCGGTGATTCTTCCCAGTTCGCGCACCAACTCTCTATCCCAGGTGTGGCCCATTGATATCTGCGAGGGAAAGCTCGTGGTAGTCTGAAACGCAACGCCACGCAGTCCCTCGTTTGTAAAGTCGACGGGGATGCCCAGTCTTGTACTCTCGACGAAAAAGCGCTGGACTTCGTTCATGGCCCACACGTGCTTTTTTACGTCTGTTGCATAAATGCTTTTTGCACCCGCTCCCCATCCATTGAGATGTTCATCGATATTTGCGATGCCGTCTTTCCAGATTTGATTTTTCCAATCCGGAGTGGGTAATTCATCTTTCAGGACGCGGTTGTACCCATATAGAGTCGCGGTCTGACAGCTTTTTTCTTCCAGCGTCATTTGCGAGAGCAAGTCTTCAATACGTCTATCAATGTTCGCCTTGGAATCCTCATAAATATCTTTGCGACCATTCTTGTTCAGATCGATCCAGCCCTCATGATAGATCGGTTTCTTTGGCTCAGGTGGTGTCTGTCCAGGCGCAAATTGAGCCAGACCCAGGGAAAACAAGAGCATGCTGCAAACGGCGGTTTTTAAGTTTCTCAAGTTAATCATAAAGATAGTGTTCGGCCGGTGTTTCTCGGAGTCTGGCGGCCGCTGACTCGGCAGTGATATCGCGCTGAGGGCTTGCCAGCAGTTCATATCCAACCATGAACTTGCGAACTGTCGCCGAACGAAGTAGGGGCGGATAGAAATGAGCGTGCAAATGCCAGGCTGGGTGAGACCGCCCATCAGTTGGATGCTGATGAAAACCCATTGTGTAAGGGAACGAACTGCGAAAGAGATTGTCGTACCGGATTGTTACCTGCCTCAGAATGTCTCCCAGTTGATTTCGTTCTTCCTCACTCAAGTCGTCAAATCCAGCAAGGTGACGTTTGCTGAGAACCATGATTTCGAAAGGCCAGACCGCCCAGAACGGGACGAGGGCCTGGAACAGATCGTTCTGGCAGACTAGCCGCTCATTCAATTTCAGCTCGAGTCCGAGGTAGTCACAAAGCAAGCAGCTGCCGCGCTGCTGGTGGTAATTGCTCTGCGCCCAATCTTCCTTGCCGGCTTCGTTGGGCAAATTGGCGTTGGCCCATATCTGTCCGTGAGGATGCGGGTTGCTCGCCCCCATCATGGCGCCGCGGTTCTCAAAAATTTGGACCCAATTAATAGACGAGATGGAGCCAAGCTCGTCGTACTGCGCGCACCAAACATCAACGACGCGGCGAATCTCTGCGGCCCTCATTCGCGCCAGCGTCAAGTCGTGTCGCGGCGAGAAACAAACCACCCTGCAAATACCTGGCTCGCCCTGAGCCAGAATTAAATCCTCTTCCGACGAGCGTTGGGCCGGCGTGTCCGGCCTGAGAGCTGCAAAGTCATTGTCAAAAACAAGAGTGCTGGTGTACTGCGGATTGCGGGCACCGCCGGCGCGTTCATTACCCGGGCACAAGTAACAAGTGGGATCGTAAGCGGGCAAAGATTCCAGCGCGGTCTCTTCGATCTGGCCCTGCCAGGGACGATCGGTCCGATGCGGGGAAACCAGCACCCAGTCTCCGCTTAACGGGTTATGTCGACGATGCGGGTGTTTGGTTAGATCTATCATCTACCCGAAAGCTAACGAGCGCGATAGCTTCGACTGATCCCTTTTGCCGGTATCGAGACACTGTAATCTCCGTTGGCATCAACAGAAACTTTGATGAAATTTCCCTGGCAAGCCTCCTCGTCGTTGGCAACGAAGTCCGGAGGCGCATTGTCCTTCTCTGTAGTTAGGACATTGCGGTGCAGTTGATAAATCGCCTGGACCTCGGCCTGGCTTTTTAAAGTTCCGAAAGTCCGAGCCTCGCCTGCTTTGCGTGGGCCGTTATCAATGATCGCAACAGTCGGTTTCAGAGCGCGTATAAACTCCGGATTGTTGCTGCTGTCCATGCCGTGATGATCCACCTGATAAACGTCGACAATTCCTGCCAGATTCTCCGGGCAGACAAGCTTGTGCTCGACGTTCCAGGTTAGGTCGCCGCCATCGAAAAACTTGAAACGGCCAAACGTGAGCACAAAACCAATGCTTTTTGCATTGTCTGTTTTGTCTTCCGGGCCGGGTTTGAAATCGGATCCACATGGTCGTATCTGAGGTGCATCCGGCTGCTCGCCCGCCACTATCCCATTGGCGGCCAGGACTCGTACTCGCAGCGACTTTGATTTGAACTTAATTTCATCAAGGGGTCTAAGGATCGTTGAACGGCCCTGCGTCGTCTGTCGATAAGCTTCGATCAAATCGGCCGGAATGTCCGCGGCGGCCGCAGTGGGCAGACCATGATCGTAGTAATGCTTGATTAGCATCAACTGCGCCAATCGAGCGCTACCCCCGACGTGGTCGCGGTGCCAGTGAGTGGTGATGTAGTGGTCAATCTGCTTAAGTCCAGCCACGTCCAGTGCAACGTGGGCGATGCGCGCTGGATCACGTTCGCCGGGAAAACCTGAGTCAACCAGCAGTGATTCTCCCAAAGGCGTCACAATCAACGTTGCTGCCCCGCCTTCAACATCAATGAAATAGATATCCAGCGTTCGTGATTTCGCGTTCAGGTTTGCGGAGCAAAGGACAAGCAGCACCGCCAGCACAACCGGGAACCTGAGCAATGTCATACGCATCTCCTGAGTTTATTCAACCCGAATCTACAAATCCTTTCCATACCCAACACGCAACCAGCGCCGCATGAAGTCATCAGTACCACGTCGCTGTAGCGAGTGCGTGGAAACGCGCATATGGTTGAATTGAATAAGTTGGGAACGGGCCAAGCGGAAGTTTAGGCTTGTTGCGGTAGTGAATTCTAGCGCGCCCCCGCTTGTTACCGAGCGACCACCTTATGGGAATGTTAAAGGTGAGCTCGAATTCTGAGCTCCTGCTATCGGAAAGTGCGGGGGCGCGCTCGGCGTCGATTTGGTTGGATGCCTCCTTTATCGCTTGCCCCCTTCCCAACTTGTTCAATTCAACCATTACGCGTTTCCACACACTCGTTACCGCGAGGCGATATTGACTTCATGACACCGCGGCACCAGTTATTAAAATCCGACAAACTAAAGTTTGTCGGACACCGCGGCCATCGTGAATTTACCATTGACCAGCCGCCAAATAGTCAGAGGATTGTTGTCCTTTAGCTCATCCGGCAAAGCTGAATCGGGCAGGTCCTGATAACAGACCGGCCGGACAAAACGAAGCGCCGCCCGGGTACCCACCGAAGTCGAGCGACCATCTGACGTTGCAGGAAATGGACCGCCATGGACCATCGAATGACAAACTTCCACCCCCGTTGGAAATCCGTTCAAAACGATGCGCCCAACTTTGGTTTCCAGTGTTGTCAGCAGACCGCTAATTTGACGGAGTTCCGTTTCCGTGGCGTGAATGGTCGCGGTCAGCTGTCCTTCTAAATCGCGGGCGATTCCAGAAAGCTGGGCTATGTCTGAGTAAGTAACCAGCAACGTCGCTGGTCCAAAAAGCTCTGTGGCCAATTCAGGATGAGCCAGAAACGACCTGGCGTTAGTCTTAAATACAGCCGGATTGCACTGAGCGCCGGGTGGCTCCGTCTCACCCCATACCAGTTCCTCGATCGCAGCATGATGAGCGAAAACCGAAACAGCGTTCCGATACGCAGCACTTATTGAACCCGTCAGCATTGTGAAGGCCGGCGTGGCTGCCATCTTTTGCCGTAGGCTTTCGATCAAGTCCCGGCTCCCATCTTCGGGCAAAAACACAAGACCTGGGTTTGTGCAAAACTGGCCGGCTCCGAGCGTGACCGATGCGTGCAGCCCGGTGGCAATCTCGTCTTCTCTTTCCCTTAGCGCCCCTGGCAAGACAAAAACTGGATTCACGCTGCTCATCTCGGCGTAGAACGGAATCGGCTCGGGCCGGGCTCCGGCAAGCTTCATCAAAGCCTGCCCACCGCTGCGCGAGCCTGTAAACCCGCCGGCTTTGATCTGCGGGTGGTCCATGAGCTGAGTACCCACTTGACTGCCAGGTCCAAACAAAAGTGAAAAGACTCCTTCGGGAAGATCGCAGTCACGAACGGCGTCAATTAGTGCCAATCCAACCAACTCGGCAGTTCCCGGATGGGCGTGGTGCGCCTTGACAACAACCGGATTCCCTGCCGCGAGAGCCGACGCGGTGTCACCGCCGGCAACAGAAAACGCCAGTGGAAAGTTGCTCGCGCAGAACACGGCTACTGGTCCAAGAGGACGAAGCATCGAACGGGTGTCTGGTTTGCGTAGCGGCTGGCGTGTTGGATCCGCCTGGTCAATGCGCGCATCAACCCATGAACCTTCTTCAACCAGTTCGGCGAAGAGACGGAGTTGATTGCAAGTACGGGCTGTTTCCGACGAAATTCGAGCAGCCGGAAGCGCAGTCTCCTGGACCGCGCGTGTTACGAGAGTTACACCGAGGCCTTCGATCCTTTCTGCAATTTTCCGCAGGAACAAAGCCTTTTGCTTGCCTGGTGTGCGACGATAAATATCGAACGCCTTGCTCGCCAGTTCTGCAGCGCGGTTCACTTCGTCAGCACCGGCTGCGAAATACGTCGGGGCAAGCGCTTTGCCGGTGGATGGATTGATGCCGTGAAACGGACCATTACCTCGTTCGCCTCGTTGAAAGCCAATGATTGATAAGCCGGATAGTTCCAACATTTTGGATCTCAAAGGAGTAGCCGCAAACCGTGTCCCGAGTCTGACGCGAGAAAATAGGTTCACATTCTTACGCAGCCAGGACCCAAGTGTCATGCTGAACTCTAATGAATCTCCGGTTCGGGAGTTTCTGCGCCCCACTGCAGTACATCAAAATCGCATCCGAGATCGGCTTGCGTAACATGAGCAGCGTACAACGCGCCAAAGCCGCGTTCGTAGCGCGGCGGTTCCGGTTTCCACTGAACGCGTCGCCGAGATAACTCGTCATCGTCAACATTCAGTTGCAGTTTTCGCCCGGCCACATCCAACTCGATTAAGTCACCGTCTTGAACGAGTGCCAGCGGCCCACCGATGAATGATTCGGGCGACACGTGGAGCACACAAGTGCCGTAGGCCGTGCCGCTCATGCGCGCATCGGAGATCCGCACCATATCGCGAACGCCGCGTCGCAAGAGTTTTTGGGGGATCGGGAGCATGCCCCACTCCGGCATCCCCGGCCCACCAAGCGGCCCGGCGTTCTGCAATACCAGCACTGAATTCTCGTCAACCATCAATTCGTCATCGTTAATACGCGCCGCCAGATCGTCATAATTTTTGAATACAACAGCATTTCCTCGATGCTTTAACAGGTGGGGTGTGGCGGCGGTGACTTTGATTACGGCTCCATCTGGCGCCAGGTTGCCCTTAAGGATCGCGGTGCCTCCCGAAGGCGAAACCGGATTTGAGAGCGAACGAATAACTTCCGGCTTGAATACCCGGGCCGACTGGATGTTTGCTGCGATAGTTTGACCATTCACAGTCAGACTGTCGAGGTTGAGCAATGGACCAAGCTCTTTAAGCAAAGCCCGCAAGCCGCCGGCGTAATAGAAATCCTCCATCAGGTATTCACCCGAAGGGCGCAGGTTCGCAATCATCGGCGTGCGCTGAGAGATATCGTCAAACTTTTCCAGCTCGAGCCTGATACCCGAACGTCCGGCAAGTGCTGTGAGATGAATGATCGCATTGGTTGAGCCACCGATTGCCATGTCAGCAGTGATGGCATTCTCAAAAGCTGCTTCGGTCAAAATGTCTCGCGGTTTTAGATCCTCCCAGACCATGGCCACGATTCGCCGACCGCAATTGGTGGCCATGCGCGAATGATTAGAGTCGACCGCGGGAATTGAAGAAGCGCCGGGCAAGGTTAAGCCAAGCGTCTCAGTGATAGCAGTCATGGTCGACGCGGTGCCCATCGTCATGCAGTGTCCGGGCGATCGCGCAATGCCATTCTCCATTTCAGACCATTCGCAATCGCTGATGTTGCCGGCACATTTCTCAGCCCAGTATTTCCACACGTCGCTGCCGCTGCCGAGCACGTTTCCATTCCAGTTGCCACGCAGCATCGGCCCGGCAGGCAAATAGATTGCTGGCAGGTTCATGCTGATGGCGCCCATCAGGAGACCCGGCGTCGTCTTGTCGCAGCCACCCATCAATACAACACCGTCAATTGGTTGACTGCGGAGAAGCTCTTCCGTTTCCATTGCCAGGAAGTTCCGATACATCATAGGGCTCGGCTTCATGTAGGTTTCCGTCACGGCCATCGCCGGCAACTCGACTGGAAACCCACCTTCCTGCCAAACGCCACGCTTAACTTCCTCGACGCGCTCGCGAAAGTGGCTATGACACGTCGCTAGATCGCTCCAGGTGTTTATGATGCCGATCACCGGCTTGCCCTGGAAATCCTCAAGTGCATAGCCCATCTGCTTGGCTCGCGAGCGATGACCAAAAGAACGCAGATCATTGGCGCCAAACCAACGGTTGCTTCGTAACTGTTCTGAAGTTTTTTTCATAAAGTGTCCGACAAACTTCAGTTTGTCGGAGTCTCCCGCTAGCTGCAACTAAGCAATGAACGAACCAATTTACCGAGTTTTGTTGCTGTGCTCCCACGAGCTTTTAAACCATACAATCGGCAAACTAAAGTTTGTCGGACAGTTCCTTGCGGCAATAGTTCCAGCGCCAGTCGCGCCAGTGCTTAACTAATCCGGCTTTGACTGGATTTTTTTTGCCTTGTAAGCACGCACGGTCGCTTTGGGAATTGATCCAGCGAGGCGATAAGTAACAAACAATATTGCCCCAGGTGGATGAATATGGGGTCGATGTCGCTCCGCGAACTGTTTGTAATCAAGATTGCCCATAAGACCAAATGTCCGACAAACTTCAGTTTGTCGGACGCCTCGCGCTAACAAAGTGTTCGACAAACTTAGTTCTCGCTATCCTTCCACGGGGCCTTTACACGACACGATCGACAAACTAAAGTTTGTCGGACAACTCGACCGAGTCTGAGATCAAAAACCAGTACGCAAACATACCAACAACCAGGATTACTCCGCAGAGACCAAAAGCCAGCGCAAATGAGTCAGTGACGTGGGCGATAAAGCCGGTCAGTGCCGGAGCGAGAATCCCTCCCAGGTTGCCGCCAAAATTCTGGATGCCCGACACCGTGCCCACAAGTTTTTTGTTACAGACGGCCTGAGTAAGTGTCCACGTATTGGGCGAACAAATCCCTAAACCACAAAGGGAGATCGTAAGTAACCATACAGCAGTTATCTTGTTACTCACCATTCCTGCCGGAACGATCAGGCATCCAATAGCCAGCCCTATCACGATGAAAATCTTACGAACGCGCCTCTCTTCACGGCCGCGCTTCACCAACCAATCACTCAACAACCCGGATGAGATAATGATGACCGACATCGGCAAATAAGGAGCCGCGCTGTACACGCCCATCTCCTGCGGCGTGAAGTGACGTTCCAGCAAGAGATAACCGGGCAGCCAGGTGATGAAAACAAACCACACGTAGTCATAGGCAAAGAAACCAAGGAAAATTCCGAATACGCTCTTGTGCTTGAGGAGTAAGAGGCTTTTCCAGAATGATGCCTTGCCGGACGTCGTACCCTCCTGGCCCGACGCTTCTGAACTCGTCTCCCAGCGGCTCAGAAATTTCGTCCAGGGAAACAGCCAGACTAACGGCACCAGGCCGGTCACCAAATAGAACAGTTTCCAACTATAGCGAGCCAGAAAGAAAGCGCCGAACGCGCTGACCAGTGCCTGACCCAGACGAACTCCGGTGAGGTAAATGCCGGTCACCGTACCTCGCTCAGATTGCGGAAATGAATTGGCGACCGCGCGAGCGGTTGCGGGAAATGTAATTGCTTGTCCCGTTCCCATTGCCGCTCGCAGACCAATCAGGGAAACGAGACCTCGGGCGAAGCCAGTCATCGTTGCCGACAGAGACCAGAAAATAAAGGCGAGCGAGTAAGCGCGTTTAACTCCAAAACGATCGACTACCCAACCCGCCGGCACCTGCATAAACGCATAGATCCAGAAAAACGCGGACAACACGATTCCGATGCTGGCTTTCGAGAGGTGCAGGTCCTGGCTCATGAAGGGCGCCGCCACACTGAACGCGCCGCGATGTACGTAGCTGATTAGCATTCCGAAGAATAAAAGCACCAGCAGCCACCAGCGTTGTCGCGAGTCTTTCAGCGACGTCATAGGCTGCCGTTCAGCTTCAATCAGAACCTTTGGTTTAGGAAGTGCCATTAGACTGTTCAACTCGACCTCGCCGTCGGATATGCGCAAGGAAAAAGTTGTAGGGCAACATTGCTTTATTGACTACCAAGGTTCCTCACTCCGTAGGAGTGAAATGTTTATAGATCGGCACCTAAGAATTCCCACGCGCGGTTCGGAGGGGCGGAATGAAACTAGATTGGTACATGTGAAGTTGATTTCCGCCACTCCGAACCGCGCCGGAGGTTCTGGTCCTTTGAGCTATAACATCTCGCCCCTACGGGGTGAAATCTTCCTTGTTTTCCCGAAACCCTATTTCTGATCCGCGTTATCGGCGTTAATCTGTGGCTAATTTCTCCCGTAGATTTTCTCTTCAATCTCAGCCACGCCTCTCCCTATTTCACCGCCGACCTGAGGCTCCCGGTCTTTTAATACGGCATCAATAAAATCCTCGATCAGTGGCTGGTGAATGTTTGTTGCAGGCGGATGCGACTCTGAGCGCACAACTGTTTCCCTAACAACTCGCATGCTCCCTTCGTTTAGCACCGGTACGTGAATCGCACCATCCGACCCAAAGATGTCGAGCGTGTCCTGTCCTTCCTGAGCGGCATGTGTAACGGTGAGCACTCCAAACTTGCCCTGGTTAAAGCCGAATAACGCTGCAGCAGTATCTTCAACGTCACGACGAAACAAAACATTTGCAGTAAGTCCCGTCGTTCGACTAATGGGCCCGAAGATATTCATCAGCACTTCAATTCGGTGGCAACCAAAATCGAACATCGGTCCCCCACCCGCGAACTCTTTCTTAACGAGCCACGATCGAGGTTCAGCGACCTCGGGATTGAACCACTCAAAGGCATTCATTTGGGCCAACACGGCTTGCCCGATTTCGCCCGCGCCAATCACGCTTTTGATTCGGTCGATCACAGGATAGAAGTGACGATAGTACGAAACTCCCAACTTCACGTTGGCTGTGCCGCAGGCAGAAATCATCTGGTCGCATTCCGTTACATTCATCGCCATTGGTTTTTCGCATAACACGTGCTTTCCGGCCTCCGCTGCGGCGATCGTTTGCCCTGCATGAAGATGAACAGGCGTGGCCACATAAACGGCATTGATATCGTTGTCAGCCAGAAGCTCTCGCCAATCCGCGTACCACCTCCTGGCGCCAAACTGCCGGGCAAAGGATTCAGCCAGATCGGAGTTTGCACGGCTGACTGCGACAAGTTCGGAATTCGGCGCGTCACGCAGAGCCGGTGCGACACGCTTCCGCGAAATGTCACCACAACCAATCAACCCCCATTTAACTTTTTCCATTTCGTTCTCAGTGCACCCTCTGTGTTCTCGGTGCCTCCTTGGTGATAAAACCGCCGAAAACCTTCACCACTGAGACACAGAGAACACAGAGACCCCAGAGGGCAATTAAAATAGACCAGGAAAACTCTCTAACCAAGAAAGTTCTGCCACTGGTCGAGAATTGCGCGCAACTCTTTTTGTTCGTCGGGTGTAACGTTGACCAATGGCGGTCTGACAGGACCACCGGCCAGACCAACCATGTCCATCATGGCTTTCATGGTCGACACTTCGTAGCCCTTGCGCCGAGCGCGCATCGCATACAATGGAATCACGCATTTGTTCAGCAACTGCATCAGCTCATTGTCGTGACTGCCGGCGGCCAGCTCATGCAGCCTCAGAGATAGTCGCGGGGCTACGGTCGCAATGCTCGAGGTGTAAGTACGAATGCCCGTGCTGTAATAACCAGCCACCATGTCATCACCGGCGCCGCCAATCCAATGCAACCGCGAGCCAACGCGATTCATAATCGCCTGAAAGCGGCGTATGTCACCTTGCCCATCCTTCCAGGCGATCAAGCTGGGGATTTTCGTCAGACGTTCCACCATCGCTGGACTAAACGTGGCCCAATCACGGCTGTAAATCAACATCCCCAGTTGCGTTGCCTGACCAATGGCCCGGTAGTACTCGAACATGCCCTCGTCATCCGCGTTCGGGTAGTAAGGTGGAAAGGCGAGGATACCGTCAACGCCCGCAGCCGCAGATGCCTCTGCGAGTTTGACTGCCAGTGTCTGACCAAAGCCGACGCCTGCAATTACCGGAATCCTGCCTGCGGCAACTTCCACAGTTGTCTTGATGACCTCGAGATGTTCTTCGGGCGTGAGGGAATACATCTCACCAGTGCCTCCGGCCGCCACCAGGGCGCAGATCGGATGCTCGACCAGTTTGGCCAGGTTATGTCGCAGACCCGATAGGTCAAGAGACAGATCGCTGTTGAAAGGCGTAATGGGAAAAGCGATAACTCCCGCGAATTTGCTGCGTAGTTCGTTTGGTTGCATGTGGTTCAGTTGGACGAACTCCAGTTTGTTGTGCTGCTGATCAAGGACTGTTTTGGGACGCAGCGACAAACTGAAGTTTGTCGGACATTTGCAGTTTCTTTACCACCGGCAGTGCCACTTGTTCTTGCTTGGCTGACAACGCTGTTATATAGGGAGGCATTGTTCCGGCCAGGGCGATTCCCGCCAACTCCGTCGCATGATGCAGCACTTTTGCCGGCCCCCACGAGTCTCGCAGGTCCTCAAGCGGCAGGAAGTGAGCACGCACAGCCAGGGCAGTCTCAAAGTCTTTTTGTTCGCAAGCCGAAAAGAGGAGCTGACTCAGAGTCGGCGCGATACATCCGGAACCAGTTGTGAAGCCCGGCAATTTCCATTCGCGCAAATGCGCAACCGCCGGACGCTCACCTATGCCACTGATTACAAAACGTCGGTCAACCCGTTCAAGTAAAGCCTCGAGATAAGGGTCTTGCAGCGGGTCGGGGCGGACCACTGCGTACTTGATGCCGATGCATATTTCGTCTTGAACCAAGCGCGCGACCGCGTCGAGTCCTGCTTCTCGATCGGTCCCGAAATTGGTTTCCTCTTTGAGATAAACGATCAGCTTTGTGTCCGCCTCCGTAGCAATCTCACGGTAACCCCGTTCCAAACCGGAGGCGTCACGCGGATCGCTACAAGGCAAAATCATGGCGCAGGGAAATCTATAGGGACGTAACCGCGCCGCCTGCTCCATCGCCACTCCGTAAGATGGTCCAATACTCGGAATTACCCACAGCTCGTCGGGCAGACAATTGAGCCATTCCACGAGTTGTGCAAATTCGTTCAATCGGACGTGATAAAGAAAGGCATTACCGCCATAAATCAGCCGAGTGATCCCGCCTCTGTGGATGTGACTAACTATTAGATTGTTCTGGACAAAATCAATCGAACGCTCGACGTTGTTGCTTCTCGCCAACGGTGGCACGGCAAATACGCCCCGGAGATCATCGCTTGAGACTGCTGTTGTTTTCATGTTTTTTTTGGAGTGCGGCGGCCCGGCGCCGCTTTGGCCTGTTCCTCCTTACCACTCAACTGCGAATCAAACTGTTTCTCCTACGAAACGATTTTCTCCAGGAAGACTCTCGCGAAGTAGGCCAAAGCGCTGCCGGGCCAGCGCACTCCAAATAAGGACGTGCTATAGAACTTCACCAGATCCGCAATCATCACTGACCTGCCAAAGTTCTTTGTCAATCGAATCTCCTCGTCGTGTCTACCGCGACTCTCGTGAAAATTCCAATCCCACCAACCGCAGAGACTAGGTGAAAAATGCCTGAGTGATTAGAACAAGTTGGGGAGGGGGCAAGCAGGGAATAGAAGGATCGCACCAAAGTGACTCCGAGCGCGCCTCCGCTGGATGAGTTGAACCCCCCTCTGAACTAGATATCCAGGAGATCACTGTTGTTTTATGCTGGTCCTATGGCAAGACAGCGGGGGCGTGCTCCGAGTCACTTTGGTGCGATCCTTCTATTCCCCGCTTGCCCCCTTCCCAACTTGTTCAATCCTGGTGTGGATCCTTTATTAACTGCTTGACCTTCAGCATGGACATTAATTCTTCGCTTCTATAACTATGACGCTCGCGATTGGATCAGGCGCACTTGATGGCACGTGAATCGTTACACCTTCGCTATTCTCGGCAAAGGTGAGCGATTTCTTGCGATCAGTCAGCAAATAGGCACGCTTCACCCCCTTACCCCAGGTCGGCACGCGAAGGCTACCATCGCTCGGCCAGTTGAAGACATGCAAATAAATACGACCTGGTTTGCTGGTTGCCCGACCAAAGTCGAGTTGTTTGGCGAACGGGCTTGCATTGGTACCGTATATCGCTTCTCCGTTTGTCTTCATCCACTTTCCGACCTCAATCAACCGTTCGATGCTTGGTCCGGGAATCAGCCCTTCGGCAGTTGGTCCGACATTCAACAAATAATTGCCTCCTTTGGACGCGATGTCTATCAGGTTACGAATAATAGTCTCCGGTGATTTCCACTTGTCGTCGTAAAATTTAAATCCCCAGGTCGTATTCATTGTCATACAGCTTTCCCAGTCGACCCCGGGCAAACCATTCGCGGGAATCTGCTGCTCGGGCGTGCCGAAATCGCCGGCGTACTGCTGATCGCTCTTGCTCATCCCCTGCATACCTTGTCGCCCCTTGCCAACGCGGTTGTTGATAATGATGCTTGGCTTAAGGCTCCGAACGTATGCATAAAGGTCTTTGCCATCTGCTTCGGTCCACCAATCCTGCCATTCTCCGTCGAACCAAAGCACCGCAGGATCGTAAGTCGTGATCAACTCGCGCAGCTGGGTCTTCATGTACTTGACGTATTCCTCTTTCCCGCCCGGTCGCAGCTTTGTGGTGCGATTACCGGCGGTTGGATCTTTGCCTGGCGCATCGACATACGCTGACGGCCAATGCCAATCCAAAATCGAATAATAGAAGCAGAACTTGAGACCCTGCTTCTTCGCCTCTGCGGCCAGAGCCTTGATAGGGTCTTTGTGATAGGGAGTTGAATCAACGATGTCGTAATGGCTGATCTCGCTTCCATACATGGAAAATCCGTCATGATGTTTCGAGGTAATGACGATGTACTTCATACCCGCATCCCTGGCGATGCGCACCCATTGGGCAGCGTCGAACTTAACGGGATTGAATTGCGGCGCAAACTTCTCGTAATCCGCGCGTGGGATGTTGGCCCATTCCATAATCCACTCGCCAATTCGTTCGGATCGCTTGCCGTTGTACTCGCCGGCGGGAACGGCATACAAACCCCAGTGGATGAACATTCCGAAGCGTGCTTCGCGCCACCATCTCATGCGGCGATCGCGTTCGGCTTTAGTTTCTGGGCCGCTCAGCGCTCCCTTTGGGCGATTAACGAAAGCCTGGGCGTTGGCCCAGTGCTCTGTGAATATAGCTAGCAGAATTAGAAAAATGATCGAACCAAGTTTTTTGGTCATCAGGTGTCCTCTCCGGCACTTGAATCGATCCACTAAACCACACGAACGAAACGAAAAACCTAGTGTCATTTCGTGGATTGCGTTCTTGATCAAGGACTACTTTTTATACTGGTCACAACTTGACTGAAGCTAGCCTAATTCGCAAAGGTTCTTCTCTCTCATTACTCGCGAAGATTCTTCTCTCTCATTACTCGCAAAGGTTCTTCTCTCTCATTACTCGCAAAGGTTCTTCTCTCTCATTCACACCCGGCTTTAGCCGGGTGTACGCGGTCGCGCGAACGGGACACCGTTTAAACGGTTTCCGTAGTTTGCAGGCGATCGGTCACCGGGCTAAAGCCGCGGTGTGAATGAGACGTTCCCATAAACCGGACTCAATTCACCCAAAGCACAGGCTGCCTGATGAAGAAGTTGCGGACCACTTCATCCACGCTTGAATCAGGTCTAAGCGTCTTCCAAAGATTTACGTAATCGGCATTACCTAATGCCTCACCCGCAAATAGAAGGCTGCTTTGACGCATCGGCCACTCGTCGTCGTACATCACATCCTTCGCCAACGGCCACCTACTCTTGTCCTTTATATATGGATACATGTACGCCATCGCCTTACCAATGCCGCGGCCATCTGGGAGACTGAACGTCCAGAGGTTATCCGCCGGAGTGCTAAGAATTTGACAAACGGCAGCCATCGCTTCGAGGTTGAAGAGCGAGTAGCCGTAGGGTTTAGTTCGTCTGAGCTCCTGCGGAAAGCTTCCGTCCCCGGCTATTTGGCCTGGTACGATGACAGTCTTGAAGCGGTCGCGGCAATAGTTGATCAGATCGCTGTTTCCTACCAGACGGGCAAACTCGGCCACCTGCATCAGCCAACATGTGCCGTGATTGTTTTTAGCCTCGCGCTCTTCCAAGCCATTCTTGCTCGTAGTCATCCAAGTTAAATAGTCTACAAACCATTGCTTGATTGATTTGATTTCAGCCGGCCTCAATATCCGAGCCGGCTCAAGAATTTCAATTGCGCGAGCCACTTCGACCAGATGAATAGTGTCGATGATGCCGATTCCTCTTCCCGTGAATCGTCCATGAATCGCCTGCGCATATTGCAGATTCGGATTCATCCGGGTGCGCTCGTCGATGAACCACGCGCGAAGGTGGCGCGCTGCAAGGGCAGCATACCCAGGATTTCTTGTCAGCTTCCACGCCGCGACAAGTGCAGGCACTTGCACACTCAAACGCATCAGATATCGCCGATGGTCCACGAAGTTCTCAGGGTTAGACATGCCATCGCGTTGAATGTAAGGACCACCAGGATTTTGCGGGTCGGGCCACCAGTAGTCGCCTTCCGAAAAGAAATCGTGCGCACCTCCGGCGCTGCGGGGAGATGTAGAGGCAGTAATTGTGATGGGTTCTTCTTTCAAGTATTGATTGGCTGCTTTAAGAACACGGGCGCGATCGAAAACGGCAACGTCAAACAGTTGACGTTCTGCCGCGACTGGCGCAGACCCAAGCACCACCGTTCCGCAGAGTATCAACAGCCAAAATACTTGCATGTTTCCCTGTACCGGCTTGCACCTCCCGCCCACCAGTTTCGCCATCTCGCTTGAAACGAAGAGCGTATATACAGCCGAAACTTTGCCTTGAAATGAACCTCACATCTCGGTCACGGCTTCACCGCCCGATGTGCGGCGGCGGCTGTGCCCCGCCGGAAGCTGAGGCAATATTGGGCTGCGCCCCTGGTTCGGGCTTTGCCCTCTATTGTCACTTCAGAAAACGAGCAACCGCGGATTCCGGATAATTGACCAAATACATTTCTCAAATCACACCACCCTTTTGTAGGAAGGGGCCAAGCCCGCACCAGGGGCGCAGCCCAATCGACGCTCGCCTCGGAACGGCGGGGCGGAGCCGACCGCCTCACATCGAGCGGCAAAGCCGTTGGTTCCACAATTTGATTGCGGCAATTGCCGTCCGTGTCTCGATGGTGAGTTTCCGGCAGTTGAGCATTTGTTTCACACAGACGAAAACCTACCGATAAATCCGCCACCTGGACGCATTTCAATGGCGATCGATTCTCCTCGACTCAAACCCTTGTGCTCGATTTCGACTGCCGCCGGTTCGTCCAACCGATCTCTTACCAGCATTGCTTCGCACTTCGCTCTCCCAAGAAATGAAAGAGAGATCTCGGCGGACTTTGCCTGCGGCCCATTCATGATTGCCAGAAACCATGTCTTTCCACGTCGACGAGCGAACGCAGCGACCTGTCCGATTTCGCTGACAGGCAAAACGACAGTTTCATCCCAAACGCTGGGTATCGTCTTGATTAGGTCCGCCGCCGGATTCGCCAGGATATTTGCCGGGTGCGCTCCGTAAATGAGCAAAGGCGATGTAAAGATAGCGGCGCTGGCAATCTGGTGTGCCCACGAGGTCTCTTTTCGCCGCTCGCCAAAGTGCATCGGCGTATAGTCCGCAGGGCCTGCTAAGAAACGAGTAAACGGCAACGTCGTATTGTGCTCGGAGCGTGTTTCCATACTGCGATATTCCAGACCGCGAACCGCCTCGCGCGTCATCTCGTTAGGCCAGGTGCGCGACTCGCCCGCCGGCTTATTCGCTCCATGAAATTCGACCATCACCTTGTGCTCAGCTGAATCTCGCAGCAATGCTTGATAAAGGTCGATGATCTCCTTCGCTTCGTGATCGAAAAAATCGATCTTTGCTCCTACGACTCCTACCCGGTTACAAAGCTCAAAAAACTGGCGCCGGGCATACGGAGTTCTCAGGTCTCTGCTGTGTTTCCAAAACCACGTTCCGACCTTGTAGTTATTTGCATAATCAACTAGCTCTTTCATCTGACTCTCGGGCCAGCGCTGCCAGAAGCCTTCCACCATGTTGTATTCAAAACCCAGCTCGCCGGCGAATTTGGAAAACTCTTTCATGCCATCCAGTGTGTTCTGACCACCATCCAGGTATCGCCATAGGCATCGGCCGGGCCTCACCCAATCAGTGTGCAATCCAGCGGGAAAGATCTTCTTGTCCGATCGCGGAGAGACGCTCTCAACGATGTCACAATTCACGAGTCCGTTCAGATCGGAAGCGATCATGATCACCCGCCAGGGCGTCGCGATTGTCCCTTCGATCGCCGCCGGCTTGGAAAGACGCTGTGCTTCTTCAGCTTTGTACCTAAGTTCAAAAGGATGACTGACGGGCAGTGCGTGGCCCAGGACAGTTTTGAAGCCATTGTTGCCGTCAGCTCGGAGGCCCATCCCTGCATAGTTCATCAACGCGGCTTCGGTGATGGCCACGTATCCGGTGGCGTCGGGCAGCTTGATTGTCAGAGGAGGTGCACACCATTCGCCATCCTTGACCTCTGACAGCTCCTTCCTTTTGTGAATGCCTTCGTAGTGCCCCTGGAAGTCATGAAACCAAACGGTGCTCCTGGCGGGAACCGCGAATGTCGTGACTTCATCCGGAACGCGTCGCCCAGTGCCCGGCACGACGAAACGAAAAGCGATGCCGTCATTGAAGGCTCGAACATCCAACGTGAAGCGACTGGCTCTATTCGAGAGGGAGATCCTGGCGCCGCTGCAGAAATTTTGTGCTACGGAATGTATACAGCGTGACGGAAAGGTTTCCCGCAACTGATAAGGCTCGACTCTTCCGACAGTAGCACCCTGGCTGAGATCGATACCGTCAACGATGATCCCCACGCTCGATGTTTCAATCGCTGGTTGTCTGTTGAAAAACGTTCGATAGGTCAGTCCCGAAGGTGCTTGCTCAAGCACGAATAGCACATTGCCGTTTGGACTAACAACTTTGAGATTGTTTGCTATGGCATGCGCGAGTGATGGCATTGTTGCGACGATCACTGGCGCCGCAACGGCGACTGAGAGAAAGTCGCGTCGAGAGAAATTGCTGTTATTATTTTCTTTGCAGTTGTGCATTCGGTTTTCACCCCGTAGGGGTGACATGTTTATAGCTCGTGAACCCCTTCCCACCCGCGCCGTTCGGAGGAGCGGAAGGTGTCTAGATGAGTACCAATCAAGTTGAGTTCCGCTCCTCCGAACGGCGCCTAGTATTTCTTAGGTTCCGGTCTATAAACATCTCACTCCTACGGAGTGAAGAATCCTGGTGATCAACAAAATCCAGGCTGCGCGCATTCCTACGTTGTCCAAAACGATGCCATAAGCGGGGCCGGGAAGCGGCACGTTCATTGTGGAGCAAACACATTCGCTTATTTCAACTCAGGTTCGATCTTGACTGACATGCTGTCCCAGTCGACGCTTACGGTCGTGCCATCGGCAAACGTGGTTCGCTCTTTTCGATAATTGCTGTCGAGAAATTCGTGCTTCGTCATTTCCAAAAGTCCAACGCGTTTATGAAGAGCCGCCATCTGCCGCATCAGGGTTATGGTTTTTTCATTTGCGTTACTTTGCGCGATGGGTAGTTCGGGTACTCCGCCAAACAAGATTCCCTGCAGCAGAGACTTAGTGTCACGCGCCCCGAAAGAAACAATTACCGCATCGTGGTAAACCAGATTGTAAAGCGGCACCAGGATCGCTTTGCTTCCCCCACCGGATTGATTGATTACATCGACATAAGGAATCACCCAATCAGCGCCCGCTTCGGTCGCGACGATTCCCAGGTTTTGTCTCGACCAGTTCAGCATCGCCGCCTGGCCACGCATGGCGTCGGTGTGTGTGGTGGGATGTTGCGGGTTGAAGTCTTCGTCGGGCGGAACGTACCCAACGACATCGATATAAATACCCTGAGTCCTGATGCCGTGTTCGAACAGCAACTGGTAGTTCTTAAGCAGGTGGCCCAGTTGAAAACGCGCGTTAAGATAGCTCTGGGTGCCGCCGTCCCAGTGTCGCATCAAAGGAATCTGACCCTGCTTAGAGTCACCAAAGCGCGAACCGGGAAATTGTCGCGGCGGCAGCGAGGTGTCTTCTTCATGAACAGCGAACTGCGGATCATAAGAAGGCGCATCCAGATAGTAGTCACGATATTGATCATGAAAAATGACTGGGTAGCCCAACTCGCCACACGTCTCCACCAATCTCTTCATGCCGCTCCAACCGCCCGCCTGGTCTGGTGGAGGCAATGAGTCTGGATGCTGACGGTCGTAGCCGAGATGGGGCCACCCAGAGACGAAGACCAATGCGCGTTCGATCCCCTTAGCTTTTAGTTCACGAAGCTGTCGCGCGCGTTCGTCAAATGTTGTCAGGCTATAGTTCTTCGCCGGATCATTTGTATCGTACCGGTCGCTGTCTGATTTTAGATTGCGAAGAATGCTCACGCGCGTTTGCGGCGTTCCAATTAGATCGTTGAGCGCCGGTGTACGGGCGATCTTCTCTTTGAGCGAAACGAACAAGCCTGATTCCTGTGCATAACGCCGGTAGCGCTTGGCCATGTCGACGTAGTTGCCATCGGCGATGAAACATATGCGCGCCGTGCGCAAGTAATTGAAGCGGCCGAGCTGCGGCCGCCAGCGAGGGCCTATGACCGTTGGACCACCGGCAGGATGACTGAATTGGTACGCAGCATCATCGGGTGTTTCGATGATGACCATTAGCGCCGACTTACCTTTCTGGAACCCCCACCAGGACATCGACCACGATTCGACGACGTGACTTTGCAGCAAACTGTGGTCGGTGGTCGCAATTTTTCCTTCAGGCGTGATGGTGCGAATCGGGTAGTATTCTTTTGGCCAGCTCCGCGGGAGTAGCGTTCCGCGACCATTGCTCAGGAGGGTGTAATCCACGTCACGAGAGTCGAGCGCCGCCGGCCAATCCAACTGACGCAACACAGTCTCGCGCTCATTAGCCGCAACATCGAAGACCAGTTCCTCGTCCCGCTGTTCCAGGCCCAAAGTCAGAAACAATTCCAGATCTAGTTCACCATTTTTCAGCCTCCAACCCGCGAGACTGATTTTCACGCCTGATCTGAAACCAGTGTCATAGGGGACAATGGAAATCTTCTTCGCATCCGCGAGCCGGAGTGGGATCTCTTCGCCTTTGGACCTAACGAGCATGTCCTTTGCTGAGGAGGGCATCATGTTCCATCGAGCGGGACCCGCCTGCACGCTCAACGCAAGGTCTTCCTCGTTGAGAGTTACCTTGGTTTTCTTACCGGCGATCATCCACTTGCCACCAGCGTGTGAAACACTGATTGCAGGCGCGCCCCAGTCCTCGCGCGGCAGTTGCTGACCGCAAAGCAAGGTTGAGATGATCGTCACCAGAAGTGCGCTCGTAATCACCGAAGCGAGCGATAGTTGTTTAGTCACCTTCATGGGTTCGAATGGCTACTAATTTGGAGTGCGCTGGCCCGGCGGCCCGGCAGCGCTTTGGCCTACGTTCGCAGCGATCGCCCCAGCGAGAATTGCTCCGTAGGTGAAACTAGCTGTAATCACAGTTGAGTGGCAGTGAGAAGAGGCCAAAGCGGCGCCGGGCCGCCGCACTCCAAAGTATCTCACCAGAAGCAAGCACAAAGCAGTTCATCTTTGCGCACGACTGTTTTCTCTCGTATTGCCACGTAGCAAGTTGCTTCGATCATCCGCACCTACGCTCGGTATCTTTGCGATCAACGCTTGATATTTTGAATCCTTGTATTTGGTCGCTGCCTGACGAAGCAGCGGGAAGAGCATCTGCGGCGGCCAATCTCCAAGCTGCTGATAAGTCCACTTCTGTTCACCAAGTGCGAATGGCAGAAGGAAGTCGAGCGCCCGCTTAATGCTGCGGCCCTCGGTAGTCTGATAGCTCCATAGATCGACGTTAACGTTTTCACCCAACCTCGCCAACTGCATTAATCCCTCGAGATTGCCAACGCTGTAGCTCCAGGCTCTCGTGCGGGCCAATTCCAACGGCTGACGACCATCAGGTTCAATCTGAACGGCGATCCGCTTTGCGCGAGCAGCGCGCAGGACGTTCTCAGCTAAATCTTTATTACCGAGAAACAAAGCAAACGATGTGACCTGAAGATCGTAATAAGTACCGTGATTGTTTTTAGCAGCCGCTTCATCGCGTCCGTTCTTACTCTCCAACATCCACTGCAAAAACTTGGCGAACCAATCGTGCAACCCTACCCGATCCGCGGGAGTTAGAGCCTTGGAATCCGCCAATAATCCGATCGCATCGACCACGTGTGTTAATCCTCTCGTCTCGATCAAGCCGATCCCACGCCCGGTGTTTACCCCGCGTATGGCTTGCGCATATTGCAGGTTTGGGTTCATAAGCGTTGCCGGCTCGAGAAAGAACGCGTGGAGCAGTTGCGTCGCTTTTTCCGCGTACGCTTCATCGCCTCTGAAGTAATAGGCCAGCGCGAGTGTTTCGACAGCGGACGCCATCTGGTCCAGGCTGCGATGGTCAGAGATCTTGTTGATTTCGGGATTGCGTTCACCGTCACGACGAATATAAGGCAAGCCGTTTGATGATTTTGGATTAGGCCAAAAGTACGGCGCCTGACTCATGTAGTCGTGCTTATCGCCGCTCGGTGGGGTTGTTTCCTTGGTGACGACTGAGAAAGGACCAGAGTTGACGGCCTTTTGCGCATCGCTCTCCAGCTTCGCCACCGCAGGAGCGAAATCTTTATCGCCAGCAAGAATGCGCGCTTTGGTCTCTTGCAACTGCTTCGCATCAAGCAAAAAAACACGCGGCCCGCCTGACTCGGAAGTTCGAGCACTCTTCATCTGCGCCTGAAGCAGGCCGATCAAGAGTAGTGCCGCCAGTGAGACTGATAGCGTGACCGGTTGTTTATTCATTGTTGTGATCACCATATCCGCTTGAAATCGCGTAAGCTGCGTCCCGAGGATGTCACCAACACCGCGCAGTTGAGAATGGTTGAAGACTTTTATTGCAGTGTCATGGGGTCATCAGTACCGTCACGCGGTAGCGTCGGGTCAACGTTGTGCGTCACACCTCGCAGTGGATCGTTGACCCGACGCTACCGCGTGACGGTACTGACCTACTGCCAAGCGGCGGTGACTGAGCCGTTCAATCACCGCCGCTGTAGAACCTCACTACGCTGTATCCAGAGCTACAAACCACTATCCACCAACGAGGACCACGATTGGAAAGCTCAAAGAGAACGATGGCAGTCACAGTGGTCCAACGCCGAATTCACTAAAACACGAACCTTATTCCAAACTGCAACTGCCTCGGCGTTGTTCCCTGAGCCAGAGCTGTGATTCTTCCGGCACCCGCAGCGATCGACGTTGCGTTCGCATTGATAGTAACCGCCGAGGGAGTTTCCAGGTTTTGGATGTTGAATACATTAAACGCTTCACCACGCAGTTGTAGCTTCATTCCTTCTCGTATTTGGAAACTCTTGAAGAGAGAGAAGTCAGCGTTGTAGACGGCCGGGCCTCGGAAGACATTGCGTCCGAGGCTACCGAAGAATCCGGTATTGTTTGGTATCCCGAAAGCGCATGGATTAAACCAGGTTGCGGCAGTGTGCACCTCATCAGCAGCTCGCCCGCCATTGGCAATAGTCTTTTGACAAAGCGGATCCGGGTTAGCGGCAACGGGCCCAGCAACAAACGGGTCGGAGATAAGATTTGGCCGCAGGTAGTTGTTCGGGCCACTCGACCCGTTCCCGCGAAGATTCGCAAGATCGCCGGTAACTATCAAGTTGTAGGGAGCTCCTGATCGCAATTGAACAATAGAGTTCACTTGCCAATCACCGAGGATCCATGCTGCAGCACCACCCTTGAACCACCTCTTACCACGCCCAAAGGGAACCTCATAGTTTGTAGCCCACGAAAGGAAGTGCGTGATGTCGTAGGACGAAACCCCACGAGCTGTGCTTTGGTCGTAGTAGTTTTGAATGGTTGCGCTTCCGCCCGGGCCATTCTCCACGTTGAAATAGCCGCTGCTCACGTCTATCGATTTTCCCCAGGTATAAGAGACCAGCGTGCTCCAACCGTTTGAGAACCGTCTCTGGAGCCTCGACTCGAGCGCGTTGTAGTTCGAATAGCCGATGTTCTGCGTATAGTTCAAGCCTGCGCCCACCCAGGGCATCAGACGCAACGCGTCCACCGAAGCAAGAAAGGCGGCATTGCAGGCAGCGTCAGTCGTTGCACACGTGTTCCTCGAAGCCTGCCGGGCGGCATTGGCATTGCCCGAGTAAGGCAGCCTGCCATTCTTGCTGCCTACATACGCAACCGAGACCATCGTTGTCGGGCTCAGTTCCCGCTGAACCTCAAAGTGCCACTGGTGTGAATAAGGATCTTTGTACCTGGGATTATTCGGGAACCCACCCACACCCCAGGGAGTAGTAGTGGGCAACGGCACTGCGAAGCCCTGACCCTGAACTTGAATAATGTTGGCTTGCGTGCCGTTGAGGAAGTTGGTGGCCGTATTCGTTGGCCCGCCGGCGAAAGCAGTTGCATCGGGCCACACGGTAGCTTCGAGATCATTCTGTGCGTACTGGCTCCGTGCTGGAAGCGTATCAAAGTAGAGTCCGTACCCGGCGCGGATGACCATCTTTGGGTTAAGTGTCCAGGCTACGCCGATGCGCGGTCCCCAGTTGTCCTTTATCGGAGGTGGGCCAAACTTATCTCTGCCCGCCAACACAACATTGCTGAAGTGCGGATCGTTTCGAAACGCATCTGGAATACAGGGCGCCGATTGAGCGGTGCTGCAAAGGGGAGGCATTGTCGCAGCGCCGATGATCCATTGTTGATTGTCGAGATCGAGCGCGTTCCAGAGTCGGCCGTCGAGCGTCGTTGGCTGGTTAAGGTAGTCGTAACGCAAACCGAGAGTCAGAACGAGGTTGCGCCGCATTTTCCACTCGTCTTGCACGTAAGCCGCCCAGGAAGCGTATTTGAATTGGACTGGGCCACCGTGCAGAACGGGTAGCTGGGCACTGAAAGTATTGGGGAAGCCCAGGAGAGCTGATGCCAGGGACAGGCCGGTATTATTTTGATTCGCCGCCGTGCCCCGAGTTTGATCATCGCTGAAGGAATAGGTCTGGAACGTGTTCAACTGGATCCGCTTGGCTTCTATATACCAGAAACCCGTCTTGATGTTGTGGTGACCCTTCAGCCAGGTAATGTTTGGCGTCACGCTCCAGTTAGGATTTTCCCGCAGCGCTGGGCCACGTACACCGAAATTGCCGCTGCCGCCCGCAAGCCAACTCGAGGCCGGAAACGTAACCAGCAAGCCGCCGTACTTGTCGATGTCCTTAAACCCGAGTTGCTTCAGGGGATCAACTCCAAGCTCGTGCTGATTCTGCTGGCTCGAGTCCACGCCTGGTCTGCCCGCGTAGCCGGCTCTGAAGTCAAGGATCAGTGTTGGGCTGAAGGTGTGCGTCCAACCGCCACCATAGTTTCGACCCTTCGAGCTGCCAGAGGTTGAGCCGGCGTCACCAATCGGATTGAAGACGCTTACTTTCTGCTGAGTAAAGCGGAAGAAGATGTTGTCGCTATCGCTGAAATGGTGATCGATTCTTATCTGGAAACCGTCTGAATCGTTGAGAGTGGCCCGGCCCTGCGCAAAATTGTTTGTCGCATCTCCAGAGAGATTAGGTAGCGCCGAGTATTTTTGGAAGAACTGCTGCATCGGCGCGAAGATCAGAGCCTGGGGGATCTTGAAACAAGGACTTCCCACCGATTGATTCTGCCGGTTCTGCGCATCCACTGCCAATGGATTGCCCGAGGCATCGCAGCGAAATCTATCCCTTACAGTGGCGCCGCTAACGGTCCTGGTCGAATAAGGATTGTAGATGTCCCGGCGGAAAGGCGTGTTGGTAAAGTCACCGGCAATCTCAGCCGGCGTCGGCACGTAGGCCAAACCCAAGCTGGCCTGGCTGTAGCGCCAGCCGTCATATCCGCCGGAGAAGAACGTTTTGTTTTTGAATATTGGACCAGTCAGGATCGCTCGCGTCGTTGCGTACGTATTCAAAAGCAGCTCCGTGAAAGCTGTTGCCGCCAGACCTCGAGACCAGGTTCACAACGCCGCCCGCGGCGCCGCCAAATTCCGCCTTCGCATCGTGCCCGACCACTTTGAATTCCTGGATCAGATCGATGTTCGGGATCACGATATAGGTCGGCCCGCGGACATTTGTGTTGATAATGCCATCGTAGAAATACAGCTTGGAACGGTTTTGCTGTCCGTGGAACGAAGGATCGGCGAAACCCGACCCAGGAATTCCCACATTTCCTTCCACGCCACCAATGCTCCTGTTTTGAGAAGTGGAAACAGGAGTAACGCCAGGGGCAAGCGTTAATAGCTGAGTAAAGTTCCTTCCATTCAAAGGCAGATCCTGGACTGCTTTCTCGTTAATGACAGTCCCCAACTCAGAAGAGGATCCCTGGACCAACTCTGAGCCCGCAGTTACTTCCACGGTCTCCGACACTTCTCCCAACGACAGAGCGATGTTTTGAGTGGCGGTCTCGCTTACACCGACATCAAAGGGAACGGTGATCGCTCTCTTGAATCCAGGAACCTCAACTCTGATTACGTATTTCGCGGGCTTGACATTCACGAACGCGAAGTAGCCGCTTTGATTCGTCGTTAAGTCTGTCTCAATTTTGGTGCTCTGGCTGATGAGCTTAACCACGGCGTTCGGCACGGCTCCGCCATTCGGATCCGTCACTGTGCCATTGACTTCGCCGGTCGCTGTTTGACCGAATGACGTCCAGACACACACGAGCAGAATCAGCAGCCTTGCGGCTGTAATTTTAAGAGAACGCATCGTTTTGCCTCCTGAGCACGTTTAGAAGGCCCTTGAGAATGGGTCTTGCTATGGTCTTAAAGGACAGGGTGTTAAAAAGAAGACCTTGCCCTTAGAAAGTTATCCTTCAAAACTCCGCCGACTCAAAAATTGATCCGGATCGACGCCTGCATCACTCTGGGGGTACGGGCAGTAGTCGGCGTGCCGAAGGTGCTTCTGGTCTGTCTAATGGCTGCCGTACAAACATTGGTTGCCGAACAGGCAGTGGCGGGATTAGGGTTCACCTGGACCAAGCCAAAAACCATCGCGCCGTCAATGTCGTCGAAGTTCGCTCGATTGAAAATGTTATACATCTCCCAGCGCAATTGAATTGCGCGCTTTTCGCCGATTGGGATGTTCTTGAAGAACGCCAAATCATTGTTGAAGAGCGAGGGGATGCGAACAGAGTTTCTCGGCGAATTGCCAATCTGGCCGAGTGCGGTGGGGTTCGTTAGGCAGCCGGTATTGATCACAAACGCCGATCCCGTCAAATCGAAACCACTTGCGCCCTTTGTTGGATCGCAAATCACGTTGGGCCGTGCATTAACCTGGCCGCCGGTAAAGTCGGTGATCATCGTACAAACGGTAGACGACGTTTGGAAAGTGCCCGGAGGACATTGTTGTCCCGCAGTGATCGTAGCAGTGCCGGCGGTGTAGGTGACAGTTAGGTTCTTTGGTCTCCCGGTGGCGTATGACGTAGTGCCCGACAGCTGCCAGTTATCGAAGATCGCTCTAACGACACCATTGTCCCAGTGCTGGCTGAGTTTCGGTATGTCATAGATGTACGCGAGCGTGAAAATGTGGGTCTGGTCGAAGTCCGACGGGCTGTAATTGAAAGCCCTGTACGGACGCGGAAAAGACACATCGGAAGAGTCATCGTTCGCATAGTCAAACGACTTGGAATATGTGTACGCGACCCCAAACTGGAATCCACGCGTATAGCGGCGATTCAACTGGAGTTGCAACGAGTTGTAGTTCGAGGTGCCCGCATACATGACCTCGTTGATGTCTCCGTATCCCCGGTACGGCCGCAGGAAATCATTGTTCTTGGCGCTGTTAGCCGTAAGCGGATCCCGATTCTCAGGATGACAGATCGCCGCAGGAATAACTCTGCAATCTACAAACTTTGATCCGTCGGTGATGGAGTTCAGGTTCCTTCTTTCTCCCAAATGCCGGGCGAAGGCACCCACATAACTGGCTTCGACCACTGTCTTGAAGCCGATATCCTGTTGGACTCCGAACGAAAAATTATAGGTTGTTGGTATGTTCGAGTCGACCTCGAGCGCGCTTATGGTGACTGGGTAAAGCGCCGCGGAGTTAATTTGATTACCGAGATTGTCGATGTTGCCGTTTAGGATTTGGAAAGTGCGCTGCTGGGGCGGATTGTTTCCCAGACTGCTGGCTCCGCCTGTGCCACCGCCGACCCGCGGCGAGTGGTAAACGCCACCCATGCCGCGCAGAACAGTCTTGCCGCTTCCAAAGATATCCCAGGCAAAGCCGAGACGGGGTTCAAAATAAATCGGCGCCGTTCGTCTATACGCCCTGGGGGTGCTCGGGTCAGTAGGCAACGCCAGACCATTGAGTGGATCACCGGTTCCGGGAATGATTGCCCGGACGAGATTTTTGTTTAAGAGGGTGCGGCTGGGACTGTTGATTTGGCGCGGGTCAATGGCGAACGAGTTGGCTGTGGCGCACGCGGTCCCTATGGCGGGAACACCGTTAGGTTGGCCGTTGCAGTAAGCGATGTAGAGCAGCGGCGCCTTGGCGGGATCGAAACGTGCCGGATCAAAGTTTGAGCCTTGACCATCCAGCTGAAACTGGCCCGAGGTATAGCCAAACCGCATTCCGTAGTTAAGCGTAAACTTCCTGGTCATCTTCCATTGATCCTGCCCGTACCATTGAAACTGTTTAAGCTCTAAATTGGTAAACGGACGTGAACTCTGTTCGGTGTAGGTGTTGAAATTGCCCAGGATCGCATTCGCGTACGCGAAGTTTGTATTTCCGGTGCCCAGGTTTCCCGGGGCAGACACTGTGAATCCCGTGGTGGTGCCGGTACCAAAGTCGAGCTGTCCCGACCATGTGCCTCCCGGCGCTTCTCTGTTAAATAACCTCTCAAAATATGCACCAAACTTAAAACTGTGATTGCCTCGAGTGACCGAAAGGTTATCCGAGAAAGAGGGTCTAATATGGTCCGCAGCAACTTCTCCCCAACGATTGAGCCAGTTAATGTTAGCGGGGTTGCCGGCCACGCTGCTCCAGCCGGTAACTACTGGAACCAGGCCAAGCCTGTTGTTCTCGGGAAAGAGTTGAGGGGCCGTATAGTTCAACGCAGATCTGGTCAAGCCTTCAGCAAAACCGGTGGTCGGAATGAAGCCCTCGGTGTCGGTGCGCCAACCAAAGTTGAACTCGTTAACGATGCCCGAGTTCAAGATGTGAACCCAACTAAGCGAACGGCCGTCGTCCGTATACAGATAATGCGAGCGGATCCCCCACCTATTTATATCCGCGGGGAGGCTCCCGCTCGCCCCGGGCCAACCGGAGGTAACGGTTCCCTCGTTGTCAGAGGTCCACCACTGCGCCTTAAAGTAAATGCTGTCTTTCGTCGTGGGATTGACGTCGAAGCGAATGAGATAGCTGTGCTTTGGCACATCGACGCTGCGCTGAAAAACGTAGCGACCGGGGTTGCTCGCAATAGGGGAATTCGGCAGAGGATAGTAATTGAGCAAGGCCTGCGTGCTCTTGTTAATTCGGATGCCTGGAATCACATTACCGGGAAACTGCACACCGGTCAGAGGATCTATAACAACGGGTTTCGCTCCGTTTGAATTAACCGACTGCGAGAAATCGCCATTCCGTTCGAGAGCGGTCGGCACCGTCACAAAAACCGGATCGGTTGGCGTAATCGTGTGCGGCTTCTCCAGGTTGAAGAAGAAGAAGGCTTTGTCTCTCCACAGTGAAGGCCCACCTTCGCCGAAACGCGGCAGAGGCATGGGACCGCCGATGTTAAAGCCCCAGTAGTTGAAGCGATATAGCGCCCGATTGAGACCGAGTTTGTTGTTGAAAAAGTTCGCCGCGTTGAGCGCTTCGTTTCGAAGAAAATAGTAGGCGGTACCCGCGTAGTCCTTGCCACCACCCTTGGTGACGAGATTAATCATGGCGCCACCATTGTTCCCATACTCGGCCGCATAGTTATCGCGAAGAACCTTGACTTCGGAGATGGCGTCCAGGCTGGTAGTCATGCTCAACAGGTTGCTGCCACTTGGCTCGCTCGCGTTCAGGCCGTCTACTGTCGCTACGGTCGAGCGGGACCGTCCTCCTGAGAAATTCGGTAAGGTGGTACCGAAGCCGTTCCCTACAGCTTCAATATCAGGGATGTTGGATGTTCCCGGCAGGAGGCGCAGCAACGAAGTGACGTCTCGGCCCTTCGTAGAAATCAGATTAAGCTGGTCTGATGTTAAGCGCGCCGTAAGATCGCTGCTTTCTTTTTCAACGACCGTGCCGACGCTCGTAACCGTAACCATTTCGCTCACCTGTCCCGGTTGCAGCGATAGCTCGCCAAGCGCCAGATTTTCATTCGCGCTAAGGACAACGTTTTTCTGCTCGAGGGTCTGGAACCCTTGCCGTTCGATCTTGAGAGAGTAGCTACCGGGCTGAAGCGAGGCGAAGGTAAATCTGCCCTCGGCATTAGTATTCGCGCTCCTGGTGTCGCCCTTCTTATCGCCAGTGATTATGACGGCAGCTCCCGGTATGACGCCGCCGGAGGTATCCACCACAGTACCTGACACGCTGCCAGTTATGCTTTGTCCATCGACAGGGATGTTCAAGAAGAGAGCGGCACAGAATAAGAATCCGAGTTCCAGCCAACGAGTTTTCAAACTGAGCATTGTAGTCTCCTTACTATCGAATGCTGGGGGAATCCAGCTGAAATCGCATTGAAATAATCAGGTAACCCAATGTCTATATTGGACCATTGGGTTCTTACCAATGACAGGGTACCCAACGGGTTCGTCCTTTAATGTTAGCGACGAGCCTTGGTTCACCATTCGCCTGGCGAGTCAATATAACGGACCTGGGCGCGATCCTTTCCCGTACAATCAGAAGTTAATTCTGATCGATGCCTGCATCACCCGTGGCGAGCGCGTAGCGGTCACTGCGCCGAAACGGCTGTTGGTCTGCTCGTAGTGCGCTCCAGTGCTTGTGGTTAGTGTTGTGCCATCCGATCTCGTAAACGTGGTAGTTCCGTCTCCGACTAATCCCCACTTCGGAGTAGCATCAATGTCCGAAAAATTGGCCCGATTGAAAAGGTTGTAGGTTTCGAAGCGCAGTTGAATACTACGCTTCTCACCCAGGCGTATATTCTTGAAAAACGCCAGATCGCTATTGAAGATAGACGGTCTTCGAAGAGCGTTTCTCGGCAAATTGCCGATCTGTCCGAGGGCCGTGGGCTGGGCAAAGCACTGGGTATTGAAGGCCAGGGGCGTGCCATCGGAATTGACACCAAATGTCCCCCTCATCGGATCACAAACGACGAACGGAACCGAGTTGATCTGACCACCAGTCCAGTCAGTAATGGGGGTGCAACGGTCCGTCAGCGGATCGCCAGGCTTGGCTTGCGAAAGCTGTGTTCGGGTTGTTAGAGGAGGACATGTTCCCGTGCTCCTCAGGATGTCGATTGTGGTGCCGCTGTAAGTATTGGAATCGAGGGTGAAGTCTTTTGGTTTGCCGCTGGCATACGACGTGGTTCCCGAAATCTGCCAATTACTGAAGAGAGCGCGGGTGAATGCATTGTCCCAACGTCGGCTCAGACTGGGCACGTCATAGATGTAGTTAACGGTAAAAATGTGAGTTTGATCAAAGTCAGACGGCCCGTAATTAAATGACCTGTAGGGACGGCCGTTGTTCACATCGGAGGAGTCGTCATTAGCGTAGTCAAACGATTTCGAGTACGTGTAAGCGATACCATACTGGAAGTTATGCGTGTACCGACGGTTCACTTGAACCTGTAGCGAATTATAGTTCGCCGTGCCGGAATACATGACCATGTTGATATCACCGTAGCCTCTGTAAGGCCGCAAGAAATCGCTGTTCTTGGCGCCGCGATCACTGAACGGATCTCTATTCTCCGGATGACATGTGACATGAAACTGGGCGCAAAGATTGGGGTCGACAAACTTCGCGGTGTCAGGAACAGCGTTGATGTTGCGTCTTTCACCGAGATGCCGGCTGAGTGATCCCACGTAGCTGACTTCCATGACCGTCTTGAAACCGAGTTCCCGCTGCACGCCTATTTGGAAGTTATAGGTTGTCGGCGTGTGAGAGTTGGCTTCGATAGCATTGAGAGAGCCTGGAAAATTCACTGCATTCCCCGTGAGGTTGACCAGGTTGTCAATGTTGCCAACGACGCCGACCGCGGTGTTGATTGTAAAAGTCCGTGACTGGGGTGGATTGTTGACCAGGTTACCGCCCGTTGTGCCGCCGCCAATGCGGGGAGCGTGGTAGATACCACCGTGCATGCGCAGGACAGTCTTGCCATCGCCAAACATGTCCCATGCGAAACCGAGGCGGGGTTCGAAGTCAATCGGTGAGACTTTTCTGAACCCAGGAGGAGTGGCGGGATCTGTCCCCAAGGCAAGGCCATTGGTCAGACTACCTGTTCCGGGAATGAACGAGCGCACAAGATTCCTATTGAGCAGTTGACTGCCGGTCGGATTCGCGATACGTGGATCGACGGCGAACTGGTTGGACGACGAACAGGCGGTTCCGAAGGCCGGAGTCCCACCTTTGCAGAAGGCCACATAGAGTAACGGAGCATTGGCGGGATCGAAAAGCGTCGGATCGAAGTTTGAAGCCTGACCATCTACCTGCACAAATGGCGAGTGATAGCTAAACCGCATTCCGTAGTTAAGCGTCAGTCGTCGATTAACTTTCCATTGATCCTGTCCGTACCACTGGAACAATTTGATTGCCAAATTAGTGTGAGGACGCGCACTTGACTCGCTATAGTTTCGGAAATTGCCAAGTAGCGCGTTTGAATAGCCGTAGTTTGTGTTCCCAGCCGCGGTTGTGAATTGGCTGCTGTTGGTGTTGTTGCTGAAGCTGAAGGTGCCTGTCCAGTTGCCGCCGGGCGCTTCCCCATTCAGCAGTCGTTCGAAATAGACGCCGAACTTATAACTGTGATCGCCCCGAGTAATAGAGACGTTGTCGGCGAAAGACGGACGGATATAGTCTTGTCCCACCTCTCCCCAGCGATCAAGCCAGTTAATATTAGCTGGGGTGCCCGCCGGGTTGCCGAAATCTGTCACTCTAGGGATCGTACCGAGGTGATTGTTTTGAGGGAAGAGTTGGGCCGCGTTGTAGCCGGTAGTAGCCCTGGAAAATCTTTCAGGTACGCCATCGGAAGGAATGAACCCTTCTGTATCTCGACGCATTCCAAAATTGAATTCATTGACTACTCTTGAGCTTAAAATGTGCACCCAATTAGACGACCAGCCATTATCGGTATACAAGTAATGTGAGCTGATCCCCCAGCGATTCGCATCCCCACTGGGCCATCCTGAAGTACCGAGTCCTATATTATCCGAAGTCCACCACTGATACTTCCAATACACGCTATCCTTATTTGACGGCCTGACGTCAAAACGAATTAGGTAGCTATGTTTGGGGACATCGACGCTCTGCTGGAAAACATAATTGTAGGGGTTGCCGGATTGTGTTAGACCCAGAGGCGTATTGGGGAGAGGAAAGACGTTTAGTAGTGCCAACCCGTTTGCATTCCAACGTTCCCTGGGAATGATGTTTCCAGGAAACTGCACGCCTGTCTTGGGATCAATGACGTTGACCAAAGTGGGCTTGCCAGTTTTCGAGTCGAACCCAGTATACGATTGAGAGAAATCACCTTGGCGCTCCAGAGCTGTAGGCACTGTCACAAAGACCGCGTTGGTTGGCGTGATCGTATGCGGTTTCTCAATATTGATGAAGAAGAAAGCCTTGTTTCTAATGAGGCTCGGACCGCCTTCACCAAAACGCGGAAGCGGCAACGGTCCGCCGAAGTTTCCTCCGGGGATGTTGTGACGATAAAGACCTCTCTGAAGGCCCGCTTTATTATTGAAAAAGCTGTTGGCGTTGAGCGCTTCGTTCCGAATAAAGTAATAAGCAGTACCTCGATAGTCCTTTGAGCCGCCTTTGGAAACGATATTGATCAAAGCGCCACCGTTGTTGCCGTACTCAGCCGCGTAGTTATTGCGGAGAACTTTGACTTCAGCAATCGCGTCCTGGCTTGTTGTCAGGCTGATCTTGTTGCTGCCGCTCGGTTCGCTCGCGTTTAAGCCGTCAACGGTAGTCACTGTGGAGCGACCTCGTTGACCCGAGATATTCGGTAGGTTCGTGCCGAATCCTTCTCCCACAGCTTCAATATCGTCGTCGTTAGAGGTACCCGGCAACAAACGCAGTAGCGAAGTAATGTCACGACCTTTCGTCGAGATTAGATTGATCTGATCTGCTGTTAGCCGAGCCGTGAGATCACTACTCTCTCTTTCAACTATCGCTCCTTCACTCGTGACAAGGACGGTCTCGCTCACCTGACCTGCCTGCAAAATCAAATCGGGCAGCGCCAACTTGTCGTTGGCGCTCAAGATGACGCCTTTCTGCTCAGTGACCTGAAAGCCCTGGCGTTCTATCCTAAGCGTATAGGCACCTGGCTGAACGGCGGCGAAGCTGAATCTGCCCTCACTATTCGTGGTGACAGTACGCATATCGTTCCTTTTTTCACCAGTGAGGGAGACGCTGGCTCCGGGAATAATCCCACCCGAAGTATCTGTCACAGTCCCTGAGATCGTGCCCGTGACAGTTTGTGCGCTTACAGGCACAACGAAAACAACGGCAATGACTAAACTGAATACGAAGTTTACACTGTAGGCTTTAAGACGAATCATGTGGGTTCCTCCCTTTGATAACTCACGGATGCTAACTCAGTGGCAGGGGAACGTTGCCCGACGACTAGTAATTGTCCCGAGATGGGACAATTTCCACCAAAACCAATTCAGTTGTGAGGGCCCCTAATTATCCTTCAGGTTTGTGCCTCGAGTCGTACAAGGGAATTCGACAGTAGACTCGAAGGCAGTAGAAAAACAGCAAATCTAGGCGCGATCCTTTTGCTGCCGGGTGACGGTTTGCTGCTGAGTCTCTTCCAGAGCAAACGCCCGGCGGGCACGATCTATGTGCTCGCGCATGGCCGCGCGCGCCTCATCTGGTTTTCGAGCGCGTATCGCCCGGTAGACGCCTCGATGCATCTCCAGCGCCTCATTGAAATCGTGGGCGCGGCCGATGGTATCTCGACGACGTTCGTACATAACAGCGGAAACCATCTCAACAAGAGTGGCCAGAGTCGGATTCCCTGACGCGGCAGCAACTGCTCGATGAAAAGCGATGTCATGCACTAAGAATTGCTGGGGATCTTCCAAGGCTGCAAACATTTCGGCTATTTCTTCAGACATGGTAGCCAACTGGTCGCCTGTCGCGCGTTCCGCCGCGAGCCCAGCAGCTCCAACCTCTAATACCGAACGCGTCTCAAACATATGCTCGAAGCTGAAACCGTGCAGGGCAGCCAAAAGCCGCAGCGGTTCGCTATCGAGCACCGGCGGTCCAGCTGCTATGAAAGTTCCAGCTCCCTGGCGTGATTTGAGCACTCCCATGGAGATTAAAGAACTGAGACCTGAGCGCAGAGAAGGCCGACTGATCCCCAGCTCTTTGGCTAACTCCCTTTCTGGCGGCAGCCGATCCCCGGGTTTCAGCTCATCGCGCTTGATCAGCTCGTAAACACGCGCCACAACCTGCTCCGTTGCCTGCCCCGAACGGGGCGGCCTGATGATCTTTAATCGAGGGGGCTTAAAATTGGTCATATCAATTTGAGTTAAGGCTCGGAACTTATAATACCAATTTCATGGTTCGTCAAGAGTTTTGAGCAAAAAAACTTATCGAACCTCACAACAAACCAATCGGGCGCTTGGTACTCAGGGAGGTGTCGCTCTTGTGACTCCATGATCCTGTAGCCATAAAAGCGTCTCCAGCAGGTAATAGTCTCCATAAATTGTCATCCCGTCGTTGGGTCGAGTGCTCGAACCATGACGTAGAACACCCGGAGGGGTCGAGTCCGCCAACGCTACGGGCGTAAGGTAACGATCAATTAACGACTGCGTAACCCGTTCGCCTTCATTTCGATAAACCGCTGTTCGCTTCGAATCAGGGCTCAGTTCCGACAACCGCAGCAAGGCCCCCGCGATCAGCGCTGCGGCTGAGGTGTCTCTAATACGGAAGTGCACACCCTCGTCAAAAAAGTCATACCAGGGCACCCGATCCTCTGGCAGGCGATCCAAAACAAACGCCGCAATCTTTTCCGCGGTAGCTAGCAAACGGGGATCTTTCGTTTCTGCGTAAGCGACCGTAAACCCGTATAGGGCCCAGGCCGTTCCGCGCGACCATGCGGTGTCCGCAGCAAATCCCTGATGGGTATGGTAGTAAACCCACTCGCCGGGCTTGGCGGTATTTATCACCTCGAGGTTGCCCCGACCCGGGGAGAATTTTTGACGGTTATCACCTGGATTCCAATGCACTGATTGAATTACCGAACCATCGTTGCGAACCAACAGCCGGGCTGATTTCAAAGCGTGCTTCAGCCCCATCTCGCGCCATTGCTGGTCACCTATCATACGCGTGGCCCACCACCAGATCTGCAAATTCATCATGGTGTCGATGATTGTGTCGTCACCATTGACTTCCCATGAGGAGATTAGTTCTGCGGTCGGGTTATAGAGTTGTTTCAAACGCTCCGCCGCTCGCATGCCGCTGGCGCGATATTTTTCATCTCTTGTAATGTCATAGGCGAGGACTGATGTGTAGAAATTCAAAAAGCCGGTGTCGTGGTGCTCTGTATCTTCTTTCCCAATTAGCCGCGCGTGCCACAACTCGGCCCAGCGGCGATAACGTTCGTCCTTTGTTTGTCGGTACAGCCTCCACAATTCACTAACCCAGAAACCACCTGTCCAGAAGTATCCCTTTTGATCTTTCCAATCGCCTGTTTGCTGATCACCCTCTGTGAAGAAACCGAGTGCGCCGTCCCTGAAATTAATCTCTTCCGGCCTTGAAGCAGAGACTATCGGTTCCCAATGTTGAGCTGTGCGCTCAACCGCCTGACCCAGCAGATCGATTGCCTGCTGGTATGTTTTGGACTTTGCGGGAGCTAGGGTGTCCGGAGGCGCTGATTGAAAGGCAGCGGTCTTCGACAGGAAGCTAATAGTGGCGGGTTGTGCTTGTCGCTGACTAATTTGCTTTGCGTAGGCCACAAACTGCTCACGAGTAGTAACGGCCGTGGAAGGGAATATGATGGTGCCGTTGTTGTTTCTGTCACCGGCGCTATCCGCTATTACCTGCATTCTTTCGCTACCCTCTTGATCCCACGCAGCCGAGACGTACCACCGGGCCGTACCATCTTGCAACGGCACAATTGCTAAAAGATTATCGGCGTCGGCTGATACTTTAGCGCTTTCTGTTTGTGAGGCCGGTGGAAGCAGCACGACCAACCCGAGATTCTGATCCGGTAACGACTCTGTCGCAGTTGCGCCCGTCATCAAAACCTGGTGACCCCAGTTTGCCAGCGCCCGAACGGCGCCCCCCAACTCGGCCGATGTTATTTCGCTCAGCCCTTGTTTGCGAGGTAATCCGGTGACAAGCATCAGGTCCTTGGCATTCTTTGCAGTCACACGATGTTCAAAGCCGCGCTCTCCCGACCATATCGTTATGCGACTTGTCAGGTCTACAGAGCGCGCGTTGACTTTCCAACCCTTGTAATCCAATTCCACGATTGCGCGCACGGGGCCAGTGCTAATTATGCGCCACGAGCGGTCAGCCACCTCCGACACTTTTACAACTTTGCCCTCCACCAGCGCCCCTACCGAGCCGATGCCCAATGCCTCGCCGATCTTGTAAATATCGCGGCCGTAAGGCGATTCTTCGTGGTAGTCATATTCAGGATGCCCGAATAACTCGAGATAAAGCCCTGGTCGGCGTTTGCCGAACAGATCTATTGCGTTCCGTTTGTCAAAATAGATTCGCCATGCATTGATGGTGGATTCCCAGCCCAACCCCTCAAACGTGGTGGTGAATTTCGCGCCCGTCCGTGGCTGGTAATCGCTGCGTAGTCGGTCGATGGTTGCCGCTTCACCAAAAGCGATCGTCACAACGCGCGTTTGTCTTGGCTCGAGATCAATTTGAAAGACAACCTCATCGAGCTTGCCATCACCGTCCAGATCATCCGCCTGTGACGGCAGCTCAGTGGTCTCCAGCACGCGCGCGTCTTCTTCCAGCGTCGCCGCGTTGCTGGTGGTGACAACCGTTTCGCCGGCTTTGAAGTCTGGGGCAATTCGTCTTAACTCAGCTACGCTAAGGACTATATCCTCCCGCAGGCGAGCTATATTGGTGGGATTTGTCACGGCCACTTTTATGATCTTGATGCGTGGCGCTGATGCGACCATGCTGGCGAAGAACAGCGAAACAATAGGGATGAGAAGAAACCGTCCGACTGCTCGCGCCATAGTTCTACCTTTCTTGGGAACCCTGATATGCAAAGTGGCACAGACTTCAGTCTGTGTTTCGTTGCAAAGTAAGAGCCTGAATCACAGATCAAAGTTTTGGAAAAGTCTTCATCAACCGTTCGTTCATGATGAGAAATGCACCAAGCCCATGAAAGTCATTTGTGTTGCGCTTTCGCCCGAGGTAGTAAGCCAAGTCTGATACGTTGGTGCCTTCGCAAATATCCGTGAGGTTGGTCAGGCCATCCGGCCCCAACGAAATCTTTGTTAAAACCCCCTCGTAACCTTTGCGCGCATTGCTGAGATAACCCTGGTCTACATAGCCGCGCTTGACGGCTGTGGCAATTACGTAGCTGTACATGCTGGAGCTAGAGGTCTCGAGCCAGTTTGCCGGCAAGTCTCCCTTATCTACTATCTGATACCAAAGGCCCGTGTTCTTATCCTGGAAATTTGACCAGGCCTTGACCAGCTGTTTCACCTGGGCGATCAACTGCGGTCGTTGAGGGTGGTTCTTGGGTAGGATGTCCAGAGTTTCAATCAGCGTCATTCCGAACCACCCCATGGCTCGACACCAGAAATACCTTGAATGTTTCGTGCCGGGCTCAATCCAGGTTGACGCTCCTTTTTCATCGTAAGCATGGAACATCAACCCTGTTTGGGGATCATTTAAATGGCTGGCATAAGTGACCAGCTGCTTTGTGGCTTCGTTGTTCGCATAAGTGTCGTCGCCAAAGAATTTTCCGTACCTCACCAGGAATGTCATGGACATAAAAACGCCATCACCCCAAAGCTGCCACTCCCTGCTTTGGCCAGCAGCATGCCAGAAGCCGCCGTCGCTTGTGCGTGGATACGTGTCGAAACGCTTTCTGATCTTATCCGCCGCTAGCTTGTATCTCTGGTCCTTCGTCTCCCGGTACAACACCAGTAAGAGGTTTCCTGGCAACATGCTATCGAGGTTATCGAAGGCAATCTCCGTAATCTTTCCGTCAGCACTAGTATTCGTAACGGTGCCGTTGGCATCCACATGAGAATCAACCCACTCTTTTATGTATTTCAAATACCTCGGGTCTCGCGTTCTCTGCCAAACCAGATACTGCCCCCATAGATAAAGCGATTTAGCATAACCCCAACTGCCCAAGTCCTGGGCCGTGGGGTATCGTTTCATCGTCGACTCGATCATTGCTTTTGACCAGTCAGTGGCATTTTTTCGATGAGCCTTGAGGCTCGTGGCCTCCGGTGAGCTCAGGTGTGCCGTCCGCAGTCCTTGCCGCGGTCGCGCTTGTAGATTCAGGACGGCCGTCGTGCACTGGAAGCACAGTGCAAAAAGAACTGCGAAGGCGGTTAGTCTGGTTCGAATGACTGTTCGCATGGACGGTCCTCTACCGAAAGTTAGGCTGGCATGCGGTTGACCGCCTGTGCTAACTTATGGCCTTCTAAACATAAAACTAGCCGCAGAATCGGCGGTAACGCGAATTGGTTTGATCGCATTTTCACGAATTGCGGCAGAAAGACGCAAAGGTTGCGTTGACGCGTAATGGTCTTACCAGTATTTGTCCGAAGTGCGAACAATATGGTTGTAGACGATGTCTTGTCAAGGCTCTTAAAGAAGGTAAAGAGACCTCACCCGTTCAGAAGTTGGAAATTTAAAAGCGCAGGAGAGATCCATGAGCAAGCCTCGTGACCCTCGAGAGAGAGAAGAGAATCCACACGATCCGAGCCGACGACGATTCCTTAAGGGTGTCGGCATTGCTGGTGCAACTGCGGCGGTCGCAGATCAACTATGGATTGACGCAAAAGCCGAAGAAAGGGAGACGAACCAGGCAGCTGCCAAGACTCTGACTGGAACCGTCTCAGTCGTCCTGGACGTTAATGGCCAAAAGCGCACTGTTCAGGTCGAGCCGCGTACCACTCTATTGAATGCACTCCGAAATCATCTCGAGCCGCAAGTAACCGGCCCGAAGTTGGTGTGCGACATGGGGACGTGCGGCGCTTGCACGGTGCTGTTGGACGGGAAGCCGGTTTATTCCTGTCTGCTACTCGCCGTTGATACTTTGGGTAAGAAGATAACTACGGTCGAGGGTTTGGGTTCAGCAGAATCTATGAATGCCGTGCAGAGTGCATTCGTAGAAAAAGATGGTTTGATGTGCGGTTTCTGCACGCCGGGTTTCGTGACCACAATCTCGGCATATCTGAAGACGAATGCCAACCCGACGCTTGATCAGGTTCGTGAAGCGTGCAAAGGAAATTTTTGCCGTTGCGGTACCTACCCGCGGGTCTTTGAAGCCGCGTTGGCGGCTGCGAAGAAAGGCTAAGGGATTTGAGATTTGAGATTTGAGATTTGAGATTTGAGATTTGAGATTTGAGATTTGAGATTTGAGATTTGAGATTTGAGATTTGAGATTTGAGCATACGCTTTTGAAGGCCAAGAGGTTTCTGATCTGAAATCTGAAATTTGAGATCTCAGATCTCAGATAATCTCAGATTTGAAATTTTGCTTACGGAGATTCCCATGCAGCAGCAGGCACCGGAAAAAAAGAAAAAGAAAATCAGGGTCCCCAAAGTCATCAACGGCATTGAGACGATGGTGGAAATCGAGGTTGATGAGGACAGCGGTCCGGGTTGGGGACCAAACGACAAGCATGCTCTGCTCAATCATCCTCTGACGCGCGTTGATGGTCCACTGAAGGTGAGTGGCGTCGCCCGTTATACCTACGACATGCGTTTGCCGGGTATGCTCTACGGGCGCATTCTTCGCAGCCCGCACGCGCACGCGCGCCTGACTGCTTTTGATTCCGCCGCCGCCTTACGTATTCCTGGTGTGCGCTCAGTCATCAAGGGTCCCCTCGAGGAGTTTCGGTTTGCAGGCGCCCCGGTCGCGGCCGTTGCTGCGACTACGCCGGAGATTGCTCAGGATGCTCTCCGCGCACTTGTAGTCAAGTATGAAGTGCTGCCGCACGTAGTAAAGGCGGATGACGCTATGCAACCTACCTCGCCAAAAGTTTTGGCTGAAGAAAGCAATTTGCAGGAAAAAGAGAAACGCGGCGACTTGCCGAAGGTCGAGGCTGCTTTCGCCACCTCCGACGATATCGTTGAAGCGGAATATCGAACGCCGCGGATACACCATGCGTGCCTCGAGACACACGGCATGGTCGTGGATTACCGCGGCGGCGACTCGGCAGATGTTTATTCTTCGACCCAGGGTACGTTCACGATTCCGGCGGACGCCGCGGCCGCACTCGGGCTGCCGCAAAGTTCTGTGACTGCGATTGTGCAACACATGGGGGGTGGCTTTGGCTCGAAATTCGGCATCGGCGTTGAGGGCATGCTCGCCTGCAAACTCTCGAAGGAAACCAAAGCTCCAGTAAAACTAATGCTCACGCGTTCTGACGAATTTGTCATGGCGGGAAACCGATCCGGGTCGTGGCAAAAGCTAAAAGCGGGAGTGAAGAAAGATGGAACGATAACGGCGCTGCAGGCGACCCAGTATCGTCTGGGGGGGCTTGGTGGCGGTTCACAAGCCGGGCAGCCATACATTTATCGAGCGGGAGATTTTTATCGGGAGGTTTTTGCCCTCCACACCAATGAAGATTCCTCGATCGCTATGCGCGCTCCCGGCCATCCCCAGGCTTCGTTCGCGGTTGAGTCGCTGATGGATGAACTCGCGTACAAGATTGGCATGGACCCGGTCGCATTTCGCAAAAAGAACCTGCGCGACGAGGTCTATCATCGTCAACTCGATCGTGGGGCAAAGGAAATAGGCTGGGCCAAACGAAACCCGATCGCCGGCGGGTCTCCGGGACCACGCAAACGAGGGATGGGTTGCGCCGTTGGCACCTGGGGTGGAGGCGGTAATAATCAGTGCAAAGTTGACGTAACCGTCGCGCGGGATGGATCCGTGCTCGTCGCTGTGGGCACGCAGGATCTGGGCACTGGTACCCGCACCTACACTCGCGCAATCGTAGCAGAAGAGCTCGGCCTGCAACTCCCAGACGTTAAGGAGCAAATCGGGAGTTCCAAACTCGGCGCCGCAAATTCATCCGGAGGCTCGACGACCGCCGCTTCGCTGGCGCCATCGGTTAAGGATGGCGCGATCAAAGCGCGTCTCGCGGTTGCAGAAAAGGTGGCGCCACTTCTGGGAGTCGCAAAACCAGACGACGTTACTTTTGCGAATGGGAACGTCACAGGCGGCGGCAAGACTGTTCCCTGGAAACAAGCTTGTGCGACGCTGCCTGCAGCGGGAATAACGGCGCACGGGGAGTGGCGTTCTGATCTGCAAGCACGGGGCGTGCATGGCGCCGCCTTTGCCGAAGTTGAAGTTGACGTGGAAACCGGCCACGTGCAGGCGATCAAGATGGTCCACGTGCAGGATGGCGGCTTACCGCTGAATCGGCTCACGATGGAGAGTCAGATCAATGGAGGCATGATTCAGTCGTTGGGTATGGCCCTCTGGGAAGGACGTGTAGTTGACGCAGAGCTCGGCATGCAACTTAATCCCGGCTTTGGCGACTACAAACTGCCGGGTTGTTTAGAAATGCCTCAGCTTGTTCCAGTCATCGACGACGACGATAAGCGCGAGGCTGTGATCGGCATTGCCGAGCCTGCCATCATTCCATCCCTTGGGGCGCTGGCTAACGCCGTCTTTAACGCTTGCGGACTGCGCGTGCGCGAGTTGCCAATCACTCCAGACAAGATCTTGACGGGACTTTTGAACGAGAGGAAAACCTCATGAAGGCGTTTGAGTGGATCAATCCAACCACTATCAACGAAGCGGTGCAGTTGCTTGCAACACCTTCGGCAACGACCGATATAGATGAAGCTCCGAGACCAATCGCCGGCGGGCAGGACCTGCTGACCACGATGAAGGATTACACCTCACGTCCGTCGCGTGTGGTCAATCTTAAAGGCATTCGCGGTCTCGATCGGATCGAAGGCGACGCCAGAAAAGGGCTGACGATTGGCGCTCTCGTAACCTTGAGCCAGCTTGAAGAGAACGCCGCCGTGCGAACGGGATTTCCCGGTCTCGCCGAAGCGGCACATTCAGTAGCGACGCCTCAGATCCGTAATCTCGGAACGGTGGGTGGCAACCTCTGTCAACGACCGCGCTGCTGGTATTTTCGACTCGAAGAAGTGATCTGTTTGAAAAAAGGCGGCTCGGAGTGTTACGCGGCCAAGGGCGAGAATAAGTACAACGCTATCCTTGGTGGCGGCCCGTCGTACATTGTTCATCCTTCAGATCTTGCTCCCATGCTGCTCGCTCTGGGAGCGAGCGTTTCCGTAACGGGTGCACAGGGAAAGCGAGTTATTCCATTAGAAAAATTCTTCACGTTGCCCTCTGAAGGAAGCATCAGGCGCGAGAACGTGCTCAAGAACGATGAACTCATCACGCAGATTCTGGTACCTGCGTCACCCCTCGCGGGTCAGTCGACATACTTGAAGTTCAAAGAACGCGAGTCGCTTGATTTCGCTCTGGCGGCCGTGGCGGCGGCGGTCCAAATGCAAGCGAACAAGACAGTGAAAGATGCGCGGATCGTTTTGGGCGGGGTGGCTCCGATTCCCTGGCGAGTGCCGGCGGCGGAAAAGTTCCTGACAGGCAAAGCATTGAATCGTGAGGTACTGACCGAGGCGGGGCGCCTGGCGCTCGCCGATGCAAAACCGCTGGAGAAGAATGCTTATAAAGTGCCGTTGACTGAGACGCTCGTGCGCCGTGCGTTGGCAAAGGCCGCGAATGTTGAGGCGTAAAAAATTAGTTGCAGGTTTCAGGTTCTGGGTTTCAAGTTCGAGGTTTCAAGTTTCAGGTTTGACTTCCATGACAACCCTGAAACTTGAAACCTGAAACCTGAAACCTGGAACTTATAATCTTGAAACCTTCAGGTTGCGAGCGAAGAGCGACGAAGAGGAGAATTTAAAATGCCAGACGAACTGATTAACTCAAACGAGCCTGATCCAACACCCATCCAATCTCCCTTCTGCGGTTCGCTCAGATCGAAAAAGTTTTTTATGCTGGACGCGATGGCAACTAGCGCCGAGCAGTACATCGATGCCAGCAATCATTGTTGGTGTCGTGAAACGCAAGAGGTGATTGGTCCTGATAACAGGCGGGTCCATCCTGACAATTGCAAGCCCGGGCGCTCCTGTTACAGTTCGGCCCTCAAAGGGTTATAATTGCCCCCAAGTTTTTGCGGAGGTAACAAGATGCGAAAATCGTTATTTGCAGGGCTGTCGATGCTGGTAGCTGTGACGGCTCTGGTGTTCAGTTCAAGTGCAGCGAATGTCAGTCTTCGTGGCGATTATGTCGAGGTACGCACCGCAAGCGTCTTCGCAGGAGCGTGCCACTACAATGGCGAGGTCACGACCACCGGGCGCGATGCACTGATGGCCTGGAACGTGAATTCAGGACAGTGGCAGGGAGTGGATCTTGCCGGCGTTCGAGTGCTTGCGATCGTGAGCGCTGATTCGAATCTCTCAGACAAAGATGCTGCTCGGCGGTCCGAGATCATTATTGACTCGGCCGCATCTCGTTCTCAGGCGCTGGCCATGCTAAACGCGCTCAAAGAAAAATACGCGGCATCGCTGGGCAAGATCGTCACCGTGCGGAGTGCGCCCATAACTTTTGAGCGCGCAGGTCGCACCTATGCGGTTGCCGCTGACGATGTAGCCATCAATGTAGAAGCGATGCCGAATGATCTCTGCTGCAAGATGCCGAACCTGGTTTGGTACGCGCCGCTTGTTGGGTTAGAGAACCGGAAAGTTGGCTATACGACAAAGGCTTTGTACGGCGGCAATACCGTCTCCGAGCCATGGCAAAGATCAGGCGAGAACAGCGCCTTCTACGGCAGCTTCTCGTTGTAACTTCTGGTGCGTTAAGCGAGAATCACCCCGTAGGGGTGACATGTTTATAGCTCAAAGTATCGAGAACCTCCGGCGCGGTTCGGAGGGGCGGAAGTCAACTTGATAAGTACCAACATAGTTTCATTCCGCCCCTCCGAACCGCGGCGTGGAACTTCTTAGATACTGATCTATAAACATCTTTACGATCTCGCTTTTCACCTGCCCAAACGGTGTCTTCATTAAGTTGAATTCGTTCGGACTGGGTGCCGCCAAATACCATCGCGGCTAAGCGACCGTTACCGATCGGCAGTGCTTCATTCCAGTTGGCAGCCGGCTGGTTGTACCAGAGACGGAGATCAGCCTCCACCAAGTTGATGATTCCGTTTTGCTTTGAAATGCGTCGCTGGTTGATCGCGGCCTTGAGGTTACGGGACGCGAGCCCCCAGGGATGTTAAGAGAAGAAAGTTTCGTCGCTTCATGACAAGTTACCCCGCAGTGGGCATCTTTGAAAAGATTTGCGAGACAGCTGCAAGCTGTATGTCTATTTCCCGAGGGATGATCAGCCGCAAAAAGTCGCAAAGGACACAAAAGAAGGCATCATGAATATGTTGGGATATTCCGCAAGACTTTCAGTACGCAAGACTCAGCTGATCTGTCAATTTCCTTTGTGACTTTTGTGCCTTTTTGTGGCTGTCATCTCGAGATTCTTTAGAGAAAGAAAGAAGACATTACAATGCCAACCCTCCTCACGACGGTGAAGTCTTTCATCTATGTGACATAGTTCGGGAAACAGGTTTTGAGATTCATAATTACGTTCGGAAACATCAATGGGCCGAGCACTTTTGCGTTTAGTCTAGAACGAGAAACGCCGTAGGCAGTCCTTGTGCTGAAACACTCGCGACCGCTTTGCCCTGCAACTGCACGCGAATCACAGCACGCCCGTTATATAGTTCGACCTTCCGAGCTCCCGTCGATACACCGAGGTTATCAACCAATCGGCCATCTCCAGTCAGACCAAACCGAACCGCATTCCGCGCATCGACCGCGTTTGTATTCCCAACCTGTAAGCAACCGCCCGCTGTTGGCTATGTCTGGGTGAAAGGAGTCGATGTTTTCTCCGTCGCTCGTATTCGCTATTTGTTCAACTGGGAGAGCACCGAAGACTGCGCCCGCGACGATGGCGGTTGAAGATGATTTCAGAAAATTTCGGCGAGTGATTCGCTTTTGAGCTGACGTGGCGTTTGATTTCTTCATAGGCTCAAGGATCAAGAGGATCGCAAACAATACCAGTTCTCTTTGCAGCGATCGTAAAGCACGAATTCGTTTTTGCGCTGCACGTCTTAACACGGTCGGGTCAGAGGCATCAAGACTAAAGCAATTTGGGTGTCGTAATTTAGTTTTTTTCTCTGTGGTCTCTGTGCCTCCGTGGTGATAAAAGCGCCGAAAACCATGAACCACAGAGACACAGAGAACACAGAGACGCGAGGGGAGTGAAATTAGGACACTACCGCAATTTGGGTTCGTGAATGGTTGTTTAGGCTCAAAGCCAACTGCTCTCTTGCTACTTTCAAATTGTAAGTGCTATAACGCCCCGAAGTTTTGCACAACGATCGACCGATTGACCCGCGCGACATGTTCAAAATGAAAATGCGGTGCTCAATAACTTACTCAAGTAAGACGATGAAAACCTTGCTTGCTGTTACCTTAAGCTTATTCTCAATCAATTCAGGTGCGGCCGCGCAAACTTCTCCAACTCCCTGGGCCGAAGTGCCGCCGGCCGACTTTTCCAAACTCAAACCTTCAGACTTCACTGATGATGAATTGGATCTGCCTTACTACCTGGCCCACTTTAATCTTCTGGCTAACAACGTCGTTCCCACTGGTCAAGATCGCGGCTTCATCAATATCGCCGTATGGCGTAGCCCGCAAGATAATAAACCTTACAACGCGCGAATCATGGAGAACATCCTTTCGCTCGCGTTTTTCTATTCAACGAATCGGCCCTGGAACCAGTACTACGGATCGCCAGCAGTACGAGCTCGGCTGGAAGCAGCGCTGGGTTTCTGGTGCAAGATCCAAAGCCTCGATGGTCGTTTCAGCGAATACGGACCCCGGCAATGGAACCTCGCGGCTACCGCGTTTGCGACAAAGTTTATGGGCCAGACGCTCACGCTGCTACGCAATGCTCCATCGATTGACAGAGCCCTGATCGATCGCGTGGTTGAGGCCGATCGCAAAGCGATCTATTTTGTCTTGACGGATCCGTCCTTTTACAAACACGGTCAGGACTTCACAAATCAATTTACCAATGTCTGGGCAGGTGGCCTGGCATTCCTCTCTCTAAACCGCGATCCGCAGCTTGAGTCATTACTCCGCCGCCGCATTGATGCAGACACGCATATCTTCCAAAGCCCGGTCGGGTACTTCTACGAAGCGCGTGGGCCGGATTGGGGCTACAACCTCGGAACGCATCACAGCAACCTGTGGATGTCATGGCATTACGCGCGCGGCACCGGTCTTGGCAGGATCCTGGTGGATGAGGAACAAAAGTTCGTTGACTGGCTCGCGTACAACGCAGTGCGCGAACCAGATGGCTCGGGCTATACGCTAAATCGCGGCATCGAAACGAGGCAGCGAAGACCCTTTCTTGACAGTGTCGGAATCAATCGCAGTCAGGAGGACCAGGGTCAACGGCTGATTGCGTCGGAGGTCGCTCTGGCGCGCGCCTTTGCTCCGACGCAGGAAGAGATTAAGCGTGAACGAATCAGGCAGCGTATAGAACTGGAGAAAAATTGGCCGCCGGCGACCAACGTGCAAGTCGGGACGTTCAGCTCTTTCTCTCCTTACGCGTTTCTTCATCGCTCCCATGTTAAGTGGTTTCCTACTGAAGCCCAGCGAAGCGCTGCAATCAATCTGTTGCCTTATCTAAAGCGCTCGTTCATCCATCAACGCATGGACCAAAGGGAACGGTTGATTTTTACCTTCGTCCGACAGCCCGTTTACTACGCGATTTTCAACTCCGGTCCTCATCTCACGGATCAGCAGCGTTATGGCCTTGGCCTTCTTTGGCACCCCGAAATGGGGACGCTAATACAAACGCAGACGGGTACTAGCAACGCCGCCTGGGGTACAGTGCTCGGCCAGAACGCGACAGTTTACGAAGCCGACTCGCTGAATGTAGAGTTCAGCGTGGACGGCAGCGCGATAATCTCTGAGGCTGGTAACCGCGATTTGCCCCTCGGTGAACTGACGATCAAATATGACTTCCCTGATCAGGGAGAAAAGATTTTGAAATTTGCCGGACGTCAACTAACTGTGCAGATCCAACACTCTGGTCCGTTTCGTGAGCAGATTCCTCTGCTCGTAGGCGAGAACGATGTGTTGAAAGTAAATGCAGGGCTAGTCGCGTTAACCCGCGGACCGCGGGTCTTTTCAATCACCTTCGATCCTCAGGTGAGGGCCGAGACACAGGAAACGGGGTTAAAGGTTGGACCACGTCGCGTGGTCACGTTGACAGTGCAAACGCGCAATGATCTGAAGTATGTGTTGAGTTTCCCACAATGAAATATGCTAATAAAGTGGTCGTCATCACCGGCGGCAGCAAAGGAATCGGGAAAGGTTGCGTGCAGACGTTTGTTGCAGCTGGAGCCAAGGTAGTCTTTTGCGCGCGTCACGAGTCAGAGGGTCAATCGCTCGCAGCAGAGATGAAGACGCGTGGACCAGGCGAGGCGCAATTCGTACCCTGCGATGTCGCCCGGCCCGACGACATTAAGCACTTGATCGACAACACTGTCGCCAATCATGGCAGGCTCGATTGTCTGATTAACAACGCCGGTTGGCATCCACCTCACAAATCAATTGATGATTTTTCGATTGAGGATTTCCGCGACCTGCTCGAGGTGAACCTGGTGAGTATTCTCGCGGCCTGCAAGTTCGCGCTACCTCACCTGCGACAAGTTCAGGGGAATATCATCAATCTTTCGAGCCTGGTTGGGACAATGGGCCAACTGCAGGCCACCACTTATGTCGCTACTAAAGGTGCCATTACAGCGTTTACTAAAGCTTTGGCGATCGACGAGGCCGCACATGGGGTGCGGGTCAATTCGGTTTCTCCCGGCAACATCTACACACCTCTGTGGCAACAGGCGATCGATGACGCGCCTGACGGACAGGCCTGCCGAGAGGAAGGTGAGAGGGCGCAGTTGCTGGGTCGTATGGGAACAATCGAAGAGGTCGGCAAGCTTTGTCTGTTTATTGCGGCTGAAGCTACTTTTACGACCGGCGTAGACCATATCATTTCCGGCGGCGCCGAACTTGGTTACGGAAGAAAGAGCCGGCTGGACGCTTCAAGGAGTTAACGGGTCGAATTGAACCTCTAAGTGCTCGAGGTTTTGAGCAATGTCTCCTTCTTTAGCAGGTCCGCTGTTTGCGCAAACTGCTTTTCGGTCCGGGTGCCCTTTGCCACTCGGAGAAAAGCCCTGGCGGCGTGGGAGAGGTTGGCGCCCTTACGATAGATTAATTGCAGACGCCGTTCGAATCGCATCTCGCGCACTGTTACTGCCGCAATCTGCCCGCGCGCAATTTCCGACTGGGCCGTCAGCCGCGGCACCAACGCCACACCCATTCCCTGTTCGACCAACCTTTTGATCGACTCCAGTGTCGGCATCTCCATGGAAATATTCAGGGGCGTCTTGTATTTCTCAAAGGTCCGCACCACGCGCTCACGATACGGTGAAGGTACGTTATGAGCGATAAACGATTCCGCGCCTAGTTCGCGCACCGAGACAATCTGTTTTTGCGCCAGCGGGTGGTCCAACGCCACAATTAATGACAACTCGTCCATAATTACTGGCACAGATGCAATCGCCGGTTCGGTTGGTTTAAAAGACACTACTCCGATCTCGACGCCCCGACCCAGAACTTCCCAGGCGATGCGGCTGGCCAAACTCCGTTTCACTTCCACCTTGATATGCGGATGGCGGGCTCTGAAAACTGCCAACACTGGCAGCAAGTACATAACGGTGTATTCGTTAGCGCTGAGCGATAACTTACCGCGATGCAGGTCTTTCAATTCTTTGATCGCGGCGTGGGCGCCCTTGCGCAGGTTAAGTATCTGTTCCGCAAAATCGAACAGTACCCGGCCGCTTGCCGTTAACGTTCCGTCTTTTGAGGATCGGTCAAACAGCGGCTCACCCAGCTCACTTTCAAGCCTGCGAATAGCCTGGCTAACGGCGGGCTGCGTCCGATGAAGCGCCTGCGCCGCGCGCGAAAAGCTCTGCTCGGTGGCTACCGCTACTAACACCTCTAACTGGTTAACGTCCATCAACGCCTCCGCCGTAACCTTATAACGCCAGACAGCAGACCTTATGGTATCACGTTTTGTTATTTTTCTATAAGGATTATAACTTTGACTTCTCCGGGGGCGGTCTTTAGCATGTTCTCTTCACCTCAAACGTGAGGTCACTTTCACCGTGGACGGAGGTCAAAAGAGGCGAATGATTAAAGAGAAGATAGCGATCTTCGACACTACTCTGCGCGACGGCGAGCAGTCACCGGGCTGTTCAATGAACCTTGACGAGAAGGTGCGGATGGCGCGAGAGCTGGAAACGCTGGGCGTTGACGTCATCGAGGCGGGGTTTCCAATTGCTTCTGAGGGCGACTTCGTCGCCGTAAGAGCAGTCGCATCCCAATGTCGCACCGTAAAAGTTGCCGCGCTTTGCCGAACTGCCGAGTTGGATGTGGCCCGGGCAGCCGAAGCTCTGCGGCACGCCGTACGGCCACGCATCCATACGTTCGTGGCCACTTCAGACATCCATCTGGAACACAAACTCCGAAAATCACGAAGTGAAGTTCTCGAGATGACGCGCCAGGCAGTCAGCATGGCGCGAAACTTTGCCGAAGACGTGGAGTTTTCCGCAGAGGACGCGACGCGGAGTGATGCCGATTATCTGTGCGAAGTGCTTTCGGTCGCAGTTGATGCCGGCGCATCAGTAATCAATGTGCCGGACACTGTCGGCTATACCACGCCGGCCGAGTTTGCTCGTCTAATCCGAACCGTCAACGAAAGGGTTGTAGCGGATAAGAAAGTCATCATCAGCGTGCATTGCCATAACGACCTTGGCCTCGCTGTGGCAAATAGTTTGGCGGCCATCGAAGCGGGTGCCCGCCAGGTCGAGTGCACGATCAACGGCATAGGCGAACGCGCCGGTAACGCGTCGCTTGAAGAAATAGTAATGGCCCTGCATGTTCGAGCCGACCGGTTGCCTTTTGAGACTGGCGTCAAGACTCAAGGGTTGTATCCGGCGAGTCAGCTACTCTCGGCGATTGTTGGTTTTGACGTGCAGCCAAACAAAGCGATCGTCGGCCGTAACGCCTTTGCGCATGAGGCCGGAATACATCAGCATGGCGTTATCAACAATCCGCTTTGTTATGAAATCATGACGCCGGAATCCGTTGGAGTTAATGCCAACTCGTTGGTGCTGGGTAAACATTCCGGTCGTCATGCTTTAGCGCTGCGTTATTCCGAACTCGGCTATGACTTGAATGCAAGGGATCTCGATGCTGCTTACAAGAGCTTTACCGCACTTGCAGATCGTAAGAAGCGGATCTACGACCAGGATCTGCTCTCTCTGCTTTTACCTCACGTCAGATTGCGCAGTGAGGAAACCTCCGTCGCCGTGTCTACGATCATGACGGCAGTCTAATTTTCTATCAGAGTTAAAGACATCCTCTATGAAAATGAGAATCACAGTTCTTCCCGGGGATGGAATCGGCCCTGAAGTCACTGCTGAAGCAGTCCGCGTTTTGCAAACAGTTGCTGTTATCCAGGGTTTCCGTTTTGAGTTTGAAGAGCACTTGATTGGTGCCGCGGCCATCAAGACACTGGGTTCGCCATTGCCGCGGAAAACCCTGGACGCATGCCTGGCGAGCAATGCTGTCTTGCTGGGTGCAGTAGGCTCAC